>Ga0123341_1000037_pt1 | contig 60834 bp, 61 predicted proteins | sample Turbeapinknodule_FD_89959 | JGI IMG/M metagenome (GOLD analysis project Ga0123341, IMG submission 89959) | Root nodule microbial communities of legume samples collected from Mexico - Turtle bean Mexico pink nodule | ecosystem: Host-associated > Plants > Roots > Nodule | place: Mexico: Nepantla...
ACCTATTCCTGTACGGGCGCTTTGCCGCGCGAGCCCCGGGATGGCCATCCCGGGGCTCGATCCCAGCTTCCCCTGCAGTAAAGCACAGATTTGAGAGACAATTCCTGTGCTCGTCACAGGAATGAGGGTGGTTGGGGTGACGCCCGGCGCTAAATTTCTGCGTAGAACATAGGGAACGCTACCACCACAGGACGGGTCTTTGCCATCACCCCGGCTTACGCGCACAAATCGCAAACCGCTCCTGCACCATCCGCTCCAGCCCGCGCAGAAACGGCATCTTGCGCGCCTGCGCCCAATGAATGTCGCCAAGCTTGCGATCGACCACGATATCCACGAAACCGGCCTGGCGCAGAAGATCGACGATCGCCTCGGCCGGCATCTCGTTGGCAAAGTGCACGCGGGAACGGATGCTCTGGTGCCGCGCCATCATGTCAGCTGACATATGGCTTGCCGCCGGCTTGCCCGTCACCTTCGTCCAAAACTTCTGCAGGCTCTTCACCCAGGTCTCCCGGCCCATATTGCCGTCGACGATCAGCACCTTGCCGCCCGGCTTCAGCACCGAAAACCATTCCTTGAAGGCGGAAGCCGGGTCCACCAGCGTCCAGACGAGATGCCGGTTGGTGATGGCGTCGTAGCTGTCCTTCGGCTCCATGGTGTTTTCAGCATCGCCGGAAACGAAGCGGATATCGGTACCGCGCTTCTTCGCCTTGGCACGCGCCTGCGCCAGCATCGCATCCGACCAGTCGAGCCCGGTGACCTTGAAGCCGACATCATGCATCAGATGCGAAATGACGGCGGTGCCGCAGGCGAGATCGAGCAGCGGACGTCCCTGCCCCTCGCCGAGATGTTTTCTGATCAGCCGCTGCCAGCCCTTCCGCTCCGCTTCGGAGAAGATTTCATGGCCGACGCTCTGGTCGAAGGTATCAGCCCGTTCCGACCAGAAATCGCGGATCTCGTCGCGGATGGAGTAGTTCGTGTTCATGGAATTCATCGCAGGCACCCCGGCATGGCATCAGTTTGGAAATGCTCTAAAACATATAACTTGATTCACAAAGTCATATTTCTTATGCCTGCGGACATTATTCAGACGTCAGGGGAATTTCCAGATGAATATCGTGAAAATGCTCGCAGTCTCCGCAGCTGCGCTTGCGAGCTTAATGCCGCTTTCGGCCCTCGCCCAATCCTTCACCATCAAGGATGTGGCAGGCCGCGAAGTGACCTTCGACAAGCCGGTCGAGCGTGTGATCCTTGGGGAAGGCCGCATGCTCTATGCCGTCGCGCCGATCGAGAAGGACGATCCCTTCGCCAAGATCGTCGGCTGGCGCAACGATCTCTGGACCACCGACAAGGATGGCTTCAACGCCTATGTCGCAAAGTTTCCGAAGGGTAAGGACCTGCCCTTCCTCGGCAACCTGACCGACGGCACGCTGCAGACCGAAACGGTCGTCAAGCTTCACCCGGACGTGCTGCTGCTGCCGATCGGCAACAAGACCGCCGCCGACGAAGTGAAGCTCGAGGACATGCTCTCCGGCATCGGCGTCAAGATCGTCTACATCGATTTCCGCGAGCATATTCTCGCCAACACCGAACCGAGCCTGAAGATCCTCGGCAAGCTCTTCGGCCATGAGGACCGCGCCGAAGCCGTCGCCAGCTTCTGGAAAGCGCAGATGGCGCGCGTCACCGACAGGCTGAAGACCGCCAACCCGCCGAAGCCGAACGTTTTCATGTATCGCGCCGCCGGCCTGGTCGAATGCTGCGGTACCTTCGGTCCCGACAATTTCGGCCTGATGGTCGATTTGGCCGGCGGCCACAATCTCGGCTCCGATTTCCTGCCCGGTTACACCGGCTCCATCAATGCCGAACAGGTCGTCGCCTCCAATCCCGAGGTCATCGTCGTCACCGGTTCCAACTGGAGCCAGACCAAGGATGCCAGGGATTTCGTCAATGTCGGCCCGAATGCCACAGCCACCCTCGGCGACAGCCGCAAGGCGCTGATCACGCTGATGGAAAACCCGGCCTTCACCGGCTCCAAGGCGGTCGCCGGCGGCAATGTCCATGCGATCTGGCACCAGTTCTACACCAGCCCCTACCAGTTCGTCGCCGTCCAGCAGCTCGCCAAATGGTTCCACCCGAACCTGTTTGCCGATCTCGACCCCGATGCCACCTTCAAGGAATTCCACGAAAAATTCCTGCCGGTCGCCTATCAGCCGGGTTACTGGGTCGACGCCAAGGCCGGACAGTAAATGGCAATGGCCGAGATCGCCGCACATTCGATCGACGTGGAAGCCGGGAGGGAGCGCTACCGCGCCCTCGCCCGGCGCAAGCTGCTGATCCTTTTCGCCATGACCGCAGCGCTCTGCCTGTCCTTCGCCGTCGATCTCGCCTGGGGGCCGGCCCGCTATAGTCTCGGCGAGGTCGTCTCCGCCCTCCTCGACCCGTCTTCGGTTTCGGATCAGATCCGCGCCGTCGTCTGGGATATCCGCATGCCGGTCGCCGTCATGGCGATCGTCGTCGGCGCCTCGCTCTCCGTCGCCGGCGCGCAGATGCAGACCATTCTCGCCAATCCGCTCGCCAGCCCCTTCACCTTAGGCATTTCGGCGGCGGCAAGCTTCGGTGCGGCCCTGGCGATCGTCACCAGCGTTCCGCTTCTGCCCGTCGCGGCCGGCCTGCTGGTGCCGGTCAACGCCTTCATCATGGCGCTGATCGCCACGCTCTTCATCCATTTCGTCTCGCAGGCCCGCGGCGTCTCGGTGCAGACGGTGGTGCTGCTCGGCATCGCCCTGGTTTTCACCTTCAATGCCGCCCTCGCCTTCCTGCAATATCTGGCCTCAGAACAGGCGCTGTCTTCAGTCGTCTTCTGGACCATGGGCAGCCTCACCAAGGCCACCTGGCCGAAGATCTGGGTGACGCTCGCCGTGCTGCTGGCTGCCCTTCCGCTCTTTGCCCGCAATGCCTGGGCGCTGACCGCCATCCGTCTCGGTGAAGACAAGGCGGCAAGCTTCGGCGTCAATGTCCGCCGCATCCGGCTGGAAACCATGCTCGTCGTCTCGCTGCTGGCCGCGGTGCCGGTGAGCTTCGTCGGCACGATCGGCTTCGTCGGCCTCGTCGGGCCGCACATTGCGCGCATGATTCTCGGCGAGGACCAGCGCTTCTTCCTGCCGGGCTCGATCCTCTCGGGCGCGCTGCTGCTGTCGCTGACCTCGATCGTTTCGAAGTCGATCATCCCCGGCGTCGTCTTCCCGATCGGTATCATTACCGCGCTGGTCGGCGTGCCCTTCTTCTTCTCGCTCATCCTCTCGAACAGGAGCCGGTCATGGTAGCGCTTCAGTTGCGGTCGGTCGGCGCCTATCACGGCCGCAAGCTCTTCGTCGAAGACGTGACGACGCCGGTGATGACATCCGGTGAACTCGTCGCGGTGATCGGCCCGAACGCCGCCGGCAAGTCGACGCTCTTCAAGCGCATCACCGGCCTGCTCAAGGGCCCCGGCCATGTCGTCGTCGAAGGTTCGAAGGCGAAAAACGCCATCAGTTACATGCCGCAGGATACCTCGGCCAATGCGGTGCTGACCGTCTACGAATCTATCCTGCTCGCCCGCAAGCAGGGCCAATCCTGGGCCGTCGGCGACAGCGACCTCAACTTCATCGACGAGATCATGGCAGCGCTTGATATCACCGCCATCGCCTTCCGCGATCTCGGCGCGCTCTCCGGCGGCCAGCGCCAGCTCGTCTCGATCGCCCAGGCGCTGGTGCGCGAGCCCGAAATCATGCTGATGGACGAACCCACAAGCGCCCTCGATCTCCACCGCCAGGTTGAAGTCCTTGATTTCATGCGCCGCCGAGCGCGCGCCAAAGGCATGCTCGTCCTGATCGCCATCCACGACCTCAACCAGGCGCTGCGCTTCGCCGACAAGGTTCTGGTCATCGCCAACGGCCGCATGCGCGCCTGCGGCGCGCCGAGAGATGTGGTCACGGCGGAGATGCTGCGGGAGATCTACAGGGTCGAAGCCCGGATCGAGAAATGCTCGCTGGACCATGATCATGTGATCGTGGATGGGACGGCGCATTGAGGCCGACCAAACCACCCCACCCCGTCAGTCGATCAACCGCTGCGCGGTAAACTTGTCGGTCACAAGCATGTCGATCACCCCGACGCGGAGCGCACCGGCGATCGCGTCGGTCTTTTTGGACCCGCCGGCAAGGGCAATCACCCGGTCGACCCGTTCGAGATCCTCGAGCGGAAGCCCGATGACCCGATCATCCAGCGGTGTCTTGACCGGCTTGCCGTTCTTATCGAAGAAGCGAAGCGAGATGTCGCCGACGGCGCCCGCTTCTGCGAGATCGGAGAGTTCGCGAGACGAAAAAATGTTGCCGGAGCGCGCGAGAAGCTCGGACGGTTCGACAGCGCCGATGCCGACGATCGCCAGCGTTATGCTGCCAAAGAGGTCCATCGTCTCGCGGACGAACGGGTCGGCCTGCATCAGAAGTTTTGCCTCTCTTGATGTCGTAACACCCTGCACCGGCAGCAGTTTCGGCTCGGCGCCGGTCAGCCGTGCAAGCCGCGTGGTCAACTGCGTCGCATGCGTCTGCACCGAAGGATCGCCCATGCCTCCGAGGGTCTGGACGACGTACTTCACCTGAGCGCTCTTCGAAGGATGGATATTCTCGACCATCTTGAAAATGGTCTGGCTCCAGCTGGAAACGCCGATGATCTCCCCTGGCGAAAGCGTCACCTCCAGGAGATGAGCCGCTGCCTCTCCGATACGGGCCATGATGGCGCCGTCCCGGTCTTCCGTACACTCGACGACGACCGCCTCGGGCAGATCGTATTTCTGGCGAAGCGCGCCCTCGAGTTCGCTATAGGTGCCGACGGGAGGGATCACGCTGGTTCTGACGATATCTTCAGCCTCGGCGCGCTTCAGCATGCGCGACACCGTCGCCTGCGACAGTCGAAGGTGCTCTGCGATCTCCGCCTGTCGCCGTCCCTCGATGTGGTACATCTGGGCGACCCTTGACATGAGACGGAGTTCGTTGAGGCGAGTCATCGCTAATCCCAGAGTGAATTTTTATTCACCTTTAGCCTTTGTTTCGCGGGACGTCGAGCGGGCGAGCGCATCATTCCAGCTATCGAAAAGTCCCGCGCGATCGACGGCTTGCGGCTCGATGATCGCAGTGTTTCGCGGCAGCTCCGCGACAATGCCGAGATCGCGCCACAAGCCGAGTGACAGCCCGGCCAGATAGGCAGCGCCCAGAGCCGAGGCCTCGGGTGCTTCGCACTGGATCACGGGGTGCTCGATGAGGTTGGCGACACATTGCATCAGGAAGCGGTTCTGGCTCGGTCCGCCATCCACATAGAGCGCGCCGAGCGCGCCGCCGCTCTGCGTCCGCATGGCCGCAATCACATCATGCACCTGGAAGGCGATAGAGTCGGTCACCGACCGGGCCATTTGCGCACGTGTCGTGTTGAAGTTGATCTGGGAGAACAGGGCACGGGCATCGGCATTCCAGTAAGGCGCCCCCAGTCCCACGAATGCCGGCACAAAGCCGGGCCCGCCGGGCTCGGCGCTCGCCGCAAGTTCGACAAGCGCCGCCACATCCGCAAGGCCGAGAATATCGGCCATCCACGGAAGACTGGCGGCACAAACGAGAATATTGCCTTCGAAAGCAAAAGTCGGCTTGCCCCCGATACGCCATGCGACGGTTGTTGTGACGCCGTTGCGTGGGGGAATGAAGTGCGAAAGCGTCGTCATGACCGAGGAGCCGGTCCCGAAGGTCACCTTGCCGTCGCCCGGCTTGAAGGCTCCGTGACCGAACAGGGCGGCGTGGCTGTCGCCGATCGCGGCCATGATGGGAGTACCGTCAGGCACCCCCGGCAACCCTTGCGTTCTGCCGAAATCGGCGGAGCTGTCGAGCACCTCGGGCAGCAGCGCGATATCGACGCCGAAGATTGCGCCGAGCTCCTCGCTCCATCTCTGCTCCCTGAGATCGAACAACTGGCTCCTGGCGGCGTTCGAAGCGTCGCAGGCATGCCGGCGCCCGCCCGTCAGGCAGTGGATCAGCCAGCTGTCGATCGTTCCCAGCCGCACCGATCGCGAGGCCGCAATACGGTCGAGCAGCCAGCGGAATTTCGAACCCGGAAACATCGGATCCAATGGCAGGCCGGTGAGCGCCTGCACCCGGTCAAGGTGCCCTTCGGCAACGAGACGTTCGCAATCCTGCGCCGTTCGGCGGCACTGCCAGCTGACCACCGGTCCAAGCGCCTCCCCCGTGTCGGCGTCCCAGGCGGTGACGGACTCGCGCTGGTTGGAAATGGCCACGGCCTCGATCGTCACATCGGGGCCGGCCTTCAGGCAGGCATCAACCGCTTCGCAGACCGATGCGTAGAGCCGGCGCGGGTCTTGTTCGACCCAGCCCGGCTTCGGATAGGAGATGCCGACAGGTGCCGAACCTCTGCCGACGATTTCTCCCTTCTCGGAAACCAGAACTGCCTTTGAATTGGTCGTGCCCTGGTCGATTGCCAGAATTGCCCGCATTCTATCCTCCCCGGATCAGGTGACGGCCGAAACGGCAAAAGCGTATCAGCCGCTCATGATCCCAGTTACTTGCGCTTGATCAGCGACTGCGCGGCGTCGGCGATTGCCGACGGCGCCATCCCGAATTCGTCGAGCAGGAACTCTGCCGAACCGGTGGGCGCGTAGACGCCGGGAACGCCGAGACGCTTCATCGGGACTGGAGCATTATCGACCACCACTTCGGCGACGGCTGAGCCGAGCCCGCCGAAGATCGAATGCTCTTCGGCCGTGACGATCGCGCCGGTTTCCCTGGCCGCGGTGATGATAGCCTCTTCATCGATCGGACGAACCGTTGCAAGATTGAGTACCCTGGCATTGATACCGCGTTCTTCAAGGATTTCGGCAGCCTTAAAGATTCGATGGGTCAAAGTGCCGTTGGCGATCAGGGTGACGTCGGACCCCTGGCGAAGGAGATTCGCCTTGCCAAGTTCGAACTTGTGGCCTTCCGGAAGCAGGTCGGGCACGCCGACCCGTGACAGGCGCAGGAAACAAGGCCCGTCATAACTCGCGGCCCAGGCAACGGCAGCAGCGGTTTCGATGCGGTCACAAGGCGCAATGACCGGGAGATTGGGCAGGACCCGCGTCCAGGCGAAATCTTCGATCGAGTGGTGTGTCGGACCGAGTTCGCCATAGGCCATGCCGGAGGAAATGCCCACCAGCTTGACGTTGGCGTTCGAGTAGGAAATGTCGGCCTTGATCTGCTCGAGCGACCGCCCCGTCAGAAACGGCGCGGCGGCGCAGACGAACGGAAGCCGTCCGCCATTGGCGAGGCCTGCTCCGACGCCAACCATGTTCTGCTCTGCGATGCCGACATTGACGAGGCGCTCTCCAAACTTCGCCTTGAAGCCGCCGAGCTTGGAGGAACCGACGGAGTCGTTGCAGACGGCAACGATCTTCTCGTTTTCAGTTGCCAGCCGCTCCAACGTGGCGGCGAATGCGTCGCGGCAATCATAGAGCTTGGGTGGGTTGATTGGCGCGTTCATTACAGTGCCTCCGACAATTCTGCCAATGCGATTTCGTATTGTTCTTTGCTCGGCACCTTGTGGTGCCAGTCGACCCGGTCCTGCATGAACGAGATTCCATGGCCCTTGTTGGTATGGGCGACGATGCAATGCGGCCTTGCCCCCCGGTGTTCGAGAGCAGGGACGATTTCGCTCATGGCGTTGCCGTTGATCTCGGTGACTTCCCAGTCGAAGGCTTCGAGCTTCGGACGAAGCGGCGCGAGATCGTTGGTTTCGGCCAGCGCTGCGCCCTGCTGGAACCTGTTGTGGTCGATGACCAGCGTCAGATTATCGAGCTTGAACTGCGCGGCCGCCATGATCGCTTCCCAGTTGGAGCCCTCCTGCATCTCACCGTCGCCGGTGACGACATAGGTGTGATATTGAGCGCCCGAGAGCTTCGCGGCTTTCGCCATTCCGATTGCGACCGGAAGACCATGGCCGAGCGGCCCGGTGTTTGTTTCGACGCCCGGAACCTTGTTGCAGTTCGGATGCCCGTTCAGTCTCGAATGCGGCTGCAGGAAGGTGGAGATCTCCTCCTCCGGGATGAAGCCGCGTTTTGCGAGCGTCACATACAGAGCACACGCCGTATGACCCTTTGAAAGAACGAACCTGTCGCGGTCGGGATGTTTCGGCTGATCCGGCCAGACATTCAGCACACGAAAATAGAGCGCCGTCAAAATGTCGATGACCGACATCTCTCCGCCAATATGGCCGGCACCCGCTTCAAAGACCGCCTGAAGATCGCGCAATCGGATCTCGCGGGCGATGCGCTCAAGTTCTGTCGTATCCATCGATTCCTCGCGTGCATAAATATTCACTACTCAATATTTTTGCACAAGAAGCCGATTAGTCAAGCCCATTATGCTAAGTACCACGAACATGTACCAAACGAAATCTTGTTGACAGCTTGAAAGCAACTTGTTAATGAATTTTCCAGCAGGCATGAATAAATATTCTAGCCCGAACGAATATCGGAATACAGGCCTACGCAGAGGGAGGAGCAATGGTGGCGCTCGATATCAATGAACACAGGCTTTCGTCCGGTGCGTGGTTGAGCAAGCTCAAGGGAGCGACCGGCCCCCTCGTCGGACTGCTCGTGCTGTGCGTCTTTCTGAGCGTCAGCACAGACACGTTTCTATCGGTTCGAAACGGCCTCAACATCCTCGATCAGATTACCGTTCTCGGCATCATGGCAGTCGGAATGACCTTCGTCATCCTGATCGGCGGCATCGATCTCTCCGTCGGCTCGGCGCTCGCGCTGGCGATGATGGTCATGGGCTGGACTGCCAACGTCGCCGGCCTGCCGCTGCCGGTCGGGATCGCCTTTGCGCTGATCGCTTCGGCGGTATCGGGCCTCATCGTCGGACTTCTGGTGACGCAGTTCAGGGTTCCGGCCTTTATCGCCACTCTGGCAATGATGTCGGCCGCCCGCGGCGTTGCAAACATGATCACGGACGGCCAGCAGATCGTCGGTTTCCCCGATTGGTTCATGATGCTGGCGATCGATCGCCATTTCGGCGTCATGACAGCCACGGTCTTTCTGATGCTGGCGGTAGTTCTTGCGGCCTGGCTTTTCCTGCACTTCCGGTCCGAAGGCCGCATGCTCTATGCGGTGGGCGGAAACTCCGAAGTCGCGCGCCTGGCCGGCATCAACGTCCCGCTGGTGACGATCAGCGTCTATATCATGAGTGCCGTCCTTGCAGGCCTTGCCGGCGTCGTGCTCGCCGCCCGGCTGGATTCAGTCCAGCCATCTAGCGGTCTGGGCTATGAACTGGACACCATCGCTGCGGTCGTCATCGGCGGCACGTCGCTCTCCGGCGGCGCTGGCGGCATCGGCGGTACGCTGATCGGCGTTCTGATCATCGGTGTGCTTCGCAACGGTCTCAATCTTCTCAACGTCTCGCCGTTCCTTCAGCAGGTGATCATCGGCATCGTCATCGTGCTTGCGGTCGGCGCGGAAACCATTCGTCGGCGTCGCGCCTGACGAGCGGGGTCCGCCGCACTGGCGGGCTCGGAATTCCGCCCCGGGAAATCGGAGCGGATGATTACCCCGAGGGGGAGGACATACCCGAGGGTTCCATCAAACAACGGAGGAAAATACAATGAAAATAGCGCGCACCATGCTCGCGTCTGCTGCACTGCTCGGTCTCATGCTCGGTCCCGTACACGCGGCGGAACTGAAGAAGCTGGGCCTCGCCGTTGCCAACCTTCAGGCAAACTTCTTCAACCAGATCAAGCAATCGGTCGAGGCCGAAGCCAAGAAGCGCGGCATCGAAGTCATCACGGTCGACGCCAAGGGCGACGGGCCGACGCAGGTCAACCATATCCAGGACCTCCTCACCCAGAAAATCGACGCGCTGATCTACATTCCGGCCGGTGCGGCGGCTGCGACCGTTCCGGTCAAGCTCGCCAAGAGCGCCGGCATCCCGGTCGTAAACGTTGACCGCAACGCCGAAGGAGCACCGGGCGATACGTTCCTGGCAACGGATTCGGTCGCGTCAGCCAAGGCCGTCTGCGACTACATCCTAAAGGAAGCCGGCGGCAAGGGTAAGATGGTCATCATCCATGGCCAGAAGGGCACGACACCAGAAGTCGATCGCTCCAAGGGCTGCGCTGAATCCCTCAAGGCATATCCGGATGTCAAGGTCGTTGCCGAGCAGTTCTCCAACATCTGGAGTCAGGACGAAGGCTTCCAGATCATGCAGAATATGCTGCAGGCTAACCCGGACGTTTCGATCGTGTTCGCACAGGCCGATGGTCTCGCCCTTGGCGCCGCCCAGGCAATCAAGGTCGCCAACCCGTCACAGAAGATCGTGGTCGGCGGCTTCGATGGCGATACCGCAGCGCTCGAAGCCCTCAGCAAGGGTGTCTTCAACGTGACCGCCACGCAGCAGACCCAGAAGATGGGCCGCGATGCGGTTGAAAATGCCGCCAAGCTTGTCGCCGGAGAAAAGGTGCCGCCGGTCCAGCTCATGGATGCCACGCTGACAACCAAGGAAAACGTCGCAGGCTTCATCGCCAACCATCCCTGATAAAGTAGGTCTATAGGAGGTGTGCCGTGACTGATCCCGTTCTTTCCCTGAGGGGCATATCCAAGTGGTATGGGCCACTCCAGGTTCTGAAGGATGTGAGCTTGGACGTCTATCCGGGTGAAGTGGTTGCACTTCTCGGTGAAAACGGAGCGGGCAAGTCAACGCTCTCCGGCATCATCGCCGGGTCACGCACACCGTCCGAAGGATCGATGACATGGCTGGGGCAGCCTTATGCCCCGGCCACCCCAAGGGAAGCGATCGACAAGGGCGTTGTCCTGATCCACCAGGAACTGCAGCTGCTGCCGCAGCTGTCGATCGCTGAAAACGTCTTCATCGGACGCTGGCCGATGAAGAACGGCGCCGTCGACCGTGCCCAGATGGTTCGCCGGGCCCAGGACCAGCTCGCCCGCTTGAACCTTCACATACCCGCAACACGGACGGTCGCCGGCCTTTCCACCGCAAATCAGCAACTCATCGAGATCGCCAAGGCGCTTGCTCTCAACGCAAAGCTCCTGATCCTTGATGAGCCGACAGCCGCCCTTGGCGGCGCGGAGACCCAAGCTCTCTTCGAACAGGTTCGCAAGCTTCGCTCGGAAGGCGTCGGCATCGTCTACATTTCCCACCGCATGGAAGAGATCAAGCAGATCACCGACCGCATCATCGTTCTTCGCGACGGCGAGCGCGTGCAGGAAGTCTCAGACAGCGCGACCCCGGTGCGAACGATTGTCGAGAGCATGGTCGGACGCCCGCTTGACCGCTTGTTCCCCACCCTGCCCGTTCCGACAGATCGTCCGGTCCTTCAAGTGTCCGGCCTGAGCTCGCCGGACGACTCGTTCCGTGACGTTACCTTCGAGGTGCGGGCCGGCGAAATTCTCGGAATTGCCGGCTTGGTCGGCGCCGGCCGCACCGAGTTGGTGCGTGCAATTTCGGGTGCAGATCCGATCAGCGCCGGTTCGATCAAGCTGGAAGGCGAGGAACTCAGGCTGCGCGACCCGGCGGACGCCATCGCCAAGGGCATCGTGATGGTTCCGGAAGACCGCAAGGAGCAGGGTCTGATCGTCGGGCACCGGATCAGCGAGAACATTATCTACGCCAATCTCGACAAACTGGGTGGCGGTTGGATTACGCCGCGCGTCAAGCGCTCCTTTGCGGAAAAGGCGGTGGCCAAGTTCGGCGTCAAGGGCCGCGCCGAGCAATACGCCTCGGACCTGTCAGGCGGCAACCAGCAGAAGGTGGTGATCGCCAAGTGGCTGATGCGCGATCCCAAGGTCGTCGTGCTCGACGAACCGACCAGAGGCATCGACGTCGGCGCCCGCGCCGGCATCTACGACATCATCGTCAATCTCGCCAAACAGGGCGTGGCGGTCATCGTCGTAAGCTCGGACCTCGAGGAAGTTCTCGGCGTCTCCAATCGCATTCTCGTGCTTGCGCAAGGCAAGCAGGCGGGGATCCTCAATCGTGACCAGGCAAATGACGTTTCGGTCATGGAGCTGGCTACAATCTAAACAGACAGAGAAAGGAAGAGCGGTGTCCGACATCACTCTGAACGCCCCGAAGCTTTTCGATCTCAGCGGCCAGGTGGCCATCGTCACCGGCGCCGGCAGCGGCATCGGGCAGCGCATTGCCATCGGCCTTGCACAATGCGGCGCCGACGTGGCCCTGCTCGACCGCCGGTCCGACGACGGACTGGCCAGGACGGCTGAACATATCAGCGCCGCCGGCCGCCGCTCGATCCAGATCGCGGCTGACGTCACGAACAAATCCTCTCTTGCAGATGCCGTCGCACGGACCGAAGCAGATCTCGGCGCGCTGACGCTCGCCGTCAACGCTGCCGGCATCGCCAACGCCAACCCGGCGGAAGAGATGGAGGAAGATCAGTATCAGACGCTGATGGATATCAACCTCAAAGGCATATTCCTGTCCTGCCAGGCCGAGGCCCGCGCCATGTTGAAGAATGGACGCGGCTCCATCGTCAACATCGCTTCCATGTCGGGTGTGATCGTAAACCGGGGGCTGAGCCAGGCGCATTACAACGCCTCCAAGGCGGGCGTCATCCATATGTCGAAGTCTATGGCGATGGAATGGGTCGACCGCGGCATTCGCGTCAACACCATCTCCCCCGGCTATACTGCAACGCCGATGAACACCCGTCCGGAGATGGTCCACCAGACGAAGCTTTTCGAAGAGCAGACGCCGATGCAGCGCATGGCGACGGTCGACGAGATGGTCGGTCCGGCGGTGTTCTTGCTTTCGAATGCAGCAAGTTTCGTCACCGGCGTCGATCTTCTCGTCGACGGCGGCTTCTGCTGCTGGTGATGCGATGAGAAAGCGCGTTGCGGGCAATGGGAATAATGAACGGTCTCGCTTCCTCCCTGGCTGAGATCGAGGCGGTGAAGGGACCAACGGGCGACGGCGTGCAATATCGCCGTCCGCCCGCCCTTCGCGCCGATTGAACGGGTGCTCGCGCCCAGATTTGCTGTTTATGTCAGGATACCGGGAAGGAAAAAGCATGAAACGCTTTGAGCAAAAGACTGTCGTCATCACGGGGGGCAGCCGCGGCATCGGAGCGGCGATCGCCAGGCGCTTTGCGCGCGAAGGCGCCAATCTCGTCGTTTCGGCCAATGAAGACCTCGTCCATAACGTCGCCGAGCAGATCCGAGCCGAAGGCGGCAAGGCGATCTCCTTCATCGGCGACGTCACCGACAAGGCAAGCGTCACCGCCCTATATGATACCGCCGAGCAGGAATTCGGCGCCGTCGACGTCTCGATCCAGAACGCCGGCGTCATCACCATCGCCCGCGTCGAGGACCTGACCGAAAACGAGTGGGACAAGGTCATGGCCGTCAACACCAAGGGCGTCTTCCTCTGCGCCCAGGAGGCCATTGCAAGAATGCGCAAGCACAAGCGCGGCGGCCGCATCATCAACACCGCCTCCGGCCAAGCCCGCGATGGCTTCATCTACACCCCGCATTACGCCGCCTCGAAAATGGGTGTCGTCGGCATCACCCAGAGCCTGGCCAAGGAAGTCGCCACCGAGAAGATCACCGTCAACGCCTTCTGCCCCGGCATCATCGAAACCGACATGTGGGCCTATAACGACCAGGCCTGGGGCAAACTGCTCGGCAACTACGCCCCCGGTGAACTGATGAAGGAATGGGTCGAAGGCATCCCGATGAAACGCGCCGGCTCCGGCGAGGACGTCGCCGGCCTGGTGACTTTCCTCGCCAGCGACGACGCCGCCTACATCACCGGCCAGACGATCAACGTCGATGGCGGGTTGATTATGTCTTAGGCGGGAACTGGGCGGCGGAGCGCAGGCGCTCCACCACCAATCCTACGTCCGACTGATCGAAACCCCACCATCCGCCAGCATCGCCGTGCCGGTCACGAAGCTCGCCATGTCCGACGCCAGAAACAACGCCGCATTGGCGATCTCTTCCGGCTGGGCCATGCGCTTCAGCGCATGCAGTCCCTCGACGAAGGCGAGCAGATCCGGCGTCGCACCAGGCGCGTTGGTGATGCTGGCCGGCGTATCGGTGCCGCCGGGAAGCAAGGCGTTGACGCGGATGTTCTGCCGCCCGAGTTCGGCGGCGAGCACCTGCACGAAGCCGATCAGCCCCGCTTTGCTCGCGGCATAGGCGGCCATGCCGGGCATGCCGGCGGTGTGGCCGACGAAGGTGGAGGTGAAAATCAGCGAACCGCCGCCCTCTCCCATCGCCGCCGACTGATGTTTGGCGCCGAGGAAGGCGGCGGTGAGATTGGTCTCGATCGTCTCACGCCAGCCTTCCACCGAGAGGCCGGCAACCGGTCCCATTTCGCCGACGCTGCCGGCATTGTTGAAGGCGATGTCGAGCCTGCCGAAGCGCGAAACCGCCGTGGCGGTGAGCCTTGCCTGCAGCGCCTCGTCCCTGACATCGCCCGATATGGCGACAGTCTGCCCGCCCTCCGCCTCGATTTCGGCGACGACGGCGTCGAGCGCCTCTTGTCGCCTTGCGGTGACCACGAGCTTCGCGCCTTGCCGCGCAAAGAGCTTCGCCGCCGCCCGGCCGATGCCGGAGCTTGCGCCGGTGATGATCGCGACCTTGTCGTTCAGAAGTGTCATGTCCGTTTCTCCTCAGTTGTCGAGGCAACTGAGATCTCAAACATCAGCCGATGCAGCCACCCGTTTCCCGTGCGGACGAAAGAAAAACCACGGATGCCCATGCGATCAGGTCGGCGCCGAACAAGGGCAGAAGCCTCGATCGACATATCGAAATATCGGAATTCGCATTGCAAAACGCTGCTTTGCTGTGGTTTTCAAAACGCGCCTGCCGCTGCGTCAACACCATTGTGCGCCGCATCATCGATTTATCCCGGGTGTGACATTCATCCGATTCCCTTCATGTATCTTCCCGACTAAGAAGGGGCGCACAGGTAAAGGGAATCTCTTCATGCCGCGGTCACGCAATACTGAGGGCGCCATCTATATGAGCATGGCGATGGCCGGCTTTTCCGCAAGCGATGCCCTCTCCAAGTCGGTGGTCGCCTATATGAACGCCGGCGAGATCATGTTCCTGCGCGGCCTTTTCACCAGCCTGCTCGTCTATCTGATCGCCAAGAAAATGGGCGCGTTGCGCTCCTGGCGCATCGTGCTGAAGCCGATCATCATCCTGCGCATCGTCTGCGAGATGTTCTCCGCTGTCACCTATATCACTGCGCTCGGCATGATGCCGATCGCCAATGCCTCGGCGATCCTGCAATCGCTGCCGCTGGTCGTCACCTTCGGTGCGGCGCTGTTCTTCCGCGAGCCCGTCGGCTGGCGGCGCTGGTCGGCGATAACAGTCGGCCTCGTCGGCGTCATGATCATCATCCGCCCCGGACCGGAAGGATTCACCGCCGCCGCCCTGCTCTGCGTCGGCGCCGTGCTGACGACCGCCGGCCGCGATCTCGCCACCCGCTCGATCGACCCGGAGATTCCCTCGCTGATGATCACCGTCATCACCGCCATCTCAATCTCCGTCTTCGGCGCCTTGCTCATCCCCGTGCTCGGCGGCTGGCAGCCGGTCAGCGCGACTTCGCTCGGGCATTTGCTGCTCGCCTCGGTGCTGGTGCTCGTCGGCTACCAGTCGGTCATCCTCGCCATGCGCACCGGCGAAATCTCCTTCGTCGCGCCGTTCCGCTATACCAGCCTGATCTTCTCCTCGCTGCTCGGCTTTTTCTTCTTCGCTGAAGTGCCTGACAGCTGGACGCTCATCGGCGCCGCAATCGTCATCGCTTCCGGCCTCTATACGTTCTATCGTGAAGCCAAGCGCCGCGTACCCCCGATCGCGCAGGAATCCGCGCCGCGCTCGCCGGTTTGAGGCAGGGATGATGACTGAATTCTCGTTGGACAGATCCAATATATCAGGCGTCGTGCTGGCCGGCGGTCGCTCACAGCGCATGGGCCGCGACAAGGCGGGCGTTATGCTCGGGGCCGAAAGCCTGCTCCGCCATGTGCTGACCCGCCTTTCGCAGCAGGTCGCCCACGTTGCCATCAATGCCGATGCCGCCGCCGAGAATGTACCCGTTGTTCCCGACCATTTACCCGGCAAGGCCGGGCCGCTCGCCGGCATTCATGCTGCGATGGTCTATGCCGCCGGTCTTCCCGCGATCACCCATGTCGTCACCGTCTCGATCGACTGCCCGTTCTTCCCCGCTGATCTGGTCGCCCGGCTGGCCGCAGCGCTCGAACATCCGTTGCAGATTGCCATCGCCGCCTCCGAAGGCCGCAGCCATCCCGTCTTCGGTCTCTGGCCTGTGACGCTCGCCGCCGACCTCGAAGCCTGGATCGCCACCGACGAAAAGCGCCGGGTGCGCGACTTCCTGTTACGGCATGACGTTACGGAAGTAAGCTTTCCCTTGCATCCGACCCGCGCCAGCCTGCTCGATCCCTTCTTCAACATCAACACGCCTGACGATCTTATCGAGGCGGAACGCTGGCTGGAGGCCCTTCGCGCATGACCGCACCCAAAGTCTTCGGTATCGCCGGCTGGAAGAACTCGGGCAAGACGGGGCTCGCCGTCCGCCTGGTGACTGAGTTCACCCGCCGCGGCTACAGCATCTCGACGATCAAGCACGCCCATCATGATTTCGACATCGACAAGGTGGGCGCCGACAGCTACCGCCACCGCCAGGCCGGCGCCCATGAGGTCACCATCGTCTCCGGCACCCGCTACGCCATCATGCACGAGCTGCGGGGCGCGCCTGAACCGGAGTTCGAGGAGATTCTTGCTCGTCTCGCCCCCTGCGATCTCGTCCTGATCGAAGGCTACAAGCGCGAACCGATCCCGAAGATCGAGGCTCGCCGCGTCGAAGCGGCCAATCGCCAACCGCTGGCGCCGAGCGATCCCCACATTCGCGCCATTGCCGCCGATCATGCCGTCGCTGATACGGCCCTGCCTGTCTTCGATCTAGACGACACAGGCGCCATCGCCGATTTCATCGCAGCGATCGTCGGCCTTGGCCAGGCGAGATCCTGAAGCGCCGGCGCCGCTGCCGGATCTGGGAACCGGGGCCGCTTCGGCTGCCACTGCCTTGCTGATTTCCTTGGCAAGCTGCGCCTGGTTATAAGGTTTCGCCAGCCTCGGAAGATCGATGTCGGTGCCGGCGGGTAGATCGGCATAACCCGTGGCCAGCACGATCGGAAGCGCTGGCAGAATGTCCCGCGCCGCCTCAGCGAGCTGTGCGCCGGTCATACCGGGCATCGAATAATCGGTGATGACAAGATCGAAAGGCTGGCCGTTCCTGATCAGCTCAAGCGCCTCCAAGCCGGAATTTGCCTCGACGACCTCGTGGCCGAGATCTTCGAGCATGTCGACCGAGCTCATGGCGATCAAGGCATCGTCGTCGACCAGAAGGATCTTCAGCCTGGGTGCTGTATCTGAATCAGGCAGCGCTGCTTCGTTCGCTTGCTCGGGGCGCTGTTCGGTCGCCGGCAGCCACAATTCGGCGGTTGTTCCCACCCCAAGTTCGCTTGTCAGAAGAAGTGCGCCATTGAGCTGAACGGCGAGGCCGTGGATCATCGACAGGCCGAGGCCCGTGCCCTTTCCCAGTTCCTTGGTCGAGAAAAACGGATCGACGGCCTTCTTCAGCGTCTCCGCGTCCATGCCGGTGCCGCAGTCGGCCACCGCCAAGACGAGATAGTTTCCCTCGTTGAGATCGCCGCCTTTGCCGGCAACCCTTTCCTGGCGCAAAGATATGCGCAGCGTCCCGCCCGCCGGCATCGCATCGCGAGCATTGACAGCAAGGTTGAGCAGCGCCAGCTCGAGCTGGTTCGCATCGACAAGCGCCGGCGGCAGCGTCGCCGGCAGGATGGTCTCGATGCTGACCGAGGATCCGACCGAACGCCGCAGCAGGTCGTTCATGCCGGTCACCAGATCGCCAAGATCGACAGGCTTGACCTGCAGATCCTGCTGTCTGGCAAAAGCCAGCAGCCGCTGCGTCAGCGCCGCCCCGCGCCGCGCACCCTGAACGGCCCCGTCGACCAGGCGCGTCGCCTTGGCGTCGCCGGCGACATACTTGCCGAGCAGTTCCAGATTTCCGAGAACCACCATCAGCAGATTGTTGAAATCATGCGCGACGCCGCCGGTGAGCTGGCCGATCGCTTCCATTTTCTGGGATTGGCGAAGCTGCTCCTCGGCTCTTTCGCGCTGGGCGACTTCTTCGAGCAAGGTCTGGTGAGCGGCATTGACCTCCCTTGTCCGTTCCCTGACCCGTTCTTCGAGGTTCTCATTGAGCCGCCTCAGATTTTCCTCGATGGTCTTGCGGGCGGTGGTATCGGAGCAGACGCCGACGAGCTTCCTTGCGGAACCATATCTATCAGCGTAAAGCTGTGCGTGGACTTCGGTCCAATGCAGCGATCCGTCCGGCCAGATCGTCCTGTGCTCGAGCGAATAGTCGCGTCCGGTGTCGATCGTCTGACGCAGGCGTTCCAGCACAAAGTCCCGGTCGTCGGGATGGATGCTCGCGATCAGATCGTCACGCGTGACATCATCATCCGGTCCTCGGCCGAAGACCGCCTTGCAGGTCGCTGAGGCGGTCAAGGCCATCGAGGACAATTCAAGCTCCCACGCCCCGAGACGACCGGCGGCCAGTGCCGTCTGCAACCGCCGCTCTCCCTCGCTGAGCGCCTCAAGCCGGGTTCGCGCCTCATATTGGCGCAGACGTCCCTTCAGTGCGGTCCGCGCAATGCTGACGAAGGACGTGGCATGGAACGGCCTTTCGAGGAAGGTCACATTGCCGAGAACCTCGGAAAGCCTGGCGGCGGCGGGGTTTTGTTCCGGTCCTCCACCGCGTTGGGTAAGGACGATGAACGGTAGGTCGGACCAGCTTGGCTGGGCGGCAACCCAGGCGGCCACCGGCGTCAGGTCGCTGCCGCGGACTGCCTCCTCCGTCAGGACCCCAACCGCAACGTCGTCATCGAGCGATGATGCGAAGAGATTCAAATCCGCAACTGCGATCGATGATAATCCGGCCTCATCGGTCAACGATGCTGCAACCTGGGCGTCGCGTCCGGCCGGTGCATAGATCAGGGCCTTCGGATTGCGGGAATTAGGAATCGGCGCCGTCCTCGCTGTCGGTTGGCAAAAGTGCGGCGGACGTCGCGACGAATTCTGGGACGCCGCGAAGCACTCCCTGAAAACCGACAACGGGTTCTCCGATCGTCAGGCCGTCGGCATCGATCCGATACTCCCGGATGGTGTCCTCGTGGTGGCCGGTTCTCTTCTTGATCACGGAGACAGCCCGCCGCACACGTCCTACCGCCTCGAAATAACGCAGCAGGATGACGGTGTCGGCAAGATAGGTCACGTCGACGGGGGCCTTCATGTCGTCGACCAGTCCGTGCTGGGCGACCGTGAGGAAGGTGTTCGCGCCTTGCCTGTTCAGATATTGCAGCAGCTCGTGCATATGCAATATCAGCGAGTTCTCATCCGGCATGGCAGCCTGGTAACCGTTGATGCTGTCGATGATGACCGTCTTTGCTCCCGACCTGTCGACACAAGCACACACGCGATGAGCAAATTCGCCGGGTGACAGCTCCGCGGCATCGAGCTGCTCGATATGCAACAGACCTTCATCCCTCAAGGCCTCGAGGTCCATGCCGAGCGGTTTCAGCCGCGTAAACAGCAAGCCAAGCTCCTCGTCGAAAACGAAGGCAGCTGCCTTTTCGCCACGCGCGATGGCCGCCATCAGGAATTGAAACGAGAAAGTGCTCTTGCCGGTACCGGCGGGACCGAGGATGAGCGTACTGGACCCTCGCTCGAGCCCGCCGCCCAGCAGCAGGTCCAGCCCGGGAATATTGCTGGGAAGCTGATCTCGAACATAACTCGTCCTGTGTTCGGCGGCGACGAGACGCGGAAACACGACGACACCACCGGTCTGAATGGTGAAATCATGATAGCCGCCGCGGAAAGCCTGGCCGCGATATTTGGTAACTCTCAAGCGTCGCCGTTCCGCGCCGTAAGTCGGCGCCAGCTCGTCGAGATGGATGACCCCGTGCACAACGCTATGCACCGTTTTGTCGAGCGTGTCGGAGGTCAGATCGTCGAGGAGAAGGACGGTCGCTCCTTGTCGGGCAAAATAATGTTTGAGCGCCAGGATCTGCCGGCGGTAACGCAACGAGCTTTGCGCGAGCAGCCTGATCTCGGACAGGCTGTCGAGAACCACCCGCTTCGGCTTGATCCGCTCGAAAGTCGCGAAGATTTCCCTTGTCGTCTCTCCGAGTTCGAGGTCTGACGAATAAAGCAGGCTCTGTTGCTGGTCGGCGTCGAGCAGGCTTTCCGGCGGCACCACCTCGAAGACTTCGATGTTGTCGTCGAGGACCATCCCGTGCGACGCGGCGCCGGCCCGAAGTTCGTCATCGGTTTCGGACAGCGTGATGTAAAGCCCGCGCTCGCCGAGCCGTGCGCCCTCGATCAGGAATTGCAGCGCAATCGTTGTCTTGCCCGCTCCTGGATTTCCCTCCAGGAGGAACACGTGCCCGGGCGAGAGCCCCCCTGCCAGAATTGTATCCAGGCCGGACACGCCGGTCCGGGCTTTCGTGGCAGGTGCCGCAGTATTCATTCATTGTTTCCTTCAGTTTCAGGTGTGAATTAGTGGGGAGTGATCGAATGTCAAATCACCGGCACAGCAAGTTTTCGCTCCCGGCAACGCGCATGTCGGAGTATTGAAACAAATGCTGGGGTAATACTCGCTCGCCGGCGGAACCTGAATCCGCCCTCTATCCTCGATAGCGAAGCGCGTCGACGACGAGAGCGAAAGCCGCCGAAGCGTGCCGGCGGCTCGGATAATACAGATGGTAGCCGGGAAACGGCGGACACCAATCCTCCAGCACCCGCACCAGCCGCCCATCGGCAAGATGCGTCTGCACGGCATCTTCAGGCAGATATGCCAGCCCCACTCCGGCGAGCGCGGCATTCTGCCTCAGCGCGATATTGTTGAAGGTCACCTGTCCCTCGACGCGAACCTATCAACTCGTGCCCGTCCCGCTCGAATTCCCATGCATAGACGCTGCCATAGGTCGGCAGGCGCAGGTTGATACAGTTGTGCTCGGTAAGATCCTGCGGCGTCTGCGGTTTCGGGCGTCCTTCGAAATAGGCGGGTGCACCAACCACAGCCATGCGCATGTCGGGACCGATGCGCACCGCAATCATGTCCTTCGCCACCTGCTCCCCCAGCCGCACGCCCGCATCGTAGCGCTCTGCGACGATGTCGGTCAGTCCGTAATCGACGATGATCTCGACCTGGATATCGGGATAATCCGGCAGGAGCTTTTCCAAGGCAGGCCAGAGGATCGCATCTGCCGCATGTTCGCCGGCATTGATGCGGATAGTGCCGGCCGGCTTTTCCCGAAACGCGCTCAAGGCGGCAAGCTCGGTCTCGATCTCGTCGAGCCGCGGACCGATGGTGAGAAGCAGGCGTTGACCGGCCTCCGTCGGCGAGACGCTGCGCGTCGTGCGTGTCAGCAATCTGAGCCCAAGCCGCTCCTCGAGCCCCCGGATAGTATGGCTGAGCGCCGATTGCGACACACCGAGCCGCCCCGCCGCCTTGGTAAAGCTTTGAGCGCGCGCAACGGCAAGGAAGGCGATCAGGTCATTGATGGCAGGACGCGGCATTCATGAAACCTTCTCATAGGTCCTTGCCACGATTACCATCTAATCCCCACCAAAGGCACGCGCTAAATAACCTGTCATCGATGGACGAAGACATCCGCCGTGAGCGGACCAACCGTTCCCCACCATCCGACACAAGGAAGGACGATCATGGAAATCAAACGAAACGGCTCGCAGCCCTCGGCGAAGGGACCGGCCGACTGGTTCACCGGTACGGTGCGCATCGATCCTCTCTTTCAGGTGACCGATCCGGCCCGCGCGGCCGGCGCCAGCGTCACTTTCGAGCCCGGCGCCCGGACCGCCTGGCATACCCTTCCGCTCGGCCAGACGCTGATCGTCACGTCGGGCTGCGGCCGCGTGCAGCGCGAAGGTAGGCCCGTCGAGGAAATCCGCGCCGGCGACGTCGTCTGGTTCTCCCCCGGTGAACGCCATTGGCACGGCGCATCGCCGACGACGGCAATGACCCATATCGCCATCCAGGAACAGCTCGACGGCAAGCTCGTCGACTGGATGGAGCATGTCACCGATAGTGAATATCAAGCCTAGAGAGGAAACGGCGATGCAGACGCGTGAACTCGGAAAGAGTGGTCTCCAGGTCTCAGCCATCGGTCTCGGCTGCATGGGGGTGAGTTATGGTTATGGCCCGGCGACAGATATTCAGGAAGCGGTCGCGCTGATCCGGCAGGCGTTCGAACGCGGCGTGACCTTCTTCGATACGGCCGAGGCTTATGGACCCTATAGAAACGAAGAGCTTTTGGGAGAGGCTCTTGCTCCCTTCCGCAGCGAGGTGGTGATCGCCACCAAATTCGGCTTCAACTTCGATGCCAATGGCGGTCAGAGCGGCATGAACAGCCGGCCGGAACAGATCCGCGCGGTTGCCGATCAGGCGCTGAAGCGCTTGAAGACCGACGTCATCGATCTGTTCTACCAGCATCGCGTCGATCCGGATGTTCCGATCGAAGAGGTCGCAGGCACGGTCAAGGCGCTGATCTCAGAAGGCAAGGTGAGACATTTCGGCCTCTCGGAAGCGAGCGTCCGGACGATCCGCCGCGCCCATGCCGTCCAGCCGGTGACGGCGCTGCAGAGCGAATATTCCTTATGGTGGCGCGAGCCCGAGCAGGACATTCTGCCGACGCTCGAAGAGCTCGGCATCGGCTTCGTGCCGTTCAGCCCGCTCGGTAAGGGCTTTCTCACCGGTGCGATCAGCGAGACAACGACTTTCGACAGCAAGGATTTCCGCAACATCGTGCCGCGCTTTTCGAAAGAGGCGCGCAAGGCCAACCAGGCGCTCGTCGATCTCCTCGCCGTCATCGCCGCAGACAAGAAGGCCACCTCAGCGCAGGTGGCGCTCGCATGGCTGCTGGCGCAGAAACCTTGGATCGTACCGATCCCCGGCACCACCAAGCTGCATCGCCTCGAGGAGAATATCCGCGCCGCCGAGGTCGAACTGACGGCCGAGGATCTCCACAAGATCGAAAACGCGCTCGCCACCATCAAGGTGGAGGGCGATCGTTATCCCGCGCATTTGCAAGCAAGGGTTAATCGCTGAAAAGCGGAAGTGGGCGCTACCGTTTTCGCCATGCTCGGGCTTGTGCCCCAAGCATCTGCAGCCGGCTACGTCGCAGGCTTTGGTCGCAGACGGGGTCGTACAGCAGATGATCTGTCGGCAAGTCATTGGTCGGTCGTATCTTCCCGAACCTGGAGAATGCGGTCGATAAGACCCCATTCCACGGCCTCTTCCGCCGTCATGAAACGGTCGCGGTCCATCGCCTGCTCGAATTCTTCGTAGGTGCGCCCGCAATGTTCGGCGTAGAGCCGCGTCATGCGATGCTTTGTCCGTCTCATTTCTTCGGCATGGATGAACATGTCCGATGCCTGACCCTGGAAACCGCCCAATGGCTGGTGAATATGAATGCTGGAATTGGGAAGCGCTGTCCGCTCCCCTGGCTGGCCTGACATCAACAGGAACGAACCCATCGAACGGGCAGTCCCCATGCATAGCGTATGCACCGGCGCACGGATGTAGCGCATGGTATCGTACATCGCGAGACCGCTGGTCACGACGCCGCCTGGCGAATTGATGTAAAGATGGATCGGCCTCTTGGGATTTTCGGCTTCAAGAAACAGCAATTGCGCGCAGACGAGCGCCGAGACGGTGTCGTTTACCTCCCCATTGAGGAAGATGATCCTCTCTCGGAGCAGACGGGAGTAGATATCGAATGATCGCTCCCCTCGATTGGATTGTTCGACGACCATAGGGACGAGTTGCATCGCTTCGCGCATTGGCGAACTCCAATATCCGGAAATTGATAGGAAAGGCCTGCCGCCTCAGGCGGCGAGCATCAGGGTCTGGCTGTTGCTGTTGGCGACCGTCTTCGCAAGCCGCTCCAAGGTCGCGCCCGCCAGCTCGTGGATGATCCGCAGGCTGGTTCCGCCCGATCTATTCGGGGCAATCGTGAAGGTGACAAAGCTTTCGAGGAATGGCGGGGTGTCGTCGCGCAATCTGTAGCGGACTTCCTTGCCCGGCGTCTCGGAAACGGATTGCGGATCGGCAAGCGCTTCTTTCGGCAGCCACCTCTCCCGAAATTCGGCAATGCTGATCGCGCGCCAGACTTTTTCCGGCGCCGCGTCCAGCTCGTATTGCTGTTCGAATCCGGTTTTCTGCACCTTGGCCTTCATGTCGCTCATTGATCCATATCCTTCAGCAAGAGCTTGAGAGCGTCGATACGGGTGGGCCAATAGGCACGATATTTAGCCAGCCATTGGACGATGAGGGCGAGCCCGTCCGGATCGACTTCGTAATTCACGAAACGCCCCTCCCGCTGTTCGCGCACCAGTCTTGCCTTCCGCAACACGGCGAGGTGTTGGGACATCGCCGGTTGGCTGATATCCATTCCCTGCCGAAGCGCACTGGCATTCATGCTGCCGTTCGCCAACCTCTCGAAAATCGTGCGGCGGGTTGGATCGGCCAAAGCTCGGAAAATATCATGTTCCATCACAACATCACATAAGCACGCACTTATGTGATTTGCAAGCCCGCTTCAGGCTTTTTGTCAATTAGCAGGCATCACCGCCTCGGCGCCGGCGCATTCTCCTGGAAAGCCGGTATCGCCTCGAGCCTGCCGACAATCTCCGCGATATCAGGCCACTGGGCGAGATCGAAGCCCATGCGCCGGGCGCTGATTGCCTGCGGGAAGAGGAAGATATCGGCAATGCCAGGCCGGTCCCCGACGGCGAAGGCGCCTTGCCGGCGGCCGGCGATCATCGTCTCCACGGCGGCCATCCCCTCGCCGACCCAATGGCGGCTCCAGGCGGTTATGGCATCGGTATCGGCCTGGAACGCGGCGCGCAGATGCAGGCCGATCCGCGGCGGTAAGAGCGCATGGATCTCGGCTGCGATCGCCAGCGCGATCGACCGCGCCAGCGCCCTACCCTCCGCCGTGTCGGGCAGCAGCGGCGGCTCAGGTTTGATCTCATCGAGATATTCGACGATTGCCAGCGACTGGGTGATGAGGACGCCGTCATCCGTCAGCAAGGCCGGCACCAGCCCCTGCGGATTGACGCTTCGGTATCCCGCCTGCCGGCTCTCTGCCTCTTCACCGAGAATGGTGACCGGCAGCGCCTCGGCCGTCAGCCCCTTCAGGGCGAGCGCGATCCGGACTCTCGACGTCGCTGAGGAAATTTCGTTCTGGTAGAGCTTCACTGTCTTTCTCCCTGTTGGCCTGAAGAGGAAACCGCAGATGCCGCCGTCACGAGGCCGGCAAGCGGCGAAGGCTCCCGCGAGCTTACGTCGTAGATGCAGGGCGCGGCGAAGACCGTCGCTCCCAAAATGCAGATGATCATCAATCGCATCAAATCCTCCGTTGACGAGGCCCGGTCGGCCTCGTCTTGCTGGCTTTCGGATCCGGTAGCATGCTCTCGCCGCCAATGGCCACGAGGGCAATCCCATCGGTCAGGCAACAGTCAATTCAACATGGATATTGCCGCGCGTGGCCTTCGAATAGGGGCAGGTCCGGTGTGCTTCATCCACCAGTGCCTTTGCCACATCCGCTTCGATATCAGGCAGGCTGACCTTGAGGCGGGCCTGCAGGAAATAGTCGCCGTCAGTCGTTCCGAGATCGACTTCGGCATTCACCGCGGTCTCGGCCGGAAGCCTGACCTTCAGCTTGCCAGCGGCAATCCCGATTGCGCCGAGAAAACAGGCAGACCAGCCGGCAGCGAAAAGCTGTTCGGGATTGGTGCCGGGCCGCGCGCTGCCGGGAGGCGAAAGCTTGATATCCAGCTCTCCGTCGTCACTCTGCGAAGCGCCGTCGCGCCCGCCGGTCGTGCGTGTCTTGCCCGTATAGAGAACCTTGTCGATCATGGTCATGGAACACTCCTTGTGTTGCGTCGATAAAGGCGAGTCTGTCGCCTCAGGCGACTGCGTTGACGGAGTGTGGTTTGACCGACCGATATATCCGGCATGTTTCTGAAATCGGCCGAAGTGTCACAAAACGTAGCATCCGGTATCCCGAACGTTTTCCCATACAAAACCGCCGGAAAAATTCCGACGATCCCATCATCACCGAAGGGTGACTTCTGCGGCCAGCCCGCCGCCGGCGCGGTTGTAGAGCCGGAGCGTTCCGCCGATCTTGGCGGTCAACTGCTGGGCGATCGCAAGACCGAGGCCCGTGCCGCCGGTCTCCCGGTTGCGGGATTGCTCCAGCCGGAAGAACGGCTGCATGGCGGCTTCCAGCATGTCGTCTGGAATTCCGGGCCCGCGGTCCATCACGGTGATGACGACACGATTTTCCGCGTTGTGCTCGACGCTGATTTCGGCGGCCCCGGCAAATTTCAAAGCATTGTCGATGAAATTCGACAGGATGCGGCGAAGCGCATGCGGCTTGGTCAAGGCGGCGCCCTGAACCAGCCCGACGACCGTCACCGCCTTTCCGGTGTCCTGATAGTCGTAGGCTATGCTGTCGATGAACGAGGCGAGATCGATGCGGGCATTGTTCTCGCCGCTGCCATGCGCGCTGCGGGCATAGGCGATGCCGTCCTGGACGAGGCGCTGGATCTCGCCGAGATCGTGCACCAGCTTGTCCCTCTCGGGCGAATCTTCCGCCATGTCGGCGCGCAGCCGCATGCGGGTGATCGGCGTCTGCAGGTCGTGCGAGATCGCCGCCAGGATCTGCACGCGCTCTTCGAGGTAATGGGCGATCCTCTCCCGCATCGCGTTGAAGGCGCGGGCCGCATGCGCGACCTCGCTCGGACCCGCCTCGCTCAAGGCTGCACCATCCTTGTTGGGGTCGAGGGCATCGGCAGCGGCGGCAAGCGCGCCGAGCGGCCGGATCACTTGGCGAACCGCAAACCAGGTGCAGAGGAAGAGCAGCAGCATCTGGATGACGAAGACATAGGGCAGCCATGCGGCGATCGGCATGACGCCTCTCGGCGTGACATCGATCGTCAGCGGGCTTCCGTCGCTCAGCGTCAAATGCGCCTGCAATCGGTTCACCTCACCCGGAATCCGTTCAATACGGATCGGAAAGCGGTGGCCGGCCGCCGCCTCTATCTTTCCTGCGATCTCCCTTGCCTTTCTGGAGCCGTCAGGCACACCGGCCAAGCCAGGTCCGAGTTCGAAGCGGTAGTTGCCGCGGCTCAGCCAATCCAGCAGGTCGCCACGCTCACTGGACGGCAGCCGGTCGAGAACGGCAATCGACGTTGCGACGTCATTCTCCAGCGTGCCGAGCATCACGGCCTTGGCCGACATAGTGCGCTCCATATAGAGCACGCTGAAGGACAGCCCATAGGCAAAGGCGAGACCGATCAGCAGGATGAGGAAGATCCGCGACCGCAACGTCCTCGGCCACGCCAGGCTCGAAAACAGGGGGATCGTCGCCCTCATGGGCGCAGCTCCGTGATTTCGACCGGAACGGAAAAGACATAGCCTTCGCTGCGCACCGTCTTGATGTAGGTCGGTTCGCGTGCATCGTCTCCCAGTCGCTGGCGCAGGCGGCTGACCAGGAGATCGATCGAACGATCGAACAGATCGGCGTCGCGGCCCTGCGTCAGGCTCAGCAGCTGATCGCGATTGAGCACCCGCTGCGGGTGATCGATGAAGACCCGAAGCAGGCGGTATTCGGCGCCGCTAAGCGCAATCGCGGTCCCCTCCTTGTTGAGAAGATGGCGGGCGACCGTGTCGAGCCGCCAGTCGCCGAAAGTCAGCAGCTGCCCGGCCCCGCTGATCTGCAGGTTGGGCGGCAGCATGCGCGTGCGCCGCAGCACCGCCTTGATCCGGGCGAGCAGCTCGCGCGCGGCAAAGGGCTTGGCGAGATAGTCGTCGGCGCCCATCTCCAATCCGAGTATCCGGTCCATCTCGTCAGTGCGGGCTGTCAGCATCAGGATCGGGATCGCCTTATGCCGGCCGGAGCGCAGCTCGCGGCACAACACCAGCCCGTCGTCGCCGGGCATCATCACGTCGAGCACGATCAGGTCGACGGCATTGGCGTCGAGAAAGCTGCGCATCTGGCGCCCGTCCGCGGCAACGCTGGTCCTCAGGCCATTTTTCTGCAGATAGCCCGACACCAGCTCGCGGATTTCGCGATCGTCATCGACGACCAGGATGTGATCGACATGATCCATATGTCCGTGTTCCTTACCGATAAAAGCGGCCCCGACCTACGCATATTCGGCCGGCCGGAGCAACGAAGCTCTGCGGCCGGCCTCGTCGATCAGAAGCGGTCGACGTCGATGACCGCCTGCGCGAAGGCCTGCGGTGCCTCCTGCGGCAGGTTGTGGCCGATGCCGCCGCCGATCGTGCGATGCTCGTATCTGCCCGAAAACTTTCCGGCATAGGCGGAGGGCTCGGGATGCGGCGCACCGTTTGCATCGCCTTCCATGGTGATCGTGGGCACCGAAATCATCGGCAATGCGGCAAGCGTCGCCTCATAGGCATCGTATTTGGCCTCGCCTTCGACCAGCCCCAGGCGCCAGCGGTAATTGTGAATGACGATTTCGACATGGTCGGGATTGTCGAAGGCGGCGGCCGATCTGTCGAACGTCGCATTGTCGAAATTCCACTTCGGCGACGCCGTCTGCCAGATCAGCTTTGCGAAATCATGAGTGTTGCTCTGATAACCCAGCCGCCCACGCTCGGTTGCAAAATAGAATTGATACCACCAGGCAAGTTCGGCCTTCGGCGGCAGCGGCTTCAGGTTGGCCTCCTGGCTGCCGATCAGGTAGCCGCTCACCGAGACCATCGCCTTGCAGCGCTCCGGCCACAATGCCGCCATAATGTTGGCAGTCCGCCCGCCCCAGTCGTAGCCGGCAACCACCGCCTTCTCGATATCGAGCGCATCGAGCAGCGCGATCATATCGGCAGCGATCGCCGACGGCTGACCATTGCGCGCTGTTGCTTGGTCCAGAAACCGGGTCGTGCCGTAACCGCGCAGATAAGGCACGATCACCCTATAGCCCGCCGAGGCAAGCAGCGGCGCGACGTCGACGAAACTATAGATGTCATAGGGCCAACCATGCAGCAGCAACACCACAGGGCCATCCGCCTTGCCCGCCTCGGCGTAACCGATATCAAGCACCCCGGCATTCACCTGCTTCAGCGCCTCGAACGACGTGTTGGTTCCGGCCCTCACATCAGGCAGCGCCGACTGGGCAGCCGCCGTGCCGGCCACGCCGAATTCGACCGCCGCAAGGGCGATAGCGGTCATGCCGAAGAAACGGCGGCGGTGATGGTTGATTTGCTCTGACATCGGTCTCTCCTATCGAATGAATCACCCGCTCTAAAGACGTTCCGCTTGTATCAGCGATATGTCACGAGCCATCGGTTTTGAATGCGGATGTAGCTTCCGGCCGCCGGGATACAGTCTGATACAATCGCGCCGGCCGCCGCCGTTCTGCCGCAGCCCGTCAGGCCGGCAGTTTGTATCGCTTTGTATCGCCGGCGCCCAGCCGCAATAGTTCGGTACATTTCCCCATAAAACCGGACACATCGGCGATACGTCCGCCCGGCCATATCCCCGCCGTTGCTGGTTCAGGCCCATCGCCGTCCAGAGCCCGATCAATCGGTTTCAAAGGAAACGATGAAGACATTGCTGATCATTGCCTATCTCGGAGGCGCGCTGACCATCCTCAGCCCCTGCATCCTCCCCATCCTCCCCTTCGTCTTTGCCCGTGCCGGACAGCCCTTCGTCCGAAGCACGATGCCAATGCTCACCGGCATGGCCGCCACCTTCGCCCTCGTCGCCACCCTTGCGGCGGTCGGCGGCAGCTGGGCGATCCGCGCCAATGAATATGGCCGCCTCGCCGCGATCGTCATGCTCGGTCTTTTTGGCGTCAGCCTGCTTTCGCCGCGTTTTGCCACCACCCTTGCCCGGCCGGTCGTCGAGCTCGGAAACAATCTGCTGAACGCCTCGGGTGGTGGACGCGGCACCGCGACGGTGAAAAGCGGACTTCTTCTCGGCGTCGCCACCGGATTGCTCTGGGCGCCCTGCGCCGGACCGATCCTCGGCCTCGTTCTGACCGGCGCCGCCCTGCAGGGCGCCAACCTGCAGACCACCTTCCTGCTCGCAGCCTATGCCGCCGGCGCCGCCAGCTCGCTTGCCGTCGCCCTGCTTGTCGGCGGCAGGATATTCGCCGCCATGAAGCGTTCCCTCGGCCTTGGCGACCGGATTCGCCAGGTCCTCGGTGCGGCCGTGCTGGCCGGCGTCGCCGTCATCGCGTTCGGTCTCGACACCACCCTGCTGTCCCGGCTTTCCTACGCCAGCACCGCATCGCTGGAACAGGCCGTGCTCGACAGGCTGCATGCAAAGCCGCTGGGCGGCCCGTCCCCCGAAGTGGCGAGCAACGAGGTGATGACCGCTGCTGCCGATGAAAAGCAGCCCTTCCGCAGCGATCTGCCCGTCGAAGGCTACGCACCTCCGCTCGACGGCGCAGTGGAATGGCTGAACTCAAAGCCTCTGACCAGTGAGCAGCTGCGCGGCAAAGTGGTACTGGTCGATTTCTGGACGTACTCCTGCATCAACTGCATTCGCACCATCCCCTATGTCAGAGCCTGGGCGGAAAAATACGCGGATCAGGGCCTTGTGGTAATCGGCGTCCACGCCCCGGAATTCGCCTTCGAGAAAAAAATCGACAACGTCAGGAAGGCGGTCGGTGACTTCCAGATCGGCTATCCCGTCGCGATCGACAATGATTACAAAATCTGGCGCGCCTTCGAAAACAGCTATTGGCCGGCCGCCTATCTGATCGATGCCGAGGGCCAAATCCGCTACCACCATTTCGGCGAAGGCAACTATGGCAGGACCGAGAAGGCCATTCAGGACCTGCTGCGCGAGGCCGGCAGCCAGACGACGGCAAGCGCGCCGGTCGTGCCCGACGCGAAGGGTATTGAAGCAGGTCCCGACCTCTCCAACATCCGCTCCGGCGAGACCTATCTCGGCTACGAACAGGCGGCGAATTTCGCCTCACCCGAAGGACTGCAAGCCGATACGCCGCACACCTATTCGATCACCGAACCGGGCCTCAACGGATGGGGTCTAGTCGGAACCTGGACTGTCGGCAAGGATCAGGCGATGCTCGATCAGGCCGGCGGTAGCATCACCTACCGATTCAGCGCCCGCGACCTACATCTCGTTCTTGGGCCCGGCGCCGACGGCAAATCAATCCGCTTCCAGGTGAAGATCGACGGCAAGGCGCCAGGCCCGGACCACGGCTCCGACATCGATGCCGACGGCAACGGTACCGTGACCGCGACCAGGCTTTACCAGCTCGTGCGCCAGTCCGGCACCGTCACCGCCCGCAACTTCGAAATCCGCTTTTTAGATTCCGGCGTCCAAGCCTACGCCTTCACATTCGGCTGAGCCTGAACCCGGCACTATCCCGATCCTCAACATCGACCCAAAGGAATCACACCTATGAACAGACGTCTTCTTTTCACCGCAGCCCTCGCATTTGCCACCACTACAATCGCGTTTGCAGCCGAGGCTGCCGCGGTCAAGAACATCGTGATCGTCCACGGCGCGCTGGCAGACGGCTCGGGATGGCGCAAGGCGACGGAGATTCTCGAAAAGCGCGGCTTCAACGTCACCATCGTCCAGGAGCCCCTCACCTCGCTCGATGAGGATGTCGCGGCGACGAAGCGGGTTCTCGACCTTCAGGACGGACCGATCCTGCTCGTCGGACACAGCTATGGCGGCATGGTCATCACCGAAGCCGGCAATGATCCGAATGTCGCAGGCCTCGTCTATGTCGCGGCATTTCAGCCCGACAAGGACGAAAGCGTGCTCAGCCTCGCCAGCTCGAAGCCCACCGGCAGCATGGATATCAAGGAAACGAAGGACGGCAAATATCTCTATCTCGATCCGGCCGCCTTCGCCGCGGATTTCGCAGCCGACCTGCCGAAAGCTGAAGCCGATTTCATGGCAAGGTCGCAGGTCTTCGTCTCAAAACAGGCCTTCGCAGCCAAGATCAATCAACCGGCCTGGCGCACCAAGCGCAGCTGGTCGATCGTCGCCACTGACGACCGCTCCATCAACCCCGAACTCGAGCGCGACATGGCAAAACGAGCCGGCAGCGAAGTAACCGAGATCAAGGCCAGCCACGCCGTCTTCGTGTCCCAGCCGGAGAAGGTCGCCGACGCCATCGAAAAGGCAGCCAAACAAGCCGGCAAATAGCGGCAGCCGGATGGCGAAGCGAATTGCCCCTCTCCACAGATGGAGAGGGGCAAAACGTCTTTACTGGTTGGCCGCGACCGGGCGGACCAGCGCGGTGACGCGGCGGATTGTGACGCGGCGATTTTCCTGTTCGGGGCCTACCGTATTGACCTTCAGGTAGCGCTCGCCATAGCCCTGCGTCGCCAGGTTTTCCGGCGGGATGCCGTAGACGTCGGAGAGCACGTTGGCGACCGATTCGGCCCGCTGGTCCGAGAGGACCAGGTTGCTCTGATCGGAGCCGACGGCATCCGTATGGCCCTCAATCAGGAAGGTCTCGCTCGGATCCTTCTTCAGCACCTGGCTGATCGCGTCGGCGACCTTGCGCAGGGTGCGTGCCTGGGTCATTGGGATATCGGCGCTGCCCGTCGCGAAGGTCACCGTGTCGAGATCGATGCGGCGCACCTTGTCGCGGATACGAGCGGAATACTTCACCTCATCCAGCGAATAGACGCGCTCGACCGGCTCGACGGGCGGCTCGCTCAGGAACTCGTAATAGTCCCGGTCCGGGTCACTGCGAGTGTCGATGATGTAATCGCTGAGCGGCACGCGCAGCCGCATCGGCGGCAGGTCGGCGCCCGGATCCTCGAAATAGTCGCGGTCCGGATCCTCATACAGGTCCTGCGAGTAATAAAGCACATGCTCGCGCCCGCGGGCATCGACGCGCGACCGCTGGATGATATCACCATAGCGATTGCGGATGGTGACGATGCGGTAGCCTTCAGGTCGCGTGATCGTCTCGCGGTAGCGATCGCCTGACAGCTCTTCGTAGCTCGGCCGCTCGCCGTCGCGCAGGAAGCGCCTATCGTCGTCGCCGCGCACGATCACCTGATTGTTGTACTGGATGATCACGCGGCCGTCGTCTTGGCTGTCGCTGTACCGAGCGCCGTCAGGGCGGGCAAATCGCGGCCGCTCGTCGAGCTTGGTGCCCTTCTCGCTGGTCACCGCTTCGAGCTTGACAGGCGCAGGCGCCTTGGTACCGGTAGCGGCCTGCGCTTCGGCATCCGAGGTCGGCACCTTGAAGTCCTGGCTGTCGGCGCGCTGCTTGTCGCGGTCGCGACGGCCTTCCCGGCCTTTGCTGCGGTCGGCATCCTTGTCGCTGTCGAGCACGGCCGCACCGTTCTCGACCGGCAGCACGACGGTCTCATTGCTCTTGGCTGGATCTGCGGCGATCTTCTTGCGGCGCTCCAGCTCCTCGGGTGATACTTTCTCAGGCGCCGGAATGGCCTGCTCCGCCTGTTGGCCGCCGCTGGCATCGGGCAGCGGCTGGGCGGTGTCAGTCGCGGGTGCTGCCGGCTGTTCACCGGCAGGCTTTGCCGCGGTACCGTCCTTCGGCTTTTCGGCGGGTGCGACAGCAGGCGCCGCCGCCTTGCCTTCAGTCGCCTTATCTTCAGTCGCCTTGCCTTCGGTCACTTTGCCTTCGGTCGGCTTATCTGCGGGCGCTGCGGCCTCACCCTTTACCGGCTTCTTCTCTGCCGGCGCCTCGGCGGCGGGTTTTGCCTCCGGTTTGACTTCGGGTTTGGCTTGTTCCTCGGCAGGCGTCACGGCCTCGGGCGCAGCGGTCTCGGCCTTGCCCTTGCCTTTATCCTTGCCCTGGGCCTTGTCCTGCCCTTTGGCCCGCTTGCCGCCTTCCGGCTTGGCTTCCGGCTGCGCCTGGTCCGTCTCCGGCTGCGCTTCCTTTGCTGCGGGCTGCTGTTCAGGTTGCGGCTGCGCCTCCGGCTCGGCCTGCTTCTTCGGCTTCCTCGGCTTCTCCTGCGTTACAGGCTGCTCCTGCTGCGGCGCGGCCTCCGGCATTGCCTCGGGCTGGGCTTCCTGCTTGGCCTTGCGCTCCGGCTTGCTTTCGGCCTTCGGCGCGGGCTCTTCCTTCGGCGCTTCAGCCTTTGGCGGTTCTGGCTCTGCCTTGGGTTCAGGCGCCGGTGCCTCCTTGCGCTCGGCCTTCGGCTTTTCGGCGGGCGCCTCCTTCGGCTGCTCGGCAGCGGGCGCCTGTTCGGCCGGAGCGTCTTCCTTCTGCTTCTTCTTTTTCTTCAGCAGCTCCTCCTCGGAAGGCGCATCCTGAGGCGCGTCCTGCGCCACCTCGAAGCTGCCCTGTTCAACCTGACGAACGGCTGCGGCCTCTGTCGCCACCCCGCGCGCGCTCGCCATCGCCGATGCCGGCTGCAGAGCCAGCGAAAGGGAAAGCAGCGGAAAAGCCGCACTCGCGAACAATCTTGATTTCATGCCCATCGGGTATCCTCGATCCTGTTTGAGCTTCCTGAAGGCCGACAGGCCCTGCTTCCGCCCCTAGCGTCGCATTGAGGCGAAACGGCGAAATGGCAATCGCCGAGCCGCCGATTTGTTCCGGTTCTAGGAAGCCGCGGATTAACCTCGCGTGAATGTTGCAGTCTGCCGGCGTTCATCTCGCCTGCTATTTGCACCGCCCAATTGCGATGGGATTTGTGTTGCAATTCCATGAAAAAAAGTCTGATTATCGCCGCAAGGCGGTCTTGGACCGTTGAACTGCGGCCGTCAGCCCACGAGAAAAAGAGCGACGGCTACCAACAGAGAGGATCCTCATGCATATCTCCACCCGTATTTTCGCGGCAGCCTCGATCGCGGCGATGTCCCTTTTCGCCGGTTCGGCCATGGCCGATGGCGAAAAGTATGTGATCGGCACCGATTCGACCTATCCGCCCTTCGAGTTCGTCGATGCCAGCGGCACGATCCAGGGCTTCGACATCGACATCACCAAGGCGCTCTGTGCCGAGATGAAGGCCGAATGCTCCTTCGTCAGCACCGACTGGGACGGCATCATTCCGGCGCTCAACGCCAAGAAGTTCGACATGATCGTTTCCTCCATGTCGATCACGCCGGAGCGCCTCAAGCTCGTCGACTTCTCCAACAAGTACTACAACACCCCTCCGGCCATCGCCGTGCCGAAGGATTCCAAAATCACCGACGTCGCCGGCCTCAAGGGCAAGGTGATCGGCGCACAGACCTCGACGACCCATGCCAACTACGCCGAGAAGCACCTCGCCGACACCGAGTTGAAGCTTTACCCGACGGCTGACGAATACAAGCTCGACGTTTCCAGCGGCCGTGTCGATGCCGTCATCGACGACGTCGTCGTGCTTTCCGAGTGGGTCAAGTCCGACGCCGGCGCCTGCTGCAAGATCCTGACGCCCCTGCCGGTCGACAAGGAAATCAACGGTAACGGCGCCGGTATCGCCATCCGTAAAGGCGATCCGCTGAAGGAAAAGCTGAACACCGCCATCGCTGCGATCCGCGCCAGCGGTGAGTACAAGAAGATCCAGGACAAGTACTTCGATTTCGACGTTTACGGCGAATAAGAAAATCGGTATCTGCCGATGAAAGCGAATGGCGGAAGGCTTGCTCTTCCGCCATTTTTGTTTGACAAAGGTGGCAAGATTAAAACGGCAAAAGCCGTGAGGGGAATTCACGCATGGGCGGATTATTTTCCGCGCTCGGCTCCTTCTGGAGCTCACTTGTGCACATTTTCGATCCGCTATGCGGACCCGTCGGTATCTTCACCTGGTTTGGTCAGTCGACGCTTCTTGCGTGTGGCGATACCGGCTGGGGTGACGAGATCGCGCTCGGCCTGCAGATTACCGTTTCGGTGGCGATCGTCACCTTGCCGATCGGCCTCATCATCGGTTTTCTCGTGGCGCTCGGCCAGCAGTCGGAGGAAAAGCCGCTGCGGCTGGCGGCGGGCATATACACCACGATCTTCCGCGGCCTGCCGGAGCTGCTGACGCTCTTCATCATCTATTACGGCATGCAGATGCTGATCCAGTCTCTGCTGACCTTCGTCGGCTATGACGGACCGCCGGTCGAGATCAACGCCTTCCTCGCCGGCGTCATCGCACTGTCGGTGGTCTTCTCCGCCTACTGTTCGGAAGTGCTGCTCTCAGCCTTTCGCGCCATTCCCAATGGCCAATATGAGGCGGGATACGCGCTCGGCCTGCACCGCGGCCGGACGCTGCGCTTGATCGTCCTGCCGCAGCTCGTGCGCATCGCATTGCCGGGCCTGACGAACCTCTGGATGGTGCTGCTGAAGGACACCTCCTACGTTTCGATCATCAGCCTTTCCGACATTCTGCGCCAGACGAGCGTCGCTGTGCGCGTGACCAAGGAACCCTTCTTCTTTTATGGCCTGGCCTGTTGCCTCTATCTGGTGCTCGCCGTCCTCTCCTCCTTCCTGCTCGTCTATGTCGACCGCTGGGCAAAGCGTTCGGAGGTCCGGCGATGAGCTACGCTGAAACATTGATCCCGCCCCAGCCAGCCCCCCGTGCACTGGCAAAGCCAATGACGACGGCACGCCTTGCCGGCTACATCTTCGTGGCCATTTGGGCGCTGTTTGCGGCACTGCTGATCTACACCGTCATCAATGGCTGGGATCTGGAGAAGTTCACCCGCTACGGGCCGCGTTACCTGCATGGCCTCGGGGTGACGCTTGGCCTCGTTTCCATCTCGGTCATCTGCGGCGCCGTCCTGTCGCTGCCGCTCGCCATGGCGCGCCTGTCGAACAACAGGGTGCTGAACTGGCTCGCCTATGGCTATATATATTTCTTCCGCGGCACGCCGCTGCTTGCCCAGCTGTTCCTGGTCTATTACGGCCTGGGCGTGTTTCGGCCGCAGCTGGAGGCCGTCGGCATCTGGTGGTTCTTCCGCGACGCCTGGTATTGCGGCATCTTCGCCATGACCATCAATACCGCGGCCTATCAGGCGGAAATCCTGCGCGGCGCGATCGAAAGCGTTCCGCACGGCCAGCGCGAGGCGGCCGCGGCACTCGGCATCCACAAATTCATCGCCTTCCGCAAAATCATCCTGCCGCAGGCTCTCATCGTCGCACTTCGCCCTTATGGCAACGAGATCATCCTTTTGATCAAGGGTTCGGCGGTCGTCGCCATCATCACCGTGCTCGACCTGATGGGCGAAACCCGCTACGCCTTCTCCCGCACCTTCGACTACCAGACCTATCTCTGGGCGGCGATCTTCTACCTCGCCATTGTTGAGGCGTTGCGCCATGTCTGGGCGTGGATCGAGCGCCGCCTGACCCGGCATCTCAAGCGCTGATGCATGACGCCCAAAACTGTGTCGCGGTTTTGGAATAATGAACCAGAAACCGGGGCTGGCAGCACTCTCGGAATCGTGCTGCCAAGCCCTTGATATTAAAAATCAATTGTCCTTTCATGCAGTATCTGTAAAGTTTTCGTTAACCACTCGCATGTTTCCCTATGACGTAGCGCTAATAAGCGCGCGAGTGGGAACGAGAAGAAGCGGAATACGATGCACAAGGACATGGAAAAACAACTGCAGGGCTATGGCCTGACCACCGCCCAGATCCTCTACCACCTGCCGGACCATCCGGCGATCCTGCAAAGCTACGTCTGGCAGGAATATGACCTCGCCCCCGATTTCCCCGAAATGCGCGGCTTCCTGAAATTCTGGGAAGAAAAGCTCGATGGCCCGCTGCATTCGGTGCGCTACATCCACCGCAAGCTGATCTCGGCGACCGAGTGGCGGGCGCTGAAAGGCGAGTTCATCCTGCACTGAGCGGCGCGCGCCACCTCAGACATGCGCCTCGCCTCGACCGAACTCGCCCTCGTCGCGGTCGGGGCGCAGGGCAAAGGCGAGCATGCCGAGATAGAAGGCGAGGACGATAGCAAGGACGAGAAGGCCGGGAATCGGCCCGAGCACGGCATTGTCAATGACATAGGTCCATGATTGCGCCTGCAGCGCCGGCATGCCCTCCGTCTGCAGTTTCGGAGTTGTGATCTTCAGGCACCAGGCCAGCAGCAGGATCAGATACATCCAGCCGTAATTGCGCTTGAGACGGCGGTGCATCGCCTCGTGATAGCTCAGCAGGAAACGCGGCTTGCGCAGGCTGCCCGCGATAACCGTTGCCCATTCGCTGCCGGCATTGGCGTCGGGCGCCATGATCTGGGCGAAATAGCAGCGCTCGACCTGTCGAATGCGGGCGCGGTAGATGTCGAAGAAGCGGTAGCGGCGCGCCTCTATCATCAGAAGCAGCGTCACCAGCATGATCCCGAAAAGCAGCACACCGTGATGCGAGGTCGGAGTCGACAGTGACACCGACAGCAGCGCCGCCACCACGGTGATCGCCCAGTTCGACGTCCGGTCTATCCGGTCGCGCCAGCTCGTCATCCGCCCGAGTTCGCCGCGGTAATAATGGCTGAGCGAGTTGGTGATCTCACCAGGCGTACGCGGCAGCAATGTGCGCCCGGCCTCGCCTTCCCTCGACAACGCCCTGTCTTGCTCCGATTTCATGGCTTTCCTCCGTCGGCTTGTTTTCGGCCATTCTGCGCCGACTGCCACGCCATTGCAAAAGATCGAAAGCGGCCTTAGAGCCATGGCTGAAACAAAGAACGGTGAAGTGCGATGGCAAAGAAGATCGACGAAGAAGCCCTTGGCGAGGCCTATAACCGCGCTCTCGCTCTGGAAAAGGCCGGAGATGTCGACGCGGCCGTGGCAGCCTATGAGGAAGTCCTGGCAATCGACCCCGACGATCACGGCGGTGCGGCCGTGCGCATCGCCGCGATGGGCCGCGGCGAAACCCCGGTCAGGGCGCCCGACGCCTATGTCGAGACCCTGTTCGACCAGCATGCCGAGGTTTTCGAGGACGTGCTCGTCGAGCAGCTCGGCTATCACGTGCCGATGCTGGTGCGCCAGCGCCTGCAGGCGCTGAAGCTCGGGCCGTTCAAGCGGCTGCTCGATCTCGGCTGCGGCACGGGCCTCACCGGCGGCGCGCTGCGCGACCTCTGCGACGATATGACCGGCCTCGACCTTTCGGAAAAGATGGTCGAGATCGCCCATGAAAAGGATCTTTACGAGACGCTCTTCGTCGCCGAGGTCGAGGATTTTCTAGACGACAATGATGAGGAAGCCTTCGACATCATTACTGCCACCGACGTGCTGCCATATCTCGGCGCGCTGGAACCGCTGTTTTTCGGCGCCGCCGAGAACCTGACCCTCGGCGGCCTGTTCATTTTCTCCTCGGAAACGCTGCCGGAGGAGACCCTCGCCGGCCGCGCCTATATGGTCGGTCCGCACCAGCGCTTCGCCCATGCCGACGCCTATGTGAGGGAACGGCTGGCGGCGACCGGTTTCGAACTGGTCGAGATCTCAGATATCAACGTGCGCATGGAAGACGGCCAGCCGACCCCCGGCCATCTGGTGATCGCCAGATACATCGGCTGATACAATAGTTACACGATTGGCGAACTATCTGTTGCGCATTGCTTTCCGACCTGATACTTAGTCGGTCGGTAAAGTTTTCCACCAAATAGGAAAGGCCGCCGCATGTCGCTCGTGTTCTATGGGCATCCGCTCGCCTCCTTCTGCCACAAAGTGCTGATCGCGCTTTACGAAAATGGCACGCCCTTCGAAAACCGCCTCGTCGATCTCTCCGACGAAGCCTCGCGCGCCGATCTTTTCCGTTTCTGGCCGGTCGGCAAGATGCCGCTGCTGCGGGACGAAGCACGCGACAGCACGGTTCCCGAGACGTCGATCATCATCGAATATCTCGACCATTATTATCCCGGCCCCGTTTCCCTGCTGCCGCTGGAAATCGACCGAGCGCTGCAGGTCCGTCTCTGGGATCGCTTCTTCGACCATTATGTCCAGGCGCCGATGCAGACCATCGTCAGCAATCGCCGGCGCCCCGAGGGTAAGGAGGACGAGACAGAGGTGGCCGCCTGCAAGACGACGCTTGCCACCGCCTATGCGATGATCGAAAAACAGCTCTCCGAGAGCTCATGGATCTCGGGCGAGGCCTTCACCATGGCCGATTGCGCCGCAGCCCCCGCCCTCTTCTACGCCGAGACTCTGGTCCCCTTTTTGGAGGAGCAGCCAAAACTTCGCGCCTATTACGACCGGCTTCTCGCTCGCCCATCCTTTGCAAGGGCGCTGGAAGAGGCCCGCCCCTATTTCAAATTCTATCCCTACCATGACAGGCTGCCCAGCCGCTTCCGGAATACCGCGGGATGATCGACGGCCAGGCGGGTCTCGACCGCATGTTTCACGCGCTTTCCGACCGCAGCCGTCGCGGCATGATCGACCGCCTCGGCCGCGGCCCGGCTTCCGTCACCGAGCTGGCCGCGCCGCTTGCGGTCGCCCTGCCGACGGTGATGAAACATCTGCAGGTGTTGGAGGAAAGCGGCCTCGTACTCTCCGAGAAATCCGGCCGGGTGCGAACCTACCGCCTGCAGCAGGACGCGCTTGCCGCCGTCGAACGCTGGGTGGAACAGCGAAAGAGCCGCTGGACCACCACCTTCGACAGGCTGGATCAATATCTCGCCGAAGAACCGGAGACCTTTTCCGAATGACGACACGATCCGAGGAACACGCCACCCTCGTCATCGAGCGCCGCCTGAAGGCGCCGGTCGCCCGTGTCTTCCGTGCCTGGTCGACACCGGAGGCCAAGCGCCAATGGTTCGCCTGCCACGGCGAATGGACGCCGCTGGAATACAGGCTCGATTTCCGCCCCGGCGGTACAGAGCGGAACCACGTCGCCGATACCGACGGGCTTCTGCACGCCTATGACGCCCACTACATCGATATCGTGCCCGATGCCCGCATCATCTATGCCTATGAGATGAAACTTGGCGAAACCCGTATCTCCACCTCGCTTGCCACCGTCGTCTTCGAAGCCGAACCCGCCGGCACCAGAATGGTCTTCACCGAGCAGGTGGTCTTTCTCGATGGCTACGCCGACAACGGCGCCCGCCTCCAGGGCACCGAGATCGGCCTCGACAATCTCGAACTCTTCCTCGAGCGCGAGGCGAGCCCGATCCATTAGCCAGACCTGGCCTCAGCCGCTTGTTTTCTTCCGGGAGGCGGCTGCCTTTGCTGAGGTGTTCAGCGCTGCGGCGGCGCGAAAGAGCGCCTTCAACGCCTCCTCGTCGATCTCATCGCCCTCATGGAAATCGATGGCGCGCCTCGTGTTACCGTCAAGGCTGGAATTGAAGAGACCGGAAGGGTCCTGCAATGAGGCGCCCTTGGCAAAGGTCAGCTTCACCGCGCTCTTATAGGTCTCGCCGGTGCAGATGATGCCGGAACGTTCCCACACCGGAACCCCTCGCCACTTCCATTCCTCCACCACCTCCGGCTCGGCCTGCTTGATGAGCGCACGGACCCGGGCGAGCAGCTCGCCGCGCCAATCGCCGAGTTCCGTGATCCTCATGTCGATCAGCTGAGACGGGGAGGCTCCCGCGTTTGCTTCCCCGGAATCGTTCTTCTTCATGGCTGCTGTCGCTTTCTTCATGGTTCCTCCCGCCCGTCATTCGAGGGTCATTGGTTGCTACATCCGTTCGCCGGGCAATTGGCTTGCCTGCTCCACCCAGGCGGCAAGCTGGGCTTCATCGATTTCGTCGTCCTCGCGGATGTCGAGGTAGCGGACTTCCTTCTGCTTGGAATGGCCGGGCGGCAGAGGCTGCAGCGACGCACCCCGGAAGAATGCCACCTTGACGTATTTGGTGAAGCAATGAATGCCGAGGAACCAGCCCTCCCCTTCGATGCCGTAGAAGGGCGAGTTCCATTTGACCGCCTTGTACACATTGGGCACGGTGCGCGTGATCAGTACATCGAGGCGGCGCCCGACGTCGCTTTTCCAGCCCGGCATCGCGGCGATATAGGCCTGCACCGGAGCGTCGCCGTAGCCCTTGGGGATTTGCGGGTTGCCGCCCGAGAGAAGCTTCGCCTCTGCCGCGGTCGGCTCGGCGGCTATCTTCTGTCCGACCTTCGCTGCGGTCTTGGAGGTCTTGCCGGCCATTGCCTTCACTCCTATCTCCCGCCCCACCTGACGGCATAGCGCAGCGCCTCGGTAGACCGGTCGCGAGAAGCACGCCGAGCGGCAGCAGCGCCAAGAGGCCTGCCCAGACGGCCAATTGCTATAGCACCGCGATCATATTGAGAATGACCGCCATGGTAAAGGCAAGGGACGGCCAGTGGATCTGCCGCGACCCTTTGTTGAAGTTCAATCGGACCTTCCCGTTAAAGTCAGTCCGGGCGTGGGCAGGCTCACTCTATCCGCGCCAACACCTGCTCCAGATTTGCAAAGAACCGCGGCCACCCGGCCTTGGCGCCACCGTAAGCCAGCCGCTGACCGGGCTGGAAGCCCGACTGCTCCATCCGCAAATGCGTGCCCTCGCTGGTCGGGGTGAGTGTCCAGGTGACGACACTTTCGAGGCCATGGGCTCCCCACGTGTAGGACAGTGTCCTATTCGGCTCGACCTCCAGGACCTGGCACTCGACGGAGCCCCAGTCGGCGCTGAAATTGAAGCGATGGTCGACCGCAGGCTTGAAGTCGTTCTTCATCAGCCACTCCTCGATCAGGTGTGGTTGGGTAAGCGCGCGCCAGATCTTTTCCGTGGGATAGGCGATCTCGCGCTCGACGACTACGGAGCGCATTTCGGTCGGGGTATCAGTCATTGATCCATCCTTTTCAGCAAATCTTCGAGGTCGTCGAAGCGGCTTTGCCAGAAGTGTGCCATCTCTCTCGTCCAGTCGATCAGCGGGGCAAGCGCGCCGAGCTGCGCACTATAATGCGTCTGCCGCCCCTCATGACGATCGCGCACCAAGCCGGCTTGCTTCAATATTCCGAGATGTTTCGATACAACCGGTTGCGAAACCCCGGCCCGAGCCGTCAAAGCCCCGACCGTCTTTTCCCCTTCCCGGCACAACCGCTCGAACAAAGCCCGCCGCGTCGGATCGGCGAGTGTTTTGAAGAGCGCGTCTTGGGCGTCGGACATTCGGTATTCATACCCCATTGACTATGGATCTACGTATAGCCACAGAGGTATACGTACGTCAAGCGGCGAACGGATGGTGAAAGGACAAGTTTGCCCAGGCATTGGCGAACGAGGAACGTGCGTCGCTCTCGCGAGGTCCTTGCTTGAAGTCAGCATAGCTCATTGGCTATGCATGGATGCGTTTCCGTCTCGATGGTCGCAGGGGCAAGATTGTGATCAAAGCCCACCAACGGCTTGGATCAATGCCCGCCGTCGGTACCGAGGATTGCAGCAAGCAGGCGGCCTTCTAGCTCGGCCAGGCCGGGATGGCCGTGCCGGCGTGGATGCGGATAGGGAATGGAAAGATCGAGCGCGATCCGTCCCTCGTCGAGCACGATGACCCGGTCCGCGAGATGCACCGCCTCGCTGACATCGTGGGTGACGAGCACGGCGGTGAAGCCAAGTTCACGCCAGACGCGGTTGATGAGTTCCTGCATGCTGATCCGCGTCAGCGCATCGAGCGCGCCTAGCGGCTCATCGAGCGCCAGCACGCCCGGACGGCTCACCAACGCGCGCGCCAGCGCCACCCGCTGCCGCTGCCCGCCGGACAGCCGCGCCGGCCATTCGCCAGCCTTTTCGCCAAGCTGGACTTCGGAAAGCACGGCCTCGGCCGCCTTCATTGCGCTTCGCCTGTCGATGCCGTCGCCGAGGCCGACCACGACATTGTCGGCGACGCTGAGCCAGGGCAGCAGCCGCGGCTCCTGGAAAACGATGCGCGCATTCGGGCTGGCCTCAACACCGTCGGCATCCTCGAAACGCAGGTCGCCGGCGTTCGGCTCGTCGAGGCCCATCACGATGCGCAACAGCGTGCTCTTGCCGCAGCCGCTCTTGCCGATCACGGCGACGAACTGGCCGGCTGGAATATGCAGGTTGATGCCGCGGAGCACGCGGTTGGCGCCGAAGCTCTTTTCGAGCCCGGTCAGGCTGATTGCCGCAGCGCCCGCTCCGGCCGTCGGCGCGGTGTCGCGCTCGTAAACGAGTTCCTCAGCGACGGCGTGAAAACGCTCACGGGTGTTCACGGTCATGCGCGTCTCTCCTATTTCTGGTAGACCGGGTTCCAGGCGAGCAGCCGCTGCTCCAGAACCCTGGCGATGACATCGGCAAGCTTGCCGAGCACGGCATAGATGACGAGCGCGAGCACGACTATGTCAGTCATCATGAATTCGCGGGCATTGTTGGCCATGTGGCCGATGCCTGAGGACGCGGCGATCGATTCCGATACGATCAAGGTCAGCCACATGATACCGAGCGCATAGCGGAGGCCGACGAAGATCGACGGCAGCGCACCCGGAAAGATCACCTTGCGGAACAGCGTCCAGTTCCCCATGCCATAGACTCTTCCCATCTCGATAAGATCGCGGTCGACATTGCGCACGCCGTGATAGGTGTTGAGATAAACGGGAAAGAGCACACCGAGCGAGGTCAGGAACAGCTTCGATTCCTCGCCGATCCCAAACCACAGGATGACGAGCGGGATCATCGCCAGATGTGGAATGGTGCGCAGCATTTGCAGCGTCGTATCTGTCAGCTGCTCCGAAATGCGCGACACGCCATTGGCGATACCGAGCAGGAATCCGATCGAGCCGCCGACGAGAAGGCCGGCAAAAGCGCGGCCGGCGCTGACCAGCACGTCGTTCGGCAGCTGGCCGGAAACGGTCGTCGACCAGAAGGCGAGAGCGACATCGGCCGGTGATGGCATGATGCGCGAGGAGATCAATCCGGCCGAGGAGGCAAGCTGCCAGAACGCCACGATCGCCATCGGCACCAGATAGGGTATCAGCTTCTCCCGGCGGGGCAGCGGCAGGCGGAAACCCGTCTTTGCGGCCTCCTCGGCAGCGACCGATCGTACGAACGGAGTATCGAAAGTCGACATGCATTGTCCTCGCGCTTATCAGGAGCAGGATACCGAAAGCCGTGTACGGCTTTCGGCGGTTTCACGCTCTTTGCTCGGGCTTAGGAGCCGGAGACGACTTTCAGATTGCCGCCATGGCTGCCGCCCGCAAAGACCTGCTTGCGGCCGAACTCGTTGTGGAAGCCCAGGCGCTGCTGCTCACGAGTGATGCCTAGTTCGGGGAAAAGCAGTTCGGCGACGCGATAGGCCTCTTCGAGATGCGGATAGCCGGAGCCGATCACGGTATCGATGCCGATCTCCTGATATTCGCGAAGGCGCGCAGCCACCGTCTGCGGCGAACCGACCAGCGCCGTGCCAGCGCCGGCGCGCACCAGGCCGACGCCGGCCCAGAGGTTCGGCGAAACTTCGAGCTTGTCGCGACGGCCGCCGTGAAGGGCAGCCATACGCTTCTGACCAACCGAGTCGGATTCGTGGACGAAACGCTCCTGCGCCTCACGGATCGTATCGTCGTCGAGATGGCGGATCAGCCGTTCGGCGGCCTCCCATGCTTCCTCGTCAGTCTCGCGCACGATGAAGTGCAGGCGGATGCCGAAGCTCACTTCGCGGTCGCGCTCGGCAGCGGCATTGCGCACCTTGGCGATCTTTTCGGCCACCTGCGCCGGCGGTTCACCCCAGGTCAGGTACTTGTCGACGCGGCCGACCGAGAAATCGATGCCGGCATCCGACGAGCCGCCGAAATAGAGCGGCGGGCGCGGGTTCTGCACGGAGGGAAAGCCGAGCCGCGCATTGGTCGCCTTGATGTATTTGCCGTCGAAGCTCGCCCTGCCCTTCTCCAGCAGTTCCTCGAAGACTGTGAAGAATTCCTCGGCATGGGCGTAACGTTCGTCATGCTCGAGATGGATGCCGTCCCCGGCAAGCTCCGCCGGGCTGCCGCCGACGACGATGTTGAGTAGCAGACGGCCGTTGGAGATCCGGTCCAGCGTCGTTGCCAGACGCGCGTAGTAGGCAGGCGAGGCCGTGCCGGGGCGGATCGCCACCAGGAACTGCAGCTTCTCGGTCTTGGCCGCGAGCGCCGCCGCAGTCACGAAAGACTCCTCGCAGGCAACGCCCGTCGGCAGCAGCACTCCGGAATAACCGAGCCGGTCGACCGCCTGGGCGATCTGCGTGAGATAGCCGATTTCCGGCGCGCGATTGAGATCGGCTGAGCCGAGATAGGTGCCATCGCCCGAGGTCGGGATGAACCAGAGGAAGTTGATGGGATCGGAAGTGGCGGTCATGGAAGACGGTCCTTTGCTGCGGAATTCAAAAATCTGAGTAGCTCGGGTAGCTGACAACGTCAGCTTTTCCAGAACTAGCTGGCCTTGGGGTGCCAGACGATGTCGCTGATCTTGAGTTTCTTCGGCACGATGCCGTGCGCGTGGAAATCGTCGGCAAGTCCCTGCTGGTAGGTGAGTGCCTGGTCGGGGAAGAGCGAGATTTTGCCGAGATCGGCCTGGCTACGCGTCAGTGTCACCCGCGTGATGGTTTCCGGCACGCCCGTTATCTCGGACAGCGCTTTCACAGTGCCGTCGAGATCGGCCTGGGCAGCGGCGCCTACCTTGGCGAGTTCGTCGATCACCTCGGCGATCACCTCAGGATTGGCTCCGGTGTAGGCACCATTGCCGAGGAAATAACCCCAATTATCGAGCAGGCCTTCGGAAGTCGTCAGTAGCCGCGTCTGAGGATCTGCCTCGGCGACGGCAAAGAACGGATCCCAGATCGCCCAGGCATCGATGCTGCCGGTCTTGAAGGCGGCACCCGCATCCGGCGGAGGCAGATCGATCTCGGAAATGTCGGAGCGCGACAGCCCGGCCTTAGCGAGAACCTTCAGGGCGAAATTATGCGCACTCGAACCGCGCTTGTAGGCCAATTTTTTGCCCTTCAGATCCTGAAGCGTCTGGATCGGCGAATCCTTCTGCACCAGCAGTCCATGGAAAGCCGCCGGGCCTCGATAGGCCCCGACATAGAGCAGGTCGCCGCCGGCCGCCTGGGCAAAAAGCGGCGGTACGTCACCGGAAACGCCGAAATCAAGCGCGCCGGCGCCGACCGCCTCGAGCAAAGGTGGGCCTGATGTGAACTCGTTCCATTCGACACTGACACCCTTGGCTGAAAGCCGTTTCTCCAGCGCGCCCGATGCCTTGGCAAGCGGCAGCACCCCGAACTTCTGCCAGCCGATACGCAGCGTCGTCGCTGCTCGTGCCGGGCGAATGCTTGGGAGGATCGCGGTGGCGGCGGAGGCTGTAAGAAGGCCGAGTGTCTGTCTGCGCGTGAACATCTGAAATATCCCTGTCGATCGAATGGCGATTGGTGTCCGCCTCCTGTTGAGGATATTGACATAGACTACCAATTAGATCGACAATATCAATTTGCCATTCTAATCCGCTTCGGAGAATAATTTTTCGCGCGAGGCGGCATGGAGGCCCTCCCCATGCCGCCTCGCGCAAATCATGGCCCAAGCTGAAAAATCAACTTGCCCCGGCAACTAATGCATGTCGCCCGGAAGTGTGCAGCGTTTCCGGGGTTACAACATGCATCAGAACAAGAAGCTAAAATGCGTCGCATGGATCAAGTTTGATGCGACGCGCTTTAGCTGGCCTTGGGACGCCAGATGATATCGCCGGTCACCAGCTTCTTCGGCACGATGCCGAGATTATAGAATTCGTCGGCGAGACCCTGCTGATAGGCGGCGGCAGCGTCGGTGATCGTCGAGACGCTACCAAGATCGGTGCCCTTGCGCGTCGCCGTCACGCGCGTCACTTCGACCGGCACGCCGGTGATCTCGGAAAGTTCCTTCACCGTCTCGTCGAGATTGCTCTGTGCCGACTTGCCGACCTTGGCAAGCTCGTCGATGACATCGACAATCACCTGACCGTTGGCATCGGTGAAGTGCGGTTGGCGAGGAAGAAACTGTAGGAGTCGACGATGCCTTCGGCGGTCGTAAGGACACGCGTCTCCGGATCGGCTTCTGCAATCGCCAGATAGGGGTCCCAGATCGACCATGCATCGATGCTGCCGTTCTTGAATGCGGCCGCCGCATCCGGGGGTGAAAGATCGATCTGCTCGACATCCTCGGGCTTGAGACCCGCGTGGCGTAAGACCTTGATTGCAACGTTGTGGGCGCTCGAGCCGCGCTTGAAGACGACCTTCTTGCCCTTGAGGTCCTCAAGTGTCTTGATGGGCGAATCCTTGCGCACCAGGATGGCCGACGCCGCAGGGCTGCCGCGGTAGAGGCCGACATAATAGAGCTGCGCCCCCGCGGCCTGGGCAAAGAGCGGCGGCACATCGCCGGTCGCGCCGAAATCGAGAGCGCCGGCGCCGAGCGCTTCGAGAAGCGGTGGGCCTGAGGTGAATTCCGACCAACTGACGGTAATGCCGCGATCGGCAAGCCGCTTTTCAAGGGCGCCGCGACGCTTGGCAAGCGCCAGCACACCGTTCTTCTGCCAGCCGATACGAAATTCCGTGGCGGCGGCGCGTGCCGGCTTCATGGCGGGCAACAACCCTACGGCGGCGGCCGCACCGAAAAGTCCAAGCGTCTGTCGACGTGAAATCATGATTATCCCCTACCTGAACGGTGCCGGAACTGCTTTCGGTTGGCCGGTTTGTCCGTTGTGACAATTCATGATGATGAAATCTATATTTTATATCGACAATTTTATTTGTGAGATTCCGCCTTTGATGAAATTTTGCCGACCGGAAATTGCCCCTTAAGCGGAATTTTTTTCCACGCGGCCACTATTCTGTCTTCACCGTCCCTGCCGGGGCTCGGCGGCCAGCCGCTCCGGGATGCGGCTGGGGCCGCCAGCGAGCCGCGTCGCAAGCGGATCGACCATGCGCCAATAGGGCGTCACCGTCGACACAGGCTCCCCCTTCTCCAACACGCCAAAGGCAAGCTCGACGATCGCGCGCAAATGCCGCTGCACGGTCACCGGGCAGCAGGCGCCAGCTCCGTATTGAACAGCGAGACGGCGGCGGAGAACGCCAAGTTCCGTGCTGCCCCTGCCGGTGCCGATCGAATCAGCTCGGTGACCATCTGCTGCGATGTAATAAGCATCGACTGCATTCCACTGCGGCCCTTGCGCCGCGGCTCGATCGTCGGAACGTCGCGCACATCACCCCCCCGGAAACATTTGCCTGGTTCTCATCTAGGGTTGAGGCCAACGGTGACCAGCCTCATATCCATCTGTCGCAAGGAAGTCCGTCTTCACGGCTTTTCTGCCCCGGCCGTTTCGGTTAATCCTCAGGGCCTCGCACTCCGGATAAGGACAGGACATATGGCTAAAGTCGCATTCATCGGTCTCGGCGTCATGGGCTTTCCCATGGCCGGTCATCTGAAGACGAAGGGCGGCCACGACGTCACCGTCTACAATCGTACGGCCGAAAAAGCCGCTGCCTGGGCGGAGAAATTCTCCGGCAAATCCGCCCCCACCCCGGCCGAAGCCGCCGCGGGCGCCGATTTCGTCTTCGTCTGCGTCGGCAATGACGAAGATCTCCGGTCCGTGACATCGGGCAAGGGCGGCGCTTTGCATGGCATGAAGCCGGGTTCGGTGCTGATCGACAACACCACCGCTAGCGCCGAGGTCGCCCGCGAACTTTATGCCGCGGCAAAAGAAAAAGGCGTCGACTTCATCGATGCTCCGGTCTCGGGCGGCCAGGCCGGTGCTGAAAACGGCGCCCTGACCGTGATGTGCGGCGGCGACGAGACCGTTTTCGAACGCGCCAGGCCAGTCATCGACGCCTATGCCCGAATGGTCGGTTTGATGGGGCCGGCAGGTTCTGGCCAACTGACCAAGATGGTCAACCAGATCTGCATCGCCGGGCTCGTCCAGGGGCTTGCCGAAGGGCTGCATTTCGGCAAGCGCGCCGGTCTCGATATCGAAAAGGTCGTCGAGGTGATTTCCAAGGGGGCCGCCGGCTCCTGGCAGATGGAAAACCGCCACAAGACCATGAACGCCGGAAAATATGATTTCGGCTTCGCGGTCGACTGGATGCGCAAGGATCTCGGTATCGTGCTCACCGAAGCCCGCCGCAACGGCGCCAAGCTGCCGGTCACCGCGGTCGTTGACCAGTTCTACGGCGACGTCCAGGCGATGGGAGGCAACCGCTGGGATACATCCTCGTTGCTCGCCCGCCTCGAAAAATGATCACGTCAGCCTCCGACGCAGCCGAACTGATCGCCCATCTCGAAACGCTGCGTTCAGAGGAAAATGTCGCCGGCATGGCGCGCTTCGGCATTGTCACGAACCGCGCCCTCGGAATCTCCAATTCCGATATCAGGGCAATCGCCCGACTGGCGAAGAAGAATCACGCCAGAGCGGTCGAACTCTGGCAAAGCGATATCCGTGAAGCCCGCCTGCTCGCACTCTGCACTGCCGAGCCGAAGCGGTTGACGGCGGAAGAAGCCCGCAATTGGGCCAATGATTTCAGTTCGTGGGAGATCGTCGATTGCGCCGCCGATCTCTTCGTCGAGGCCCGGCTGGACGATCTCATCTCAGAATTCGCCGCCGACGAGCGCGAATTTGTCAGGCGCACTGCCTTCGCCATGATTGCCGGCGCCGCCGTGCATCGGAAGAAGGAGCCCGACGCAACCATCTTTGCGTGGCTGCCGCTGATCAAGGCCTATTCCCGCGACCCGCGAAACTTCGTGCGCAAGGCGGTCAATTGGGCGCTGCGCAGTATCGGCAAGCGCAATCTCGCCTGCCATGCACCGGCGCTCGCCCTCGCAAGAGCTCTGGCCGAAAGCCCCGACAAAACGGCCCGCTGGATCGGCAAGGATGCAGTCAAGGAACTGGCCGGCGAAAAGCTGCTGGCACGGCTGAAATAAACGCATGCCCGGTTCCCTTCTCCGTCTATGCTGCTTCTTCAATGCTGCCGGGATTTTTCGACCAGGAAATCGATCAGCACCCGCACTGCCGGCGGCATGCCCTTGGCTGTGGTGAAGACGATATAGAACTGGCTCTCCTCCGACTGCCAATCCGGCAGCACCCGCACCAGCTTGCCGGCCTGGAGATCGGCTTCGCAGGCGCTTTCGAGCAAAAGCCCGAAGCCGAGACCGGCACGGGCCGCGTCGAGGATGGCGGTCATGCTGCGGCAGGTGAGCCGCGGCTGATGCCGAATGACTCGTTTGGCGTCATTCGGACCGATCAATTCCCAGCTGTGAAAAGACACCCATGAAGTCATCGCCAGCGTCGGAAGGTCGGCCAGTTCGTCCACACAATTCAGGCCACCGGTGCGCTCCACCAGCGCCGGACTTGCGACGAGAATACGCCGTACCCGGTCGAGCTTGCGCATCGTCAGGCTCGTCTGCGTCTCCGGCTCATTGGTCGCTCTCACTTCAAGATCGATCCGTTCATTGATGAGGTCGGCGCGCCGGTCGGAGCCGATGATCTGCAATTTGATCTTCGGATAACGCTCCAGGAATTCAGGCAGGATTCCGCCGACCGAGATGTCGACGAGACCGAGCGGGCAGCCCATCCGCACGACGCCTTGCGGATCGGATTGAGCCTCGCTGACGATTGACTTGGCGCGATCGGCCTCCTGCAAGATGGTCTGGCATCTTTCGTAGAAAGCCTGGCCGATCTCCGTCACCCGGAAGTGACGAGTCGAGCGTTCTATGAGCCTTGCGCCAAGCCCGTCCTCAAGCCGGCTGACCCGCCTGCTCAACTTCGAACGCGGTATCTTGAGATCGCGACTTGCAGAAGCAAAACCGCCGCTGGAGACGACAGCGGCGAAATAATAGTAATCGTTGAGATCGTCCATAAGAACAACCTGTCCGCGAGAAGGAATGAAAGCCCAGCCCCTGCAAGGGTTGTATCCCCTCTCCAAAAAAGCTGTAATCACATTGTCGGCATTGGATTTGCTTTTCGCACCCTGTTGCGACAAAGCCAGCCGGCGGCAAATACGGCTCGCGCGACGCAGCTGATCGACAGACAAGCTCGCTTGAAAATAGAAATAGGGGTGCCTCGATAACAAGGCTGGCAAGAAGCCCGGGTGCGATCAGCAACGAACCGGTTCGGTTACCTGAAAAGGTTTTTGAGAGACTGCCCGGAGGACTGTGCGTTAAAAACGCTGCAAGGACGGTCCGGCAGGGAAGACCGGACCCGTCCCCGTAGCTGATCGGAGGTCACTCGGATCAGAAACTGATTTGAAGCGCCCCCGGTCCGAAGACCGGGAGCATCCAGTATTTGGATTAGAACGAACGCTGCAGACGGAAGTAGCCCGTCGTGGAGTCGTCGCCATCATCCGGATCGAGGTACTGAACCGAAGCCTTGGCGTAGAAGTTGTCGACGATCTGGTAATCAACCGTCAGACCGACCTTCCAAGCATCGCCGAGACCGTCGAAGTCATCCGGAACAGCCTTGCCACCGCCGAAGTAGTTGCCGTAGTACTGAACGGCCGGGGTGATCTTCAGCTTGTCGGTTGCCTTGATGGCGTATTCGGCAGCGATAGCCCATTCAGCCGACGAGTAGTAGGAGTTCGGGCCGGAAGAATATACGCCAGCGAGGCCGAGCGTGCCGGGGCCGATGTCAACCGTACCCATTGCGCGGATTGCGCCGTCTTCATTGTCGAAGTCCCAGCCGCCGGTAACCTGGTAGCTGAATGCACCTGCCGTGCCGCCGACGCCGAAGGCAACGCCAACGTTGTTGGCTTCTTCATCAGCCTTGTAAACGCCGTCTTCCAGTTCGTCGACGCTGAGGCCAGCGTAGAAGGTGCCGCTTTCATACTGATAGCGCATGGAGTTGTGCAGCGTTACAACCGAGCCGATGTCGTCGGTTTCGCCGGAGAGGCCATCGTCCCACCAGCTGTAGAAGAGACCAGCGCGGAAGCCCGCGATGTCGAGGTAAGCGGAGTCGAGAATGGCTTCCTGATCGGTGGCATTGTCAGCATTGAACTGCATGACGATGACGCCGGTCAGCGGACCATACTCGGTGTCGCTCTTGGCCGTGAACTGAACCTGACCGCGGGTAACTGCATCCCAATCAGAATCGTTGTCACCACCTGGCTGGTCGCCAACGTTGACCTGGAAACGGATGTAGCCTTCGATCTTGAGGCAGGTTTCGGTGCCCGGGATGTAGAAGTAGCCGGTGCCGTAAGCGTCGCAGACGCGAACATATTCAACCGGTTCCGGCTCGGCAGCAACGATAGCGTCAGCTGCAAGAACCGGCGTCGATGCAGCAAATGCTGCTGCTGATGCAAGCAAAACCATTCTGATGTTCATTTACCAATCCATTCCTTTGTCGATCGGGGCTGGCTTCCAATCGGGTAGTCGATTTGAAGCCGGCCCAGTTTGAACAGCCATCTCGGCGTGCGGATCGATCGAACCGCCAAACCGTCATCCCATACACCGGCTTATCAAGCAATTCTCGATACACGTGAGATGGGCCCACCGAAGCTACTTTCCCCGTAGGCGTGATTTTTATACAACAATTTCAATTATCTAGGCCAAAAACAAGCCAAGCGGCCCCGCGACGGAAATCCTCCACCGCAAGCCGCAAACGCTATACCCCATCTGTCGAATTCTCCACCGTTCGACCCCCGTCGAACATTATTGGTGAAGTGTATAAACTCTACCGCCGGCCAATCAACACATACAAGGCAGCGGTTTAGAACATAGTGTCCTGAATTCGATACCAATGAGACGAAATGATGACACAACGCTCACGGGTTCTCGGTCAACATAGCCCCGCATTCGTTACCAGGCTATTTATTTTTTTGAATTTGGTGAGATTCGAGCGTTTTTTCGCTATTTCCAGGGCCTTTCTGCAGTTGCGACCACTTTCGCCCACTCCACGCGCCGCGATCGGCGCACTCAAATGTGGCCGGATTGCCTCAGACACTCAATCCTGGCGCGATTTGCGTGCGGCTGCAGGCCGCACGGCGGTTCAGTCCTCGTTGGATTTGGCGTTGTCGAGAATCATGTAGTCGAGCGGCAGTTGCGTCGAATACTTGATTTGCTCCATCGCAAAGGCGGAGGAGACGTCGCGAATCTCGATCTTGGCGATCATCCGCTTATAAAAAGCGTCATAGGCGGCGATATCGGGCACGACGACTCGCAGGAGATAGTCGACATCACCGCTCATCCGGTAGAATTCCACCACTTCGGGGAACTCGGCAACCACCTCGGAAAAGCGGCGCAGCCATTCGATCGAGTGGGTGGCAGTGCGAATCGACACGAAGACGGTGACTTTCGTGTTGACCTTCTCCGGATCAAGGATGGCGACTCGCCGCTTGATGACGCCGTCTTCTTCCATTTTCTGGATACGCCGCCAGCATGGCGTCGTCGAAAGCCCCACTTTCTTGGCAAGATCGGCAACGGCAAGGGTCGAATCTTCTTGCAGCAGACGCAGTATTTTGCGGTCGAGGCGGTCCATGCGCACAACAGTCCTTTCGAATTATTTTTCTTTGTATAGCGCGATTCCGCGCAACGAAAAGAATTTTGTTTCAGGAAAGCAGTATTTTCGTCCGCTCTCGCAGGACCGGGAGCAGTTCCTTTTCGAACCAGGGATTACGCTTCAGCCAGCCGCTGTTGCGCCAGCTCGGATGCGGCAGCGGCAGCACCGCCGGCGACCGGTTCGACAGAAGGCTGTCCCGCCATGCCCGTACCGTCTCTGTCATATTATCCAACCGCTCGCCCGCCATATGCCAGGCCTGCGCATATTGGCCGATGACCAGCAGCAGTTCGATCTGCGGCATGGCGGCAATCACCCTTTGCCGCCAGAACGGCGCGCATTCGCGACGCGGCGGCAGATCCGCACCCTTGTCGTCATAGCCGGGAAAGCAGAACCCCATCGGCACGATGGCGAATCGGTCGCGGTCATAGAAGCTTTCCCTGTCAACGCCGAGCCAGGACCGCAGCCGGTCGCCTGAAGTATCGTCGAACGGCAGGCCGCTCTCATGCACCCGAAGCCCGGGCGCCTGCCCGGCGATCAGGATGCGCGCGGTGGACGAAATCACGGCCACCGGCCGCGGCTCGTGCGGCAGCCGATATGCGAGACCTTTCGCCGGCGCGTCACGACAGATGCGGCAGGCGGCGATCTCCAGTCGCAACATCTCCAGCGTGGCTTCGTCGGTCATGGCTTCACTCCCATCCGACGATTCGTCTGATGAAGCGCAACGGGCCGCCGGAGTCGGAACTCTGGCGCGCATGGTCGCGCACATCGCGCGGCCGCTCGAAAGTGCCGGCCCAGAGGCCCGCCTTCGCAGCCCTCGCCTCGGCCTCCTCCCTGCCATAACCGCCATAGGAGATCGCCATGCCCCGGCGCACCATGGCGGCGTTGATGTCGCCGGCCATCCCGCTCCGGCAGATGACAAGCAGCCTGTCGTAGCGGTCGCGCCGGCTGCCCTGGCAAAGCGTTCCCGATGCCAGGACCATGCCCTGCAGCGCCTCGCGCGCCGCGCGCCCGCAGGCCCAGGCATGTCCCGCCCGCTCGCAGCTCTGGTTAAGTTCCGGTGCATCGATACCTTCGAGGCGCAAGCGTGCGGCTCCCAACGTCAGACTGTCGCCATCGGCAGCATGGAAAGCGCCCGCATGCTCAATTCTTGCTGCATCGTTGAATTTGGCGGCAATCAGCGCCAGGAGCACCAGCAGGGCAAAAGCGGTCACGCCGTCGCGAATCAGGCGCAGGCTCCGTGTCACGCTTTCGCCTCCTTAAAAAACAAATCCTTGGCAAAGATGGCAAACATCTTCTTAAGAATTGCCGGTTAAGCTCTTATCCACCCTGGGATGAAGTTTCAACGTGCACATGAGTACCGGCGTAAGCACATCGACCGACAAGATTATCGTCGACAGGTCGCGCAGCCACCGCAACAAGGCCGTTTCCAAGGCCGTGCGGCAAACGCGCGAACGTCTGCAGTCCGGCCATGCCTCCAATTCCTCCTTTGATCGTGACGTGCTCAAGATGTATGTGGCGTCGATGCTGCAGGGCGCGACGATCATGCCGCTCTTCATTGTCATCATCACCGCGCTTGGCGTTTATTTCACTCAAGATACGCGATTGCTTTTCTGGGCGCTGCTGACGCTCACCTGCCACACCGGCAATATCCTGCTTGCGCGGCGGGCCCGCAGGCAGGAAATCACCGCCGAGAGCGCCCGCAAATGGCGCCGCCTGTTGCTGCTCGGCCAGTTCATGATCGGCTGCTGCTGGGCGGTGTTCGCGCTGCAGGGCTGCGACACCTGCGAGCCTTCGAGCTTCATCCTTTATAAGGGTGCGACGCTGCTGATCGCGCTCTCCGTCACGGCGATGTCCAATTTCATGCTGACGCCGGCCGTGCTCGTCGCCTTCGCGCCGGCGATCCTGGCGCTCGCCGCCAAGAGCGGCCTGTCGCGCGACCTGCTCGAAATCAGCCTGACGGGCCTCTTCACCAGCACCCTTGTCTTCTTCAACTATATCAGCGACCGGCTGTTCAAGTCGAACCTCAAGATCCTTTCCTACCAGTCGGAGAAGGACGACCTGATCGCCGAGCTTGAAGTGGCGAAATCGATGTCGGACGAGGCGCGCCGCCGCGCCGAAGAGGCAAACCTCGCCAAGTCCCGCTTCCTCGCCTCCATGTCGCACGAGCTCAGGACCCCGCTCAACGCCATCCTCGGCTTCTCCGAGGTTATGTCAGCCGAAGTCATGGGGCCGCTCGCCAATCCGACTTATAAGGAATATGCCGGCGACATTCACCGCTCCGGCCAGCATCTGCTCGATCTCATCAACGAGATCCTCGACCTCTCCCGCATCGAGGCCGGCAAATACGAACTGAGCGAGGAAGCGATTTCGCTGCTCGATATCACCGAAGATTGCATCGGCATGGTCCAACTGCGCGCCCGCGCCAAGAACATCGCCATTTCGGATCAATTCGAGCGGCAGTTGCCGGCCATCTGGGCGGACGAGAAATCGATGCGCCAAGTGGTGCTCAACCTTCTCTCCAATGCCGTCAAGTTCACGCCGCAGGGCGGCGAAATTCACGTCAAGGTCGGCTGGACTGCCGGCGGCGGTCAGTACATCTCTATCAAGGACAATGGCCCCGGCATTCCGGAAGAGGAAATTCCCGTCGTCCTGTCGGCCTTCGGCCAGGGCTCGATCGCCATCAAGAGCGCTGAACAGGGCACCGGTCTCGGGCTGCCAATTGTCCAGGCGATCCTTGCCAAGCATGACGGACAATTCCTGCTGAAATCGAAGCTGCGCGAGGGCACTGAGGTCATCGCAATCCTGCCAGCCAAACGCGTGCTGCAGAGCCTGCCGGCTGTGGAAGAGGCTCAGGCGGTCGCGCGCAAGCGTAAGAGTTTTGCCTGATTCAGCGCAAGCAGGCTGACATCATGCTTCAATTTGTTGGAGCCGTGGCTGAGCCGGATCGGCCTAAGTCATGCGAGGGTGAAAAACAGGTGCTTGGCGAGGACGAAGCCCAGATAGAGGCAGCAGGCGGCAATCATGCAGCTCACCGCGAAAGAGCCGAGATCCTTGGCATGTTTGCCGACGATCGAAATCTCCGGCGAAATCCGGTCGATGACCTCCTCGACGGCGGTATTCATCGCCTCCATCGAAAACAGCCCGAGAAACAGGACCACCGCAACGACGATCTCGCCGGCGCTCGCCCCCACTAACGCCAGCGCTGCGATCGAAACGACGAAGAAACCAAGTTCCTGGCGGAAGGCTGCCTCTCTCAGAACGCGCAGGAAGCCTGCCCAGGAATAGCTGGCGGCGGCGGTGAAATGCCGAAATCCGGTCTCTTTCGTCACCGCAGGCTTCGTCAAGGCGCCCTCCCTCTTGCAGACCGGGAAAGGCTTTGCCGCCCCGTTTGATGACCGAATACGCAGATACCGAATCCACCCGGGCGGCGCAAGCAAAGCCGCGCGGGCTCAGTCTTTGTTGGTCACACCGGCCTGGGCGAAGGTCGCCATGCCGGAATGGCAGGCGGCGGCGGCTTTGACGATGCCGGCGGCGAGCGCCGCCCCGGTGCCTTCGCCGAGCCGCATGCCAAGCGCCAGAAGCGGCGTCTTGCCGAGCATCTCGATTGCGCGCAGATGTCCGGGCTCGGCCGAAACGTGGCCGATCAGGCAATGGTCGAGCGCAGAGGGATTGGCAGCCTTGAGGATCGCCGCCGCGGCGGTCGCGACATAACCATCGATCAGCACCGGGATCCGCTCCATGCGGGCGGCAAGCATGGCTCCGGCCATCGCCGCAATCTCGCGGCCGCCGAGCCGGCGCATGATTTCCAGGGGATCGTCGAGATGGTCGCTATGCAGCGCCACCGCCTTTTCCACCGCCGCGACCTTGCGCTCCAGCATCTCGCCTTCCGAACCGGTGCCGGGTCCGACCCAGTCGCGCGCCGAACCGCCGTAGAGCGCGTAGTTGATCGCAGCCGCAATCGTCGTATTGCCGATGCCCATTTCGCCGATGCAGAGCAGGTCGGTGCCGCCGGCGATCGCCTCCATGCCGAAGGCCATGGTCGCGGCGCAATCGCGCTCGGAAAGCGCTGCTTCCTCGGTAATGTCGCCGGTGGGGTAATCGAGCGCCAGATCGAAGACTTTCAGCCCGAGATCATAGGCGACACAAATCTGGTTGATCGCGGCCCCCCCGGCGGCAAAATTCTCGACCATCTGCTGCGTTACCGCCGGCGGAAAAGGCGTAATGCCTTGCCTGGTGACGCCGTGATTGCCGGCAAAGATCGCCACCAGCGGCCGGTTGACGGCAGGTGTGCGGCCCGTCCAGGCGGCAAGCCAGAAGGCGATTTCCTCGAGCCGTCCGAGCGCGCCCGGCGGCTTGGTCAGTTGCGCGTCGCGTTCGCGCGCCGCCACCAGCGCAAGGGCATCCGGCCCCGGCAGATCGCGGAGCAGGGTACGGAAATCGTCGAACGGCAGGCCTGAAACGCTCATCTGTGCGGTTTTCCTATGAATCCGGGTATTCTTGTTTTCACGCAAACCACTTGTTTGCGTCGAGCAAATCAGCTTCTTTGCGGGTCGCACTCTCTTAAAGCGGGCCGACGGGGCGAACAACACCAAAAGCGCCGCCGCGACCATAAGCCGGGCCGTAAGCGGAAACCTTGGGCAGAACGAAGCAGAATGAAGATCAAGGACCATGCGGTCGATACCGCCCGCGCCGTCGCCTTCCTCAGCCGCATTCCCATGCCGCACTCGCTGTTCAAAACCTATGACGGCCGGCTCGGCCGGCTGGTGCGCGCCTTTCCTTTCGCCGGCATCGTCATCGGCTTTGTTCCCGCGCTCGCCTTGCTCCTGCTTTTGGGGCTGCGCGCCGATCCGCTGATGGCGGCCCTCATCGCCCTTTGCATCCAGGTTGTCGTCACCGGCGCGCTGCACGAGGACGGCCTGGCCGATACCGCCGACGGCATCGGCGGCGGCAAGAGCCGCGAGCAGAGCCTCGACATCATGAAGGACAGCCGGATCGGCACCTATGGCGCGATAGCGCTGATCCTCTCCTTCGCGATCCGAGCCGCAGCACTTGCCGCCATCGCCCGCCACGCCTCGCCGCTCACGTCAGCCCTTGCCATTCCGGCCGTCGCAGCACTCAGCCGCGGCGCCATCGCCTGGCACTGGCAGCGGCTGCCGCCGGCCAAGGCCGATGGCGTCGCCGCCTCGACCGGCCAGCCGGACGAGGCGGCGATGCAGTTTGCGCTCGCCGCGGCCGGGCTCGTCGCAGCGCTTCTGATCTGGCCGGCCTTCGGCCTGCGGCCGCTGGTCGCAAGCCTGCTCGCCGCCGGCATCACAGCACTTGCCTTTACCGCCTTCATCCGCCGCAAGCTTGCCGGCCACACCGGCGACACGCTGGGCGCGACGCAGCAAATTTGCGAGATTGCCGCGCTTTGCGCCCTTGCCACGGCTCTTTGAAACTCCGATATGTCCTGCATGCAAACACCCTGCATTCACCTCTGCTCGCTGGTTTCAGCCACCGGATTTTGCGCCGGATGCGGCCGGACTCTTGAGGAAATCGGCAGCTGGGTGAGCTACTCCGACATTGAACGAAGACGGATCATGGCCCTGCTGCCGGCAAGGCTTGCAAGCGCTGTAGCGGTATCGAACCACATGGAAACAGGCTCCGCCAGCGGGCCGGAGCAGGCTTTATGATCCGTTTGACCGTCTTCCTCGTCGTGATCGGCATCGGCCTTGCGGTGCTGATCGTCAACCATGACAAAGGCAGTATCCTCGGCCTGCAGAGCGACGACTTCGTCCGCGTCGTCTATCTGCTGCCGATCGCGCTGATGCTGTCGGCCGGCATCTGGGCGAGCCGGCGCAGCCCTGGTGAGACGATGCGCCAGATGATGATCTGGCTGGTGATCATCCTGGCGCTCGTGACCGTCTATCTCTATCGTCAGGACGCGCTCGGCGTCGGCAACCGGCTGCTTGCCGGCCTCGTTCCCGGCCGCGCCATCGTCGTCACCACAAGCGAAGGCGGCCAGGAGATCATCCTGCACAAACTGCTGAACGGCCATTTCGAGGCCGATGTCGCCGTCAACGGTCAGACGATCGAAATGCTCGTCGATACCGGCGCCAGCATGGTGGCGCTGTCCCGCGAAGACGCCGAGCGGATCGGCATCGACCTCTCCCGCCTCACCTATTCCATGACCGTCATGACCGCCAACGGCCGCGGCCGCGCAGCACCCGTCACGCTCGACCAGGTGGCGATCGGCCCGATCGTCCGCAACAATGTCGCAGCCAGCGTCGCCGAGGACGGCCGGCTCGACCAGAGTCTACTCGGCATGAGCTTC
>Ga0123341_1000038_pt1 | contig 60679 bp, 60 predicted proteins | sample Turbeapinknodule_FD_89959 | JGI IMG/M metagenome (GOLD analysis project Ga0123341, IMG submission 89959) | Root nodule microbial communities of legume samples collected from Mexico - Turtle bean Mexico pink nodule | ecosystem: Host-associated > Plants > Roots > Nodule | place: Mexico: Nepantla...
CCCGGCGGCTGCGCCGAAGACGAGGGTGGAGGAAAGCGCTGCCAATATCAGCTTGTTGCGATACATCGTATTTGCCTTTCGTGAGGTGTCCCCTCACGAAGAAAGCTACGGCAGCAGGGCGCAAAGACCCAGTTAAACATCGGTAAGCTGAATGAAACTTTGGTAATGCTGCCAGCCGGTTACTTAGAGCCTTCCGGATTAGATTGCAGCATTCTGCCGGAGCAGGCTTTCGTCAGGGCAAAGGCGATTGGCGAAGGCATACCCCAAGGTACTCCGAGCCGATCGCCTATGATCCTGGCTAGAGATGCCCGGCCCACCGGCCGCACCGCTTCGCCATGGCGAAGCGATAAGTGCGTCCGGCGTTTCGTGAGTCTTGCAGATTTGCCAAGGCAAATCTGCGCGAGGGCTGGCTGAAACGGGCCGGCTGATCGGCCGGCCGGCTTGGCCATAGAGCTTTGCTACGACGCGCGCCGGCCGGTCGACCATCCGACTCCGTTTGAGCCAACAGAATGCTGCAATCTAACCCGGAAAGGCTCTAGGCCGAACCGGTAATCTTGCCGAGAAAGGCGGCGAGGTCGTCGGTGACGAAATCGATATGATCCTCTTCGCCGCTGGTCTTTTCCCACCATTCGACGACCGTCTCTTCGAGATTGCGCGGCACCAGCAGCACGGTCTGCATGCCGAGCGCCTTAGGCACTGTCAGGTTGCGCGGCAGATCTTCGAACATCGCCGCCTTGCTCGTTTCGACGCGTTTTAATGCCGTGAACTTGTCGTAGGTCGCCTGCGCCGGCTTCGGCACGTAGTCGGCGGCGACGATATCGAAGATGTCGTCGAAATGCTCGAGAACGCCGAGGGCTTCGGCCGCCATTTCTGCATGCTTGACGCTGCCATTGGTAAAGATGAATTTGCGCCCCGGCAGCGCCTTGATCGCCGCGCCGAGTTCCGGCTGCGGCGTCAGCGCCGAATAGTCGATCGCATGCGCCTTTTCGAGGAAGTCGTTCGGATCGATGCCGTGATGGATCATCAGCCCCTGCAGCGTCGTACCATGCTCGAGGTAATATTGCTTCTGCAGCTTGCGCGCCTCGTCCCGCTCCATCTGTAAGAGCGTCGCGACATAAGCGGTCATGTTCTTGTCGATCTGGGCGAAGAGATTGACATGATGCGGATAGAGCGTGTTGTCGAGGTCAAAGACCCAGTCTGTGACGTGTGCGAAATCGGCTTTGTCAGGCGTGCGGTCGATCTTGGTCATGGCGGTCTTATGCCATGGCTGCCCTGGGAAACCAAAGCCTTTTGCTTGGGCGGCCTGGTTGCGGCCGTCGCCCCCAAAAAAGCCGCTAGATTTTCACAACTTTAAGAAGATTTCGGCTGAATATTGCCATTGACCGCTGGTGACTTTCTGCCTGCGTCAGACAGGGGGACCCGCAAGGGTAAAGTCGCATGAAGATCGTTCTGATCAATCCGCCGCATACCGCGATCGGCAGCCGTATTCCCGATGATCACCTTCCGCCGCTCGGCCTGCTCTCGGTCGGGGGGCCGCTGATCGACGACGGCCATAGTGTCAGCCTTATCGATGCCGAGTTCGGACCGATGGCGATGGCGGAGATTGTTAGTCGAGCGGTGGCGAGCCACCCCGATCTGGTGCTGATCGGCCATTCCGGCTCGACGTCGGCCCATCCCACCGCCAGAGTGATCGCAGAGGCTGTCAAGCGCAGCAATCCTGCAACCCGGATCGTCTATGGCGGCGTCTTTCCCACTTACCATTGGCGCGAGGTACTGGCCGAGACGAAGGCATTCGATATCCTCGTACGCGGCGAAGGCGAGGAATCGATGCGGCGCCTTGCCGATTGCCTGGCAACGGGCCGCCCGCTCGCAACCATTCCCGGCATTGCCTATCGGGACGCTCATGGTCAAATCCAGGCAACCCAGCCCGCGCAGGCGATCGCCGATCTCGATGCTTATCGCGTCGGTTGGGAACTGATCGACCATGCCGACTATAGCTATTGGGGCGGCAAACGCGCCGTCGTGATGCAGTTCTCCCGCGGCTGTCCGCATCTTTGCAACTATTGCGGCCAGCGCGGCTTCTGGACCCGCTGGCGTCACCGTTCGCCGGAGCTGTTTGCCCGCGAGATCGCCAGGCTCTATCGCGAACAAGGCGTCGAACTGATCAATCTTGCCGACGAGAACCCGACCTCGTCGCGCAAGGCCTGGCGGGCCTTCCTCGAGGCGATGATCGCTGAGAATGTGCCGGTGCAGATCGTCGGCTCGACGCGGGCGGATGATATCGTCCGTGATGCCGATATCCTGCATCTTTACCGCCAGGCCGGCGTCGTGCGCTGGCTTCTCGGCATGGAAAACACCGACGAGGCAACCTTGGCGCTGATCAGGAAGGGCGGGGCCAAGGCAACCGACCGGGAGGCAATCCGCCTCTTGCGCCAGCATGATATCCTCTCCATGGCGACCTGGGTCGTCGGCTTCGAGGAGGAGAAGCTGCGTGATCTCTGGCGCGGCTTCCGGCAATTGCTCTCCTATGATCCCGACCAGATCCAGGCACTTTACGTCACCCCGCATCGCTGGACGCCCTTTTTCCGTTTCGCCCGCGACCGGCAGGTGATCGAGACCGATATCCGCAAATGGGATTACAAGCATCAGGTCTTGAAGATGCGGCATCTGAACCCGGTCGTGCTGGTCGCCTGCGTCAAGCTCATCGAGGTTGCGGTCCAGGCGCGGCCGAAGGCGCTGATGCGTATCCTCTTCCATCGCGACCGCGAGCAGCGCCATTCCATGCGTTGGTATACTGAGATGGGCCGCCGCGTCTGGTTTCATGAGATCCTCGAGTTCCTTTTCCGTCGCCGCCACCTGAAGGATGGCCCGACGCTCGAGAATTTCTGGGGTGCGCCGCAGGATGCCGAGGAGGAGTCGATGCTGCGTCCGCAACGGCATATGAAAAGCCTCGACGCGGCGGAATAAAATAGACGCCTGATTTTCGGCGGACGCGGCAGGCGCGGGGTGTTAGAAGGCGGGTATGCTTTTCGAACGCCCCGACGATGATACGCTCTATGATGCCTTGATCGCGCGTAGCGCCGATTATGAGGGCCAGGCCTATGTCTGCGTCAAGACGACAGGCATCTTCTGCCGCCTGACCTGCCCGGCGCGCAAGCCGAAGCGCGAGAACACCCTGTTCTTCGAGACGATCGCCGCCTGCATGCATTCCGGTTTCCGCCCCTGCCAGCGCTGCCGGCCGCTGGAGCAGCCGGGCAGGGAGGCGATCGTCGACGCATTGCTCGCCGCGCTCGGCAGCGAGCTGGAGGTTCGCTGGACCGAGGATGAACTCATGCGCCGCGGTTATGATCCCTCGACCGTGCGCCGCGCCTTCAAGCGAGCGCTCGGCATGACCTTCCATGACATCGTCCGCTATGTCAGGCTCGGCGAAGCGGCCCGGCAGCTGGCGGACGGCGCGCGTGTCATCGATGCGCAGATCGATGCCGGATATGAATCCCCGAGCGGCTTCCGCACGGCATTCCAGCGGCTCGTCGGCAAGGCGCCGGCGCTTGCGCAGAACCGCGAACTGCTCTTTGCCGACTGGTTCGACACGCCGCTCGGGCCGATGATCGCGGTTGCCGACAAGACCCATCTGCATCTGCTCGAATTTCACGATCGCAAGGCGCTACTGAGCGAACTCGAAGCGCTGCAGAAGCGCGTCCGCTCCTCGGTCGCGATCGGCCGCACCGCGGCGATCGACCAGATCGAGGCGGAGATCCGCGATTATTTCGAGGGGCGGCTCACGGTTTTCAAAACGCCATTGGCGCTCGGCGGCACGCCGTTCGAAAAACATGTCTGGGCAAAGCTGATGGACATTCCTGCGGGCCAGACGCGCGCCTATGGCGATCTTGCACGGGAGATGGAAAGGCCGGAAGTGGTACGCGCCGTCGGCCGCGCCAACGGCGCCAACCAGCTTGCCATCATCGTGCCCTGTCACCGTGTCCTCGGCGCCGATGGTTCTTTGACCGGTTACGGCGGCGGGCTCTGGCGCAAGCAATGGCTGCTGCGGCATGAAGAGAAGATCAGCATGCAAACAAGGATGGAGGAAACAGCATGAACCAGACTGAGATGGCCAAGGCATTCGCCGCGCTTCACCAGAAGGGCAACCCGATCGTCCTCTACAATATCTGGGATGCCGGCACGGCAAAGGCCGTTGCCGATGCCGGCGCCAAGGCGCTTGCGACGGGAAGTTGGTCGGTCGCCGCCGCCCATGGATTTGCCGATGGCGAGAAGCTGCCGATGTCGGTGCTGGTGGACACGGCGAAATCCATCACCGATGCTGTCGACCTGCCGCTCTCAGTCGATTTCGAAGGCGCCTATTCGGCCGAGCCCGAGGGAGCGGCCGCCAATGTCGCCAGGCTGGTGGAGGTCGGCGCCATCGGCATCAATTTCGAAGATCGGGTGGTCGCCGGCGAGGGGCTCTATTCCGTCGAGAGCCAGGCGGACCGCATCCGCGCCATTCGCGCCATGGCCGACGGCAAGGATATCCCCTTCTTCATCAACGCCCGCACCGATCTTTTTCTGGCCGAGAGCGATCTTTCCAAACATGCCGGCCTGGTGGACGAGGCGATCGAGCGGGGCAGGGCCTATGCGGCCGCCGGCGGCAACGGCTTCTTCGTGCCCGGCCTGATCGATCCCGCCTTGATCGAAAAGATCTGCGCGGCATCGACGCTGCCGGTCAATATCATGATGCGGGCAGGCGCCCCCGATGTGAAGACCCTGGCAAAGCTCGGCGTCGGCCGCATCAGTTATGGCCCGGGGCCTTACCGGTCGATGATGGAAAAGCTGAAACAGGAAGCGGCGGCGATCTACAGCCTCTGATCAGATTAGAGCGCCGCGCGACTTTCAAACCGCGCGGCGCGGCAACATTTTCAATTGCCGCCGCCTATTCAGGAACGGAAGCGCAGATTGCGCCGCGTCAGCTGGTCGACCGAAGTGCAGCCCATCAGCTTCATGTCGCGTTCGATCTCGGTGCGCATCGTCTCCAGCGCCCGCTCGACGCCGGGCTGTCCGGCGGCTGCAAGCGGGAAGAGATAGTAGCGGCCGAGGCCGACCGCCTTCGCCCCCAGCGACAGCGCCTTGAGAACATGCGTGCCCCGCTGCACGCCGCCATCCATCATTACGTCGATCCGGTCGCCGACGGCATCGACGATTTCGGCCAGCTGATCGAAAGCGCTACGCGAGCCGTCGAGCTGGCGGCCGCCGTGGTTGGACAGTACGATGCCGGTGCAGCCGATCTCGACCGCGCGCTTGGCGTCTTCGACCGACATGATGCCCTTCAGGCAGAATTGTCCGCCCCAGGCTTGCACCATGTCAGCCACGTCGCTCCACGACATCGAGGGGTCGAGCATTTCGGTGAAGTACCGGCTGATCGACAGCGCGCCGCCATCCATCTTCACGTGGTTTTCCAGCTGCGGCAGCCGGAAAGCCTCATGCGTCATCCAGTCGATCGCCCAGGACGGCTTGATCGCAAACTGCATCATGCCGGCGAGATTGAGCTTGAAGGGAATGGCAAATCCCGTCCGCTTGTCGCGCTCGCGGTTGCCGCCGGTGATGCTGTCGACCGTCAGCATCATCGCTTGCACGCCGGCATTCTTCGCTCGCGCCATCATCTCGTGGTTGAGACCGCGGTCCTTGTGGAAATAGAACTGATAGACCTGCGGCCCGGCGCTGATCTGGCGGGCTTCCTCCAGACTGATCGTGCCGAGCGAGGAAACGCCGAACATCGTGCCGTGTTTTCCCGCCGCCGCCGCGACCGCCCGCTCTCCCTGGTGGTGAAAAAGCCGCTGCAGCGCCGTCGGCGAGCAATAGACCGGCATTGCCAGCTTCTGCCCCATGACCGTCACCGACATGTCGACCTCGGCCACGCCCCTAAGAACGTCGGGCACCAGATCGCAAGCCTCGAAGGCCGCGCTATTGCGCCGATAGGTCACCTCGTCATCGGCCGCACCATCGATATAGTCGAAGATCGGCCCGGGAAGCCGCCGTTTGGCCATGCGCCGGAAATCGTGGAAATTATAGCAGTCTCTAAGGCGCATCTTTTTGCTCGACCCGTTTTGATTTCGGGCGGCAACCTAAAGCACGATTCCAAATCTTGCCAAGGCTTCATTGGGCGATTTCCGGCCCCCAAGAGGAGATATCGCATTCACGGACGCGATTCCGCCTAGCCGGCCGCGTGATGTGGGGGCCGACTGCCACCAGAAGCTTCAGAGGTGTTGACGCGCCGCAATCCTCGCCTTGGCACGATCATGTGCGGGAGCTTGATCGCCGAAGCCAGACCCAGCGTCGCCAGCAGCCGGATGAAATGCCAACCGAGGTCCAGTTGCCCCGGCTCGATGCCGAGCCGCGCCGATTCCGGAAAAGCATGATGGTTGCCATGGAAGCTCTCGCCGAACGTCACCAGCCCGAAACCCGGCAGATTATAACCCTGCACCGCTACATTATCGACACTCCAGCCCTGATGACCGGCCCGATGCGCGAAATGACCGACCAGCCAGTGTCCGGTCAGTGACACCGATATCCGTACGGCGATACCCCAGACTACCCATGGCAGGCCGCCGAGGATGAAGAGCAGGAGTCCCAAGGGAAGCTGCTGCGCCATCCATGTCGCCTCGAGGAAACGATAGAAGCGGTCGCGCCGCTCACGCGCATCGAGGACGAAGCGTGGCGGATGGTCGAGCTCCACGACGCAATGCATCTGCCAGAAGGCGTCGATGAGGAAAGACCGCCGATGGGCATAGAGGTCATGGCAGTTCTGCTGCCGTTGCGCCCAGTCGCGAATGTCGTGGGCGTAGATCATGCCGAAGGGACCGGCCATGCCGACCAGCGTACCGAGATAAACGAGGAAACGCTCGATCCAGAGAGGCGTACCGAAGGAGCGGTGGATCAGAAGCCGGTGCATGCCGACCGAATGACCGAGGCAGATGGTGATGGCGGTCGAGAGGATAAAGACGGCAAAGGCGCTCCAGGTGAAGGTCAGTGGCCCGCCAATAATGGCAATCAGGGTCATGGCGGTGATCCAGATCGACTTTACGGGCATCCAGACCACTTTGCCCTTCACTGAATCGCTGCGGTTATCGATCATCCGCTCGGTGGAAATACTGCTCATGACAAGCTCCTTCCGATTGGGCGCTTTCTCCACTTGAACATCGCCCGCCAATTCATTAATTAAGCAATTATCTAATTACTTTGCATGAATGAAATTAATTAAGCAATACATTAATTGCTTAATTAATCGCCGATCGACGCGGTGATGCCGCAAGCATGGAGACTGGACTTGGAAGATAAGACTTTCGATGACACTGCAGAAGGCAGCTCTGTCAGCGCCGCCCAGCGCGTATTCCACGCGCTTTCCAGTGCACCACGGCGGAAGATCCTCGCCTATCTCTCGGCATCGGGCCTGACCGCTGGCGAGATCGCCGACCGCTTCAGCATGTCCAAGCCCGCTGTTTCGCAGCATCTGTCCATCCTCGAAACTGCCGGGCTGATCAGACGCGAGAAACAGGGCCAGTTCGTTCACTATTCTCTGATCGAGAACAATCTCGTCAACACGCTGAACGGCTTTGTACAGGAGGTCTGCCCGGTCGGCCGGCCGATCAAGAAGGAAAGCCAGGCGCGCGCCCGCGTGAAGGAGGCGCCTTGAACTTCCAGACGGATCCTCTGCCGGCGTGGTCGCCGGATGGTGGATCGCGAGAAAAGGGGAAGCATTTGGAGAGGGCGCCTGCGCCCGATGGAAAAGCCCAGGACGCGGCGATTTAGAGCCTGCGTCGATTGCGAGTCCGCCCATCCGCTAGGGCGAGGAAGATGCGCCCCTCGTTCCGGTGAAGGGCGCAGCCCTTAATCAGGGAACGATCAGCGTTCCGATGCCGTGCTCGGTGAAGATCTCGAGCAGGACGGAATGGGCGGTCTTGCCGTTTAGGATCACGACGCCTTGGACGCCGGCCTTGATCGCGTCGATGCAGGTCTCGACCTTCGGGATCATGCCGCCGGAGATCGTGCCGTCGGCGATCAGCGCATGCGCTTCGGCGACGGAAAGCTCCTTGATCAGCTGGCCGTTCTTGTCGAGCACCCCTGCCACATCGGTCAGGAACAGCAGGCGGGTGGCGTTCAGCGCGCCGGCAATGGCGCCGGCGAAGGTGTCGGCATTGATATTATAGGTGGCGCCGTCGCGGCCGGGTGCGACCGGCGCGATCACCGGGATCATCTCGGAACGGGCGAGCAGATCGAGCAACGTCCGGTCGACCTCGACCACTTCGCCGACGAAGCCGAGATCGAGCACGCGCTCGATATTGGAATCGGGATCCTTGACGGTCCTGCGCGCCTTTTCGGCGAAGACCATGTTGCCGTCCTTGCCGCAAAGGCCGATCGCCCATTCGCCGGTCTGGTTGATCAGCGCGACGATCTCCTTGTTGATCGACCCGGCCAGCACCATCTCGACGATCTCGACCGTCTTCTGGTCGGTGACGCGCAGCCCGCCCTCGAATTTCGATTCGATGCCCATCTTGTTCAGCATGGCGCCGATCTGCGGGCCGCCGCCGTGAACGACGATCGGGTTGACGCCCGATTGCTTCAACAGCGCGATGTCGCTGGCAAAGGCCTTGCCGAGCTCGGGGTTGCCCATGGCGTGGCCGCCATATTTCACGACGATCGTCTTGTTCTCGTAACGCTGCATGAAGGGCAGCGCCTTGGCCAGAAGCCGTGCCTGCAGTTCGCTTTCGGACTCGTTCATGGGGACCCCGCAGAATTGTTCGCGGCCTTTTATCGCAAGTTTCCGACAGAGGGAATAATCCAGAGGGCAATAGTTTTTCGTATGTGGCACGGAACCGGCGAACTTCAGCCTCCTCGGGCAGGGCAGCATGACATGACGAACAGCAGGCAAGGCGATGAGATCAAGGACCTGATCGGCCGCGTCGCGCTCGGCGACCGCACGGCCTTCACGGCCCTCTACAACCAGACCGGACCGAAACTTTTTGCGATCTGCCTGCGTATCTTGAGGGATCGCACCGAGGCCGAGGAAACCCTGCAGGAAGTCTATATCAGCATCTGGCAAAGGGCTGGAAGTTTCCAGGCAGCCACGGGTTCGTCCTCGGCCTGGCTCTCGGCAATTGCCCGCAACCGGTCGATCGATGCACTGCGAGCGCGCAAGCCTGTCGCCGACGAAATCGACAGCGCCTACGATCTTGCCGATGCAGCGCCCGACCCGGAAATGCAGACGGTCACAAAGGATGAAGGAAGGCGGATTGACACCTGCATGGAAGAGTTGGAAGCTGATCGTGCGGTCGCGGTGAAACGGGCTTATGTCGAAGGGCTGAGCTATCAGGAACTGGCCGATCAGTTTGGTGTCCCGCTGAACACGATGCGGACCTGGCTCAGGCGCAGCCTCTTGAAACTGAGAGAGTGCATGGAACGATGACATCGCCCGACAAAAGCAAGGGAGACCGCTCCCGCGACGAGGTTCTCGCCGGCGAATATGTGCTTGGCGTCCTGTCGCTGCAGGATCGCCGGGTGGTGGAAGAGCGCATGCGCCACGATCGGCCGTTTGCGGCGATCGTCAGCCGCTGGGAAACCAACCTTTCCGCCTTCAATGACGATTATGAGACCGCCGCCCCAAGCCGGGAAACCTTCAAGCAGATCGAGGCGCGGCTTTTCGGCGATGCCGGAAAATCCCCATCCTTTTCGCAAGGGCTGTGGAATTCGGCGGGTTTCTGGCGCTCGCTGAGCTTTGCCTGCATCGTCGTCGCCGTCAGCGCCGTGATCTTCGCCTCCGGCGTGGTGCCGCAGCCGCAGGGGCCGACACCGCTGGTCGCCTCGCTTTCCGGCCAGAACAACGCCATCAATCTTGTCGCCTCCTACGAACTGCAAAGCGGCCGGCTGAAGATCGTGCCGGTCGCCGCCGGCAAGCCGGAGGAGAAGTCGCTGGAACTTTGGCTGGTGCCGGGCAGCGGCGCGCCGAAATCGCTCGGCGTCTTCCAGCCGGGTGAAAGTGGTGAACTCGTCATTCCCGCCGATCTGCGCAAGAATCTCTCCGATGGCGCAACGCTTGCCGTCAGCCTCGAGCCCTTCGGTGGTTCGCCGACCGGCCAGGCGACCGGTCCGGTGATCGCAAGCGGCCCGTTACGTCGGCCATAATGGGGCGCCGGCCATAAGGGGCGCCGGCATGATCGGGCGCCGGCCGTAAAATCATTTTCTCCTGTCTGAAACTCTTTGGCGCAGGCCTCCGTAGTTCGAAATGTCCGGACGACGCTCAGGCATAAGGCCCGCGGAGGCTGTCCGGCCAGAGGAGAAAATCATGATCAAGTCCGTATTGCGCGGCTTCGCGCTCGCCACTGCCCTGTCCGCCGTCGCCTTTGCTGCCGCCAAGAACCCGATCGTCGGCGGTGCGGCGATGTTCGACAGCAAGAACATCATCGAAAATGCCGTCAATTCCAAGGATCACACGACGCTGGTCGCCGCCGTCAAGGCAGCCGGCCTGGTCGGCACACTCGAGAGCAAGGGCCCCTTCACCGTGTTTGCGCCGACCAACGAAGCTTTCGCCGCCCTGCCGAAGGGCACCGTCGACACGCTGCTGAAACCGGAAAACAAGGCGACGCTCACCAAGGTTCTGACCTGCCATGTCGTGGCCGCCGATGCGATGGCCAAGACCGTTGCCAAGATGATCAAGGATGACGGTGGCGAGCACGACATCAAGACCGTCGGCGGCTGCGTGCTGAAAGCCAGGGAAAGCAAGGGCAAGATCACCCTGACCGACGAAAACGGCGGCGTCTCCCATGTGACGATCGCCGACGTCAAGCAATCGAACGGCGTCATCCACGTCGTCGACAAGGTGCTGCTGCCGAAGATGTAAATCTATCCGTATCGGCAATGCATGGGGCGCTCTAAGGGGCGCCCCTTCTATTTCCAGTGGGCGATGCCGACGGTTTCAGCGATTGCCTGGCGCAATTCATCCATCCCGTCGCCCTTTTCAGACGAAGTGGACAGCACGCCGGGATAGGCGGCCGGGCGCTTGCGGATCTTTTCCGCGGTCTCCGCAAGCAGCTTCGGCACGGCGGGCGCCTTGATCTTGTCGGTCTTGGTCAACACGATCTGATAAGAGACGGCCGCCTTGTCGAGCAGATCAAGCACGTCATCGTCGTTCTTCTTGATGCCGTGACGGCTGTCGATCAGCACATAGACGCGCTTCAGCGTCGCGCGGCCGCGCAGATAATCGAAGACGAGCTTAGTCCAATTGTCCACAAGCTCCTTCGGGGCCTGCGCATAACCATAGCCCGGCATGTCGACGATCGCCATCGGCGGCAGGTCTTGGCCTTCGCCGGAATAGCCGTCCGGAACGAAGTAATTGAGTTCTTGCGTGCGCCCCGGCGTGTTCGACGTGCGCGCCAGACCCTTCTGGCCGACCAGCGCATTGATCAGCGACGACTTGCCGACATTAGAACGTCCGGCGAAGGCCACCTCAAGCGGCCCTTCCGGCGGCAGGAAGTTGAGCGACGGGACGCCGCGGATGAAGATCCATGGGTGGCCGAAGAGTGGCTTTTCGGTTTCAGGCATGCGGGGCTCAGCGATCTCCGAGGTCGGTCTTTGTCGGACTTCGTGGTTTTGTGGGCGGATGTCAAGCTTCGAGGCGGTTTACGGAGCCAGCCAAAAAGAAAAGCCCCGCCGGAGCGGGGCTATTATAAGCATCATTTCGATGGCGCCGTCTTTCGTCGGAACAGGCCCTTCAGATTGTCGAACAGCTCGACCTTGACGCCGTGGCGCTTCATGATCACCGACTGCTGGATCACCGAGAGCGTGTTGTTCCAGGCCCAGTAGATGACCAGGCCGGCCGGGAAGCTTGCCAGCATGAACATGAACACCAGCGGCATCCAGGTGAAGATCATCGCCTGGGTCGGATCGGGCGGCGTCGGGTTCATGCGCATCTGCAGGAACATGGTGATGCCCATGATCAGCGGCCAGACGCCGAGATGCAGCAGCGTCGGCGCTTCGAACGGCAGCAGGCCGAACAGATTGACGATCGACGTCGGATCGGGGGCCGAAAGGTCCTTGATCCAGCCGAAGAACGGCGCATGTCGCATTTCGATGGTGATGTAGATCACCTTGTAGAGCGAGAAGAAGATCGGGATCTGCAGTGCCACCGGCCAACAGCCGGCGATCGGATTGATCTTCTCTTCCTTGTAGAGCTGCATCGTTGCCTGCTGCAGCCCCATGCGGTCGTCGGCGAATTTCGCCTTCAGTTCCTCCATCTTCGGCTGCATGCGCTTCATGTTCGCCATCGAAGCGTACTGCTTGCTGGCGAGCGGGAAGAACAGCGCCTTGACGACGATGGTCGTGCACAGGATCGCCACGCCGAAATTGCCGAAGTAGCGGAAGAAGAAGTCCATCAGCTTGAACATCGGCTTGGTGATGAAATAGAACCAGCCCCAGTCGATCAGCCGGTCGAACTTTGGGATCGAATAGCTGGTCTCATAGCCGTCGATGACGGGCACTTCCTTGGCGCCGGCGAAGACGAGGTTCTTGAGCTCGATCGATTGGCCGGGCGCCACGGTGAAGGCGTCGTCCTTGTAGTCGGCCTGATAGCGCGGCTGGCCGTCGGCAAAATGCGAGAAGCGTGCTTCATAGGCTGACGTCTGCGGCGGAATGATCGTCGCGGCCCAGTATTTGTCGGTAATGCCAAGCCAGCCGCCGGTGGATTTCGGCGGCATGACGGCTTCCTTCTCGGCGGCGGTATATTTGGTTTCGACGAGACCGTCATCGCCGATGACGCCGATGAAACCTTCATGCAGCACGTAGACGGAGGGCGTCGTCGGCTTGTTGTAACGCGTCACACGGCCGTAGGAAGACAGTGATACGGGAGCCTGGCCGGTGTTTTCGATCTTGTCGGCGACGGTGAACATGTAGCGTTCGTCGACGGAAATCGTCCGGGTGAAGGTCAGGCCCTTGTCGTTGGTGTAGGAAAGCGTCACCGGCGTCTTGTCGGTGAGCTTGGCGCCCTCGGGCGCCGTCCAGAGCGTCGAGGCGCCGGGCACGTTGCCCGTCGCGTCGCTGCCGATATAGCCGAGTTCGGTGAAATAACCGTCCTTGGTTTCCGCCGGGCTGAACAGGGTGATGGTTGGGCTCGAATCGTCGACGGTCTCGTGATAGCCCTTGAGCTTCAGATCGTCGAGCCGGGCGCCGGCGAGGTTGATCGAGCCGGAAAGCGCAGGCGTATCGATGACGACGCGCGGGTTCTTTGCGAGCGCCTGATCGAGCGTCGCCGTGGCGACGGCCTGACCGGAAGGGGCGGTGCCAGTCGTCGGGGCGGGCGCTGTGCCGTCGGCTGCGGGCTGCTGCACCTGTTCGGTCTTCTGCTGCGCCTTCTGGGCTTCCTGCGCCTTGCGCTGAGCCTCGATGCGCGGATTCATATAGAGAAACTGCCAGCCGAGGACGATCAGCACCGAGAGAGCGATCGCAATGAAGTAATTGCGGTTTTTTTCCATCATACGTTCCTGGGGCGTCCGTCTCCGGAGCGCCGGGGTTTCGGCCTGGTTTCCACGCGAAATTTCAGCTCCGCGGCCAATTCTTTGAAGGACGCCTCAAGCACGTCCCTGCGCGCGACAACCACATAGTCGTGTCCGGGCTGCATTGCAAACCCCGCATGAAGCCGCACCGCCTCTTTGAGGCGGCGGCGCATGCGGTTGCGTTCGACCGCGTTGCCATGTTTTTTGGTGACTGTGAAACCGACGCGGGCTTGGCTGTCGGGTTCCTTCCGGTCAAGGACTTCGAGAAGGAAGAGGCCGCCGCGGCGTTTTTCGCCTTCGCGCACGGCAAGAAACTGCGGGCGGCTTTTCAGCCGCCCGACAGTGTGTTTCTGGTCTTTGGTCGTCAATTCGCCCGCCATCTCTTCTCGGGCAACCCGGCCTTAAGCCGAAAGACGCGTGCGGCCCTGCGCGCGGCGGCCGGCGATGACCTTGCGGCCACCCTTGGTGGACATGCGCGCACGGAAGCCGTGGCGACGCTTGCGAACAAGCTTGGATGGTTGGTAGGTACGCTTCATTTATTTAAACACCGCGGAGTGCGGCCCTTCTTGAATTTGCATAATGCAAGGAGCGTTGTTTTTCGAACGGGCGGGCCATGAAAGGCTGAGTGACCGGACGTGCGGCGGCTTATAAGGACGATGCCGGTGAAAGTCAATTATACCGGATAATTTCACTTTGCTTCGCCGGCTTGGTAAGTATTTTCGCATTCTGGTGTTAATAAATTCAGTCTGCGCTGACTGGTTGTGTTTGTCGGTTGCTGCAGCTCGATGGCCCGGTTTTTCAGGGGGTTCCGCGTCCCGGCCGACATCGACGCCGATCATTTTACCCAGCCATAATCGTAAATATTGGCAATCTAACTTTAATAAATTTCGCCGATATTCCCACCATCGGCTGGGAGTTTGCTTTCCAGGCATCGGCGTAGTTCAGGAGAGAGTGCATTGAAGATCCGCGGCAAAATTAATCTGCTGGTATGCGTGATGGGCTCCGTCGCGCTGCTGATCGGCGCAACGGCATTGTCGGCCATGCACGAATATAGTCGCAACCTGACGGCCTATGAGCAGGCTGCCGCCCGCGCCTATGCCGGCGAACGCCTCAACCGTTTCGTCACCGCGGTCGTTATGGAATCGCGCGGCATCTATGCCGCAAAAACGATCAAGGATACGCCGAACTTCGCCAAGGGCCTGCTGGCCGGCCTCGACGAAATCGACAAGGTCATCGCGGGCTGGGCGCCGCTCGTCCCCGAGGACGAGAAGGCCGATTTTGCCAAGCTGGTCGCCCGCGCCGCCGAATTCCGCACCTTCCGCGCGGAAACGGCCCGTCTCGGCACCGAGGTCGGCCCCGAGGCCGCCAGCGCGCAGGGCAACAATGATGCCAACCGCGCCAACCGCAAGGCGTTCCAGGCTGAGATCGACGCGGTCGTCGCCACCGACAAGGCAGCGCTGGAGACCGTCAACGCCGATATCGAGAGCTTCCGCTCCTGGGTGCTGGTGCTCGTGCTCAGCATCACCGGCATCGGAATCGCGGCCGGCATCGGCATGGGCTTCTATATCGGTACCAGCCATCTGAGCCGCCCGATCAAGCGCGTCACCCATGCGATCAAGGAGGTCGCCGACGGTAATTTCGACGCCGAGGTTCCCTTCGCCGGGCGCCGGGACGAAATCGGCGAGATGGCCGCCGCGGTTGCGGTCTTCAAGGAGAACGGCCTTGCCGTCAAGCGCCTGAACGCCCAGGAAGCGGCGATGCGCGCCAAGAGCGACGACCTGCAGTCGAGCATGTCGGTCGTCGTCGCTGCAGCTGCGGCCGGCGATTTCAGCCACCGCATCGGCAAGGACTATGAGGACGAGAACCTCAACCAGTTCGCCGGCAACATCAACACGCTGCTTTCGAGCGTCGATGCCGGCATCGGCGAGACCCGCCGCGTCATCGCCAGCCTTGCCGAAGGCGATCTCACCCAGACGATGCGCGGCAGCTTCCAGGGCGCCTTCGCCGAGCTGCAGCAGAACGTCAACAATACTTTCGTCACCCTGCAGGCGACGATGCGCGAAGTGCGCGAGACGACGGAAGCGATGAACGGCAACACCGCCGAGCTGCGCAATGCCAGCGATGACCTGTCGAAGCGCACCGAGCAGCAGGCGGCCGCCCTCGAACAGACCTCGGCGGCCCTCGATCAAATCACCGCCGTCGTCCAGAACTCCACCGAACGGGCGCACGAAGCCACCATCATGGTCTCCGAAGCCAAGGATAAGTCTGGCGCTTCGGGTGTCGTCGTCGGCAATGCCGTCGAGGCCATGGGACGCATCGAGCAGGCGTCGCGCGAAATCAGCCAGATCATCAACGTCATCGACGAGATCGCTTTCCAAACCAACCTGTTGGCGCTGAATGCCGGCGTCGAAGCGGCCCGTGCCGGCGAGGCCGGAAAGGGCTTTGCGGTGGTGGCACAGGAAGTGCGCGAACTCGCCCAGCGTTCGGCAAAGGCCGCCAAGGACATCAAGGCGCTGATCACCAAGTCGGGCAACGAGGTGCAGGTCGGCGTCAAGCTGGTGCAAGCGACCGGTGAGGCGTTGGCCGAAATCGGCACCCGCGTCATCGCCATCAACGACCACATCCATTCGATCGCGACCGCCGCGACCGAACAGTCGACCGGCCTCAAGGAAGTCAACACCGCCGTCAACCAGATGGATCAGGTGACCCAGCAGAACGCCGCGATGGTGGAAGAGACCTCCGCCGCCACCCACAGGCTTTCGGCCGAAGCCAGCGGGCTGGTGCTTCTCATTTCCCGCTTCAAGCTGTCGGATGATGCGCCGAGGCCTGTGGCCCTTGTCCGCAACGAGCCGCAAAGGCCGGTCGCCTCGCCCGCCCGCCGGGCGATCGCCAAGGTCGCCCGCGCCTTCGGTGGCGGCAACGCGCCCGCCGCCGAACAGAGCTGGGAAGAGTTCTAAGCTCTGCTGATCACGCGCCATTTAACGCCGCCTCCGGGCGGCGTTTTCTTGTGGCGACGTGACGCTGCTCGCAAAGATTTGAAAGCGGAGCCTTTTGGTCTAATATAGAGCTCCAACGGTGAGGGCGGCCGAAGCGCTGCCGATCGGGCGAGACGAGAATGCCGGTACAAGATCAGGGCGACAATCCTTCGGCGGATATTCCCGCGGCCGGCGAGGTCGCAAGGGTGCGGTGCCCGTCAGCGGGCATGTTCGGCGGATTGTCGGGCAAGCTGCTCTGGCTCACCGTCATCTTTATCATGCTCGCCGAAATCCTGATCTTCTTTCCCTCGGTCGCCAGCATGCGCATACGCTGGCTGGAGGAGAGGCTGAACACGGCCGCTGCCGCGGCCATCGTCATCGATGGGCTGCAGCCGGTCGAGCTGCCGCGCGCGCTGCAGAAGGAGACGCTGGAGGCGACTGGCACCAAGGCGATCGTGCTGCGCAAGGACGGCACCTCGCGGCTCTTGGCGACGACCGATATGCCGACCTCCGTCGATGAAGCCTATGATCTCACCGACGTGCCGCCGGCAACGGCGATCCGCGATGCGCTGGATACCTTGATCTTCGGCGGCAGCAGGATGATCCGCGTCTACGGCCCCGTTGGCGACACCAATACCGGCGTCGAGGTGGTGATGAAGGATAGGCAGCTGCGCACCGCGATGTTTGCCTATTCCCGCAACGTCCTGCTGCTGTCGGTGCTGATCTCGCTCTTCACCGCGACGCTGATCTTCTTTGCGATCAACCGCATCCTGATCGGCCCGATCCGCCGGCTGACCGGCAGCATGCAGCAGTTCTCCTCCGACCCCGAAAATCCCGCCCATATTTATATCGGCGACGGCGGCCGCGACGAACTGGCGGTGGCTGGCCGCAACCTTACCTCGATGCAGATGGAGCTGCAGAAGACGCTGAAGCAGCAGAAGAACCTCGCCGCTCTCGGCCTTGCCGTCTCCAAGATCAATCACGACATGCGCAATATCCTGGCCTCGGCGCAGCTGATGTCTGACCGGCTGGTCGATGTCGACGACCCGATGGTGAAAAGCTTTGCCCCGAAGCTGTTGCGCACCATTGACCGCGCCGTCGGTTATACCACCGAGGTGCTATCCTACGGCAAGGCGAGCGAATCGGCCCCGCGCCGCCGCCACATCCTGCTTCTTGAGCTCATCCAGGACGTCAAGGACATACTGGCGATCGATCCGCAAAGCGGCATCGAATTCACCGAGCAGATCGGCGCCGATCTCAAGGTCGATGCCGATGGCGAGCAGTTGTTCCGGGTCATCCACAATCTCTGCCGCAACGCGCTGCAGGCGCTGACCGCGCCGGGCGAAGGAGCCCCTGGGGCAGTCAGGCGCATCACCGTCGCCGCCCAGCGCGTCGGCAGCGTCGTCAGCATCACCGTGGATGATACCGGCCCCGGCATGCCTTTGAAGGCGCGCCAGAACCTCTTTGCCGCCTTCCGCGGCTCCGCCCGCTCCGGCGGCACCGGCCTCGGCCTGACGATCGCCCGCGAGCTGGTGCTCGCCCATGGCGGGACCATCGCACTGGTGGAAAAACCGACGGTCGGCACCCTATTCCGCATCGAGATCCCCGATCGCCCGGTTTCGCTGGAGGATTACCGCAGTCGGACGCACGTCGAAAAGTGACGGAATTTCCCAAGCACGCTGACGCAAATTTTGAAACGCGCGATTTTTTCAGAAATGCTCTTGCATTGTCCTGAAGGACGCTTTAGAGGATCGCCCACGCAAGCGGCACCGCCGCAGTTGCACGCACCCGTAGCTCAGCTGGATAGAGCACCAGACTACGAATCTGGGGGTCAGGAGTTCGAATCTCTTCGGGTGCGCCATTCTTTTCAATCACTTAGCATCAGCGTAATTTTAGCAAGCCGGATGCCTGGCTAACTCTGGGCTAACATCATTCGCGCGATAGTGATGATCCGGCCTGTGGCATACCCCGGCATGCTCGCGCCATCTAAGAAGTTAAAGCTCCGCCCTGTCCTCGTGGAGAACCCCTTTCATTCCCGCGCCCATCCGTCCGATACGACGAACCCTCGCGACGTCGTCGCGATGATGAACGTCCGCGAAAGTGCCATCACGACAATGGCGGCGAGAGGTGTTCTCGATTCTGCCCAGGTGGCCGCCGCGACGCGCTTCCGGGTATTATGGGAGGCCATGGACGGCAAGGGAACCGGCGCCATCGATTACGGCCGGGAACGCGTTGACGGCGGCAAGGCCCGCGACCAGATCACGCGGGTCCGTAGACGACCTTCATCATCAGCTTGACCCACCCCCCGGTAGCAGGCGAAGCGCTCCACCGAACTTACGGTAACATACTTCCAATCACCCTTCTGCGAACGTACAATCCAACCTGCTCGGGCCGGACCCCTACACTCAGAGGGCGATCCCTCGGCGTGGACATTCTTTCGAGGGACATTCCGACTACCGAAATATTGTATTTGTCATCACACATATGGCTGCCGGCTCCCGAGCTATCGTAAAGGGAGGAAGCTATGCGTGTAGAGTATCGAGACGATGCAGAACGTCCTAACGACGAAGTCACTCTCAGCCGGCGTAGCGTCCTGCTCGGAGGCAGTGCGCTAGCGGCCGCCACAGTCGCCTTCGCGACCAGGCCCGCGGTCCAGAACGCCTCGGCCCAGGCGGCAGGAGGAGGCAAGCCGAACATCCTCGTCATCTTCGGTGACGACATCGGCTACTGGAATGTCAGTGCCTACAACCGAGGCATGATGGGCTACCGCACGCCCAACATCGATCGCATCGCCAGGGAAGGCGCAATCTTCACCGATCTCTATGCGCAGCAGTCCTGCACCGCGGGTCGCGCTGCCTTCATCACCGGGCAGAGCTGCTTCCGCACGGGGCTGCTCAAGGTCGGCCTGCCGGCGGCGAAAGAGGGATTATCCGAGAAAGATCCAACCCTCGCCGACTTGCTCAAGCCGCAGGGTTACGCCACCGGCCAGTTCGGCAAGAACCATGTCGGCGACCGCAACGAATTCCTTCCGACGGTGCATGGCTTCGATGAATTCTTCGGCAACCTCTACCATCTCAACGCGGAGGAGGAGCCGGAGAACGTCGACTACCCGAAGAACCAGGAGTTCCACGCGAAATACGGACCGCGCGGCGTGCTCAAGTGCGTTGCCAGCGAGACTGACGACGCCACCGAGGATCCGCGCTTCGGTCGTGTGGGCAAGCAGAAGATCGAGGATACCGGCCCGCTGACCAAGAAGCGCATGGAGACGGTCGACGAGGAGTTCCTCGCTGCGGCGATGGCTTTCATCGACAAAAATGCCAAGGCCGATAAGCCGTTCTTCTGCTGGTTCAATTCGACGCGCATGCACATCCACACCCACCTCAAGCCGGAATCGGAGGGTAAGACCGGCCTTGGTATCGAGGCCGACGGCATGGTCGAGCACGATGGCATGGTCGGCCGGCTCTTGAAGCAGCTCGACGACCTCGGTATCGCCGACAACACCGTCGTACTGTGGACCACGGACAACGGCGCTGAGGAGTTCTCCTGGCCCGACGGCGGCACGACGCCGTTCCGCGGCGAGAAGAACGCAAACTGGGAGGGCGGTTATCGGGCGCCGGGGGCGATCCGCTGGCCTGGTGTCGTCAAGCCGGGCACCGAGATCAATGAGCTCGTCTCACACGAGGATTGGGTGCCGACTTTTGTGGCGGCAGCCGGCGAGCCGGACATCGCCCGGAAGCTGCTGACCGGATATGACGCGGCCGGCAAGACCTTCAAGGTTCATCTTGATGGCTACGACCAGCGCACCCTGCTGGCCGGCGCCGGGCCCGGTGCACGCAAGGAATATTTCTTCTGGACCGATGACGGAAATCTCGCTGCTTTGCGCTACGACCGTTGGAAGGTGGTGTTCCTGGAGCAGCGAGCACACGGGATGGATGTCTGGCAGGACCCACTTGTGCCGCTCCGGCTGCCCAAGATTTTCGACCTCCGCGCCGATCCCTTCGAGAAGGCCGACATCAACTCCGGCGAGTACGAGCGGTGGCGTTTGGATCGCACGTATCTGCTCGTTCCTGCGCAGGCGCTCGTGGCCGATCATTTGAAAACATATATCGACTTCCCGCCGAGGCAAAAACCGGGCAGCTTCTCGCTCGACCAGGTGCTTGCAAAGCTGCAGGAGGGGGGGCAGAAGTGAGCGTATTCGTTGCGATTGTGACGGTATGGTGAGACGATCCGTCCGGATGGAAGAACCAGGGTGAGGTGACGCATGAAGGTATCGCGCCGACCGACTCCCAGTCAAACGCACCTGCAGACCAGCGCTCGCGACCAGATCTGGATCGACGGGGGCGGGTTCCTCATGGGCTCGGATCAACATTATCCTGAGGAAGCCCCCGTCCATCCGGTGAAGGTCGATGGCTTCTGGATCGATGTTGCGCCGGTGACAAACCGCCAGTTTGCCGAGTTCGTGGAGGCGACTGGCTATGTGACATTGGCTGAAAAGGCTTCCAATCCGGAGGATTACCCCGGCGCGCCGCCCGAGATGCTGAAGCCGGGGTCGGTGGTCTTCGACCCGCCAAAGCGGGTCTCCGGCAGCGGTCCGCCTCAATGGTGGAAGTTCAGGTTCGGTGCGAATTGGCGCAGACCCTATGGCGGCTTGAGCAACCTGCGTGGCAAGCTCGACCATCCGGTCGTCCAGGTCGCCTTCGCGGACGCCATGGCCTACGCACTATGGAGGGGTAAGGACCTGCCGACGGAGGCGGAATGGGAATTTGCCGCCAAGGGCGGCCTCGAAGGCAAGGAGTTTGCCTGGGGAGACGAGTTCATCCCGGACGGCCGTTTCATGGGCAATACGTGGCACGGCCTGTTTCCGACCGAAGATCTCAAACCCGATAGTTTCGAACGCACCTCGCCCGTCGGCAGCTTCCCGCCGAATGGCTACGGGCTTTACGACATGATCGGTAATGTCTGGGAGTGGACGAGCGACTACTGGACGACGCGGCATCCAGCTCCGGCCGAAATGAGCTGCTGCATCCCCGTCAATCCCCGAGCCGGTTCTGCCGAGGCAAGCCGCGATCCCGGACAGCCTGACATCAGGATTGCAAGGCGCGTCCTGAAAGGCGGGTCGCATCTTTGCGCCCCGAATTATTGCCGCCGCTATCGGCCTGCGGCTCGCCATGCGCAGGAGGAGAACTCGGCAACAACTCATATCGGCTTTCGCTGCGTCCGCCGCCATTATGCGTGAGATCTTGTAGGTGACGGCAATGCTTCACCTTTGGAGTAGATTTCGACATGATCGCTTTTAAAGGGCCGGCAGCAATCCGTATCGGAATGCGATATACGCGATCTCTTGCCCTCGAGGTGGCGGCCACCGCCACGCTCTGTCCATTGTTCGCCCTCCCGGCTGCGATTGCGGCCGATGCGGCAATCTCGCAGCTTGCCTCCTGGAACGATCGCGAGGCAAAGTCGGCGATCATCGCGTTTGTCGAGCGCGTCACGAACGAAAGCGGACCCGATTTCGTCGCCGTGCAGGACCGGATCGCCGTCTTCGACAATGACGGCACGCTCTGGTCGGAACGATGATCGATAAGCGTCGCAGCGAGGAAAAACATAGGGGGAAATGATGAAACCTTGCCTTCTTCTAGCTTTTGTATCTGCTTCCAGCGTCTTTTTGGCCAATCACGTTACGGCCGCAGATATCAATTCGCCGATGATTCCCGAGGTCCGCGAAACCACCACCAAGACGGCTGGACGTTTTCCTTCGCGTCTTACTTCTGGGCAGCGGGGCTTTCGGGAGACGTCGCGCAGTTTGGATTGCCCGAGACCCATGTCGACACCAGCTTCGGCGATATCTTCGACCATCTCGATTTCGGCGCGATGGCCGTCGGGGAAGCTCGTTATGGACCATACAGCATCTTCGCCGACGTGATGTATACGAAGATTTCGGGTCAGGGTGGCACGCCCAGAGGCATTCTCGCCGACGATGTCGAACTCACGTCCGAGACCTTCGCGGGCTTTGTCGGAGCCGGCTACACCATCTACGAGGACCAGGCTGCGCGCCTCGATGTCGCAGCCGGCCTGCGCGTCTGGTCCGTCGAGAGCGAACTCTCCTTCAGCGGCGGCATTCTCCACGGGATTTCGAGAACCGATGACGCGACCTGGGTAGACGGGCTAGCAGGCCTTCGCGGCACCTATTCGTTGACGCCTCAAGTCTATTTGGCCGGATGGGGTTTTGTCGGTGCCGGCGGCGCGGACTTCGACTGGGATGTCGCCGCGGCAATCGGCTACCGCTTCAACGACAGCGTATCTGCCGTTGCTGGGTATCGCGCTCTCGGCGTGGACTACAACAACGATGGATTTGTGTTCGACATCGTTCAGCTGGGGCCGGTTCTCGGGCTTGTCGTGCATTTTTAACTGCTGCGCCCCGAGATCATCGGATCAGTGCGCGGTTCGGCTTCACCCTCTGCGACAGTCTTCAGGGCAATCCAAACGCTTCCGGGGATGCGGGACGGTCTCGCCTTTCGAGTAGCCGGACGCACGCTGATAATTCCCCAAGTATCGAATTCCACCTCCCTCAAGTGCTGCAACGCGGTCAGCGAGCGGCCGGATCTGCCAACGCATGAAGACAAACGCTTACCTTGTCGTCCAAGCCGACAATCTGACCAACGAACAATTCTCCCCCCTTGTCTGGGATCTAGGAAGAGCTTTGTCAGAGGTTATGACGCTTGAAGGGGAAATTATGGTGAATTGGTCTGGTTCAGTGGAAAGCGGCAACCGGTTCACACAGTGCCTCGTGTTCAAGAATGCAAGCGGATGAAAAGTTTGCCGCGACGGTCGCTCCAGTAACTGCCCAAGGCAGCGACCCGAGAAACTATTGAGCGGTCGGGTAGTCTCTCTCAAAGTCTTCCCTTTCTTCCTTCCCGAGCGCGGATGAGTAATAGCCACTGCAAATCAGATATGAGCACTCATCCGGGTCGCCCATTTCCCAACCCGGCAGGCAGGTTACCACGCGCTGAAATTTTGCGTTGCAAAGGCCGTGGTTTGCCAGGAGCCTCGGCTCGTTTCCGAAATACGCGCTTATGGCTTTCTGGCGAGTCCATGCAGGAACGGCTTTCCAATCCGCGGCGCCACCCTCATCGCTTACATTGGCGATCGCACAGAGCGACCAATTGGAAATCACAACCGGCTGATCGCAGGGAAAGGCCTGTACAGCGCTTCCCAGCAGTATCGAAACCAATGCCAACAGCCGCTGGCCATAGACCATCGCGCCCTTCTTCCTCATGCCGACCTTTCGCATCTTGGCCTCCACCGCGTGCAATTACCTGTCGTCATTTGACGGGATCAGGTAATCTCAAAACCGCTATAAGATTTTTTTCCTAGTTCATGAAATGTTCTTACGCTAGATTGCTCGCCGTTGCAACCATGGAATGTTGAATGTCGAACAATATTGTGGGGATTGGCGATGTGGGCTCTTGGGCCGCCTGGCCCTACTCCTTGATCGGGATTCCCGCTTCGATCGCCGCTTCGATAAAGGCCTGCCGTGCCTCTTCCCGGGTTCTTTTGCCCGACATTACATCCGCGCAAACCGCACACGCCCGATCCAGGGCCGGACCCTCGTCCGTCGGCCAGTCTTCGATCAACGCCCATGTTGCGGCCTGGGTCGTCTGGATGACCACCCACTGATCCGGGCCTTCAAGAGCGAGCGTCACCGGCTTCTTCCAAATGGTTTGCATGATCTCAGGACCTCCGCTGCGTGCTCTGTGCCGCCTGCTCACATAGGGCAATTTGCCCGGCGTGGCGAGGGACGGCGTGGACGAGATGCTTTCTCGTATTTTGCTGGCGGATCGTCGGCGCGCTGGCCATCGAATATGCGTCCGTCGAACGCTTGTCTTCCCCTGTAAGGCGCAACCGAAAAACCTGACATCGAACAATCACCTCCCTTGCGCGTTAGCCCAACTACGTCAAACGCGCAATCCGGATGGCTTTTATGACTCGCTCTTCGATTATCGCAATTGGGGCGTCGGCCGGAGGTGTTGGTGCTTTGCACGAACTCGCCGCAGCCCTTCCCGCGACATTGCCTGTGCCGGTTCTGGTCGTCCTGCACATCGGCGCACATCGAAGCGAACTGCCGGCGATCCTGTCTGCAGCAGGGCCGGTTCCGGCAAAACACGCCGAGGATGGTGAAAACATCCAATCGGGCTGCATCTATCTGGCGCCGCCGGATCGTCACATGATCGTCGTCGACGGACAGCTGCGTCTTTTGAGAAGTCCGAAGGAAAACTGTGCCAGGCCGGCAATCGACCCCCTGTTCCGGAGTGTCGCAGAACACTATGGGCCAGCCGCAATCGGCGTTATACTGACCGGCAGGCTGAATGACGGAACATTGGGCCTGTACGAGATCAAGCGACGAGGGGGCGTCGCGATCGCGCAGGATCCGGACGACGCACCTTATTCCCAGATGCCGGAAAGCGCGGCCGAACATGTCGAACTGGACTATTGCCTGCCACTGGCGGCCATGCCCGGATGTTTGTTGAAGCTGATCGAGGGAAAGACAGGAAAGGAAGTGCCGATGGCTGAAACTTCTTCTCTACTCGATCATGAGCAGGAGCCTGAGATCGTCGCCGGCCGAACATTCGATCGGCCGTTGACGGTCACTTGCCCGGAATGCGGCGGCGCGCTGAAGAAGTTCGAACAGGGATCCATCCTCAAGTTCGGCTGCCACATCGGCCATAGTTACACCTCGGAGGTCATGGCTGCAGCGCAGTTCGAAGAAATGGAAAAGGTCATGCGCGCGGCCGTAAGGTTCCTCAACGAGCGGGCTGAATTCTGCCTTCAGATGGCCGAGTACACGCGTGCGCCCCATCCCGATATTTCCGCGCAGTGGCACGCCGCCAGCAGGCAGGCGCTGGATCGTGCATACAAACTCCGCGACCTCGTCGAGCAGGATTGGCTGACGCCGGAATCCTCGGCAGAGCCCCCCATTGCCGCCCGCGCACATGGCAAAGCCGGCTGAAATGCTTCCGGTCAGCAATGGCTCACCAATACCGCTGCGATTGCCCGCTCGAGGTCGCCAAAATCGTAGGGCTTATGCAGGGTGACATCATCACGATAGCCATCTCGGAAGCCCTCGGCACCGTAACCGGTGGCAAAGACGAACGGGATATGTCGCTCGCGCAGGATATCTGCGACGGGGAACGACTGGCTCCCCGCAAGATTGACGTCGAGTATTGCGAAGTGAAGGTCGGCTTGCCGCGCAAATTCCAGTGCGTCGTGAATGCGAAATGCAGGACCGACGACCTCATGCCCCATTTCGATCAGCAAGTCTTCGAGCATCATCGCGACCAGGACTTCATCCTCGACGACGAGAATCCGCAACGCTCCTCGTTTGGTCATGTGTGGCGCCTACCCATCGCCGTCCCCAAACCATCGGTGTCCCCAACCCTATCGCTGTCACGGCATTGGCGCATCGATGATGCATATCGCGCCCGACGGCTCGTAGGTAACGCTGACTGTGCCGCTAAGTTCCTGGGCCAAGGCACGTTCGATCAGACGGGATCCGAAACCCTTGCGCGTCGGAATGTTCACGGGAGGCCCGCCATTCTCTGACCAGGTGAAATTCAGGCGGCGGTCGTCACCCTCTCCGACGAGCCGCCAGATGATGGCGACTTGGCCTGCATCACTGGAGAGCGCTCCGTATTTCGCGGCGTTGGTGCACAATTCATGCAGAGCCATCGACATTGCCAGCGCCGAGCTCGGTCCCAGCCGAACATGCGGACCCTCGATGCGGAAGCGATTTTCTCCCCCCGCATGCGGATTGACCGTGTCGGTGACGATATTGACAAGATCGGCGCCGTCCCAGCTTTCTCGGGTCAGCACGTCGTGCGCTTTAGCCAGGTTGACCAATCGCGAACCGAAGGCATTGCGCGCTTCCTCCACCGTCGAAGCCTGGCTTAGGGTCTGGCTGGCGATCGACTGGATCACCGCCAATGTATTTTTCACACGATGATTGAGTTCGGCGATGAGGATTTCCCGATGCCGCGCCGCGCGCTTGCGATCGGTGACGTCTTCGATCCCCACCAGGATCAACTCGTCCCGACCCCGCTGCTGCGGCAGCCGGCTTGCGGTGAGCAGCATGGATTTGTGTCCACTCAGGCGGAAATCCTGTTCGATCTCGAAATTGTGGATTTCGTCGCCGGCAGAGACGACCTTGTCCAGAAGCGAGCGAAGCGGAGGATTATTCCATTCGCCGCTCCCCAGTTCAAAGATCAAACGTCCCTTCGGCTCTTCCTCGAACACAGCGAAGAGTTCGCGGAAAGCTATATTGGCTGTCTGGACACGCAGATCGCGGTTGAGCACCAGCAATGGATGCTGGACGGTTCGAACGATGGTTTCCGCAAATATGCGGGCGTCGTTGATCGCGTCGGCGTCGCGTTTTCGGTCGGTGATATTGTGGAATGTGATCACGACACCCGCAATGCGATTGTCCTGTGTGCGATAGGGCAGCATCCGTCGCAAATACCAGCGGTCGGAGCTTGGTACTTCGACCTCGATGGCCGTCAGTTTCTTCAGGACGGTCTCGGCGTCGCGCAGGAGATTCTCATCGAAGAACTTCTGCGCGAAAGCGGAAATCGGCCGCCCGACATCGGATGGCGCAAGATCGAACAGGTCCTTGATGGCAGGGGCGAACCAGCGAATGCGAAACGTCTCGTCGAGGAACAGGGTCGCCGTTTCCGATCCGGTCAGGAGATTGTGAAGGTCGTTGGTCGTACTTTCCAGCTCACCGATCTTGTACTGAAGCTGGCTGTTGACGGTATTCAGTTCCTCGTTGAAGGACTGCAGCTCCTCCTTCGAAGTCTCGAGTTCCTCGTTGGTCGATTGAAGCTCCTCGTTCATCGAGATCGCTTCCTCGTTCGAGGCCTTCAATTCCTCGTTGGTGGTTTCCTGATGTTCGATGGTGTTCTGCAACTCGGCGCGCGTGGCCTTCAATTCTTCCAGCAAAGCGCGTTCGCCCGCCGAGGCGTCTTCGGCGGCCTCGCCGACAGGCATCCTTGTGTGATCGAGCTGCGGCAAGGCTGGGACAAAACTGACGAGAAGGAACGGGCCGCTCTGGGCAGCACTCGGCACCGGTGTCACCGTCATCGTGACGGAAAGGCCGACCTTGTCTTCGCGCATCAAGGCATCGACAGTGACGCTCCTGTTCTCTCTGGATGCTTGTCGGATCGCGGCGCGAAGTGTGGGGGCCAGCCCATCACGCGCCATCAAAAGCAAATCCCGGGTCGGTTCCCCTGACGGATGCTCCAGATATTCCCTGGTCGTTCCGTGGAAATACAATACGCGCGCCTTCTCGTCGATCAGCACCGATGCAGGGGCGAAGCGATCGAGCAGCGCACGTCGGGCCAGTTCCGCAGCCGGCAGATTAGGCTCAGGGGGCGGTGTCGATTTATCCATCGGCAATAGTCCAGTTGATAGGCGCGTCGGCGGATGATCGATGAGATGATGCCGTCCTGCGCCGAGTTTCCGGTAGATCCGCCATTTCTTCGACTCGGTTTCGAATAACTCCTCATGCCGGCCAATCGTTTCGGCATTGCCCAGAAAAAGATGTCCGCCGGGACGCAGGGCAAAATGACATAGAGTGATGATCCGCTGCTGCGATTCGGCATCCAGATAGATCAGCACATTGCGGCAGGTTACCAGGTCCAGCCGGGAGAAGGGGGGATCGCGCAGCAGGTTCTGTGCCGCGAACACGACCATGTCTCGAAGCTCCTTGCTGACCTGGAACATACTGTCGTGTTTTTCGAAGAAGCGTTTCAGGCGCGCCGCAGGGAAAGCAGACATGGCGGCCGCCGGATAACTGCCCTCCCGCGCCTTTCGAAGATTTTCTTCCTGGGCATCGGTGGCGAACACCTTGAGTTGGAACCGCTTTCCAGCCGCTTCAGCCAGTTCCGTCACCAGCATGGCAATGGTATAGGCTTCCTCGCCGGTGGAGCAGGCAGGCGTCCAGACACGGATTGCCGCGCCGGTCTCACGCTGCTCGACAATGGGGGCGATCACCAGTTCAGCCAAAGCCTTCCATGCCTCGGCATCCCGGAAGAATCCGGTCACGTTGATCATCAGGTCGCCAGCCAGCGTCGTGAGCTCATGCGGATTGGTCCTGAGGTCGTCGACATAGGCATCCAGAGTATCGATATTTCTCAGTCCAAGACGACGATGGACACGCCGCCCGAGCGTCGAGTGCTTGTAGCCCCGGAAATCGTAACCGCCGCGAGCCCGCAAAAGATCCAGCACATTGCCCAGCGTTGCCGGGCTCTCGGACGAGCTGACGTCGATGGCCGCGGGATGCACGATGTAGCCATGTTTTACGAAGGCAAGCAGAGCCTCCGGCATTTTTTCCGGAGGCAGGACGTGGTCGGCCATGCCGGCCAGAATGGCGCTCCTCGGCATGCCGTCGAATTCTGCGGTCTCGGGCGCCTGCACCAGGCTCATGCCGCCCTCGGCTCGGATGTCCCTGAGGCCTTCCGTACCGTTGCTTCCGGTTCCCGAAAGGACGACGGCAATCGCTCGCTCGCCCCGATCGCGCGCAAGTGAACTGAACAGCACATCAACCGGGTGGCCGTGTGATGCGGAAGGTTTGGCCATGTGCAGCGCTCCGTCTCGGACGCTCAAATCGGAACCGGGAGCGATGACGTAAACATGGCCTGGCGCGATCGTCGTTCCGTCGGTGATCTGGGCAACCGGCATGGCGGTGTGGGCGCTCAATATGCGCGCGAGTTCGCTCTCGCGCACCGGATCAAGGTGCAGCACAACCACAAAGGCGCAGCCGTTGTCATCGGGCATTGCGTCAAAGAACCGGCTGAGCGCCGAAATGCCGCCTGCCGATGCGCCGATGCCGATAATCGGAAGCGCCGATATGTCGTCGCTTTGGATATCGGCCTTGCCGTCGCTCTTTCTCAATGAGTCGCTAGGCTTCGTTTTCGGCTGGTGATCCGTGCTTACATGCTTCCCAGATTGTTCTTCGTCCATAGCGCACCTCCCCGACCCGAAAACACGCTTTATATGGCGGTTGGCCCACTGCTTTAGATTTCACGAGAGTCCGCAGCCCGACGCAGCCGGATTTACTTCCGTACCCACAACCTTACCCGCGATCTTTCCCTACGGCTACAAGCGAAAGCTCCGGCGAGCTATTCCTTTCCTGCCCCGCCGTTCGCGGCGTCGGCGAGCAGGGCACGGTCGTCGCCCCCCATTTGGCTGTCGACCAGGCCGCCGGAGGCAGGATCCCCGACGACGCAGCGCCTTTTAGAAATCCTGAACGAATTCACACGCCAGCAAGGTTTTGCCAGGCAACGCATCTCCCTGGCGAGCGACGATCGAGACCTTTCCGGGGCCGGCAAGTCCAGGTTCGGGCTGCTGATCTGCCGGAAGCGCGCGCGAATAGCCTTTGGTGGATGTTCCGAGTAGGTCCGAGGTCTCCGGCTTCAAGCCGTATTTTGCCGCCAGATCGTCAGCGCGTTGGCCCTCGACCAGAATTCCGACGGCGTTGCTGGCAAAGAATACCTCGGTCGATTTGAAGCCGTCGCGGCCTATCTCACTCGGCAGCTTGTAGATCGCCGCACCGAGCGAAGAGGTGTCCGGCTTGGCCAGAGCTTCCGCGGCATCATAGATCTCCGTCGCCGAAGTCATCGTATAGGGCGGCTTGCACAGGGCCGCGTCAAAGAACTTTGCATTCGCCGAAGCCGCCATAAGGTTTTCGGCCTGGAAAATCTGAAGAGCGGCGCAGAGCGAGAAGGCAGCGGCGCGAAGGAATTTGGCGTTGTGCATGAAATATTCCCGAGAATGGCTGTAGCGGGTCGCATTCCTTTGCGAGTGCCAGATGCTTACGGGATTCGAAATGGCATTGCCACCTTGAGTTTAATTTTTGGCCTTCTCCAAAGGGCCGCCGGATGTTTAATTGAGGTTCGACGGCAGGCCCGGGGAAAACCTTGCCGCCGAAGCTTGATCGCAAGCAGCTCGGCCCATTGCCATGTGGGCACTTGTCTTCGATGCGGCCCATGCTGTGATGGGCGGCTTCGCCTGTCGAGACGGAGATTGACGCAGTGTCCTTACGACGGCAGGAGAGCCATGATCGCAGCCTATATCGACGAAATCATCATGTTTTGCGCCGGCCTGTGGATGACATCGGTGGGCTTTGGTTATCTGCCGATGCCAGGCTATTCGGCCACCCCGCCGTTGGTTCGCCATTTCAAATGGATGGGTCCGATGCTGCTTGTCATCGCCATCATTCTGGCCGCCGCCTCATAGGCTGACCGTCTTCGGAAGGGCAGGGACTCACCCCGGAGTGAACCGATGAACGATATCTTGGCCTGCCCCTCGTGCGGATTGGACAAAACAGAGGCGATCGTCCACCGCGGCTCGTACATTCTGCGATGCGCCGCCTGCGGCGAAGCGATCGTCGCGACGTCCTTCATGGCGATCTCCGACTTGGAACATCAGTTTTCAGCCTTTGCCGATCCGGGTCCCGGGAAACGCCCTCGGCCGGAGACGCTCATTGCGCGCGGGCCGCTGCGGCAAATCTCACCGGCAATCAGCGACGCGGCGGGTGAGGGAATGCTGATCCTTCTGATCCCTGAAGGCGCACCATAGCTTTTCTCTTTATGTCTGTTGGCATCCCATACCGCTATGCATCAGTCGAGCGACAGCCGGGCTGCACACCAGTGCCATACCGCATCGACGGCCCTTCGCGGCGATGACGAACGTTTGCGGATCAGGAAATAGTCGGGTTCGATCGTCGTTGTCGCATCCGTCACCTGCACCAGCCGCCCGGCCTCGATATCCGCCGCCACGAAAGCCCGGCATGCCAAGGCGACGCCCTGGCCGGCGAGTGCCGCATCCAGCGCCAGCGTCGTGTGGTTGAACACCGCACCCGGCAGCTTCTCGCGTGATTGCAGGACGAGCGGCCAGGGGCTGACTGTGTCGTGCAGCAGCGGCAGTGTGCGAAGTGCCGCGGCCGTCAGCGGAAGCGCCAAGCCCTTGACCAAATGGGGACTGGCGACGGCGACGAGTTCCTGGCGAAACAGCAGCCTTGCCTCCAGGGAGGCCGGAAACGGCCGGCGGGTCAGCCGCACGGCAATGTCCACCTGATCGCGATCGAAATCGGACAGCGCCTCGGTGGCGACCGTTCGCAGTTCAACGTCGGGAAGGGCCGCCTTGAACTCGGCAAGGCGCGGGATCAGCAGCTTGGCGGCGACAGTCGGGGTGACGCTGATCGTCACGGCGTCCGGCCGTGCGAGAAGCCGTCCGGTCGCCTCACCGAGCGTATCGAAGGCGCGGCTCACATCGGAAAGATAGGCAGCGCCCTGCGGGGTCAGGGCCAGGCCGCGCGGGAGGCGCTGAAACAACATCAGGCCGAGTTGATCTTCCAAGGCGCGCACCTGCTGCGCCACCGCCCCCTGCGACACCCCTAGCTCCTCGGCGGCGGCGCGGAAATTCAACCGGCGGCCCGAGACCTCGAAGGCGCGAAGGGCGTTCAGCGGCGGCAGCGTGCGGCGAGGTTGGATCATTGGTTTTTCCCGGGAGGCAATCCAGTAGATTTTCTACAGTCTGACACGTTTCTTTCTGGCGCGAAAGTCGATGCGGTCTCTGGCATACTGCTGCACAATTCAACGATTGGAGGCTCCAATGCCGAACGAAAAAGTCGCTCTCATCACCGCAGGCGGTTCCGGCATGGGTGCTGCCGCTGCCAGGAAACTGGCTGCCGACGGCTATCACATTGCGGTGCTCTCCTCGTCGGGCAAGGGCGAAGCGCTCGCCAGGGAATTGGGCGGTGTCGGCGTCACTGGCTCGAACCTGGTGAACGATGATGTCAAGCGGCTCGTCGATCTGGCGATGGAGAAATGGGGGCGGATCGACGCACTGGTCAACTCAGCCGGCCACGGTCCGCGCGCGCCGATCCTCGAAATATCCGACGAGGACTGGCACAAGGGTTTGGAGGTCTATTTCCTCAGCGCCGTGCGGCCGATCCGGCTGGTCGCGCCGATCATGGAAGCGCAGGGCGGCGGCGCCATCGTCAATATCTCGACGGCATGGGCCTTCGAGCCGTCGCCGATGTTCCCAACTTCGGCGTTTGCCAGGGCGGGGCTCGCGACCTTCACCAAGATCTTCGCCGATACTTATGCGGCCAAGAACATCCGCATGAACAACGTCCTGCCCGGCTGGATCGACAGCCTGCCCGCCACCGACGAACGGCGTGACAGCGTGCCGATGGGCCGCTACGGCACGGCCGAGGAAATCGCGGCGACGGTTGCCTTCCTGCTCTCCGAGGGCGCCGGCTATATCACCGGCCAGAACATCCGCGTCGATGGCGGCATTACCCGCTCGATCTGAGCCGCGCCATGGAGATGGAGCATGGAGGCGCGCCGCTGACCCTCGCTGATATCGATGCATCGACATGGCGAGAGCTGGAAGCGGCGGCGGCAAACCCGCAGTCGGGTTTCCGGTTCTTGAACCTCTGCTCCGTCGACGCCGAGGCGAGGCCACAGGCGCGCATGGTGGTGCTGCGGCGTGCTGACCGGTCTTTGCGGCTGCTGGAATTTCACACCGACATGCGCAGCCCGAAATGGCAGGAGCTTTCGGCAAATCCGCATGCCACGATCCTCGGCTTCTGGCCGCAGACGCAATTGCAGTTTCGGCTTCAGGGCACGGTCGAACGCCATGCCGCCGGCGGCGACCAAGCCGACGCCGCCTGGGGCAAGCTCTCAACTTGGACACGGATGACCTATGCCGGCGGTCCGCCCGGCGACGAGCGTGGCTTTGACACGATCGATGAGGCGGCTCTATCCCGTCCCGTGGATGAGGCCGAGGGAAAGCCGCATTTCGGCCTGTTGATCTTTCGCGTCCGGACGCTGGACTGGTTCCAGTTACGCCGGCAGGGCAATCGCAGAGCGCTGCTGACCTATGACGAGACGGGCGCTCTTGCCGCCAGCCGATGGGTCAATCCATGACAGGGATCGGCGGCCCTCACGGGCGCAGCCGCACGACAATTGAAGCGCCGGGAATCCGCAACTGTTGGCAAACGCCTCCGCTCCAGTCTCCGCCCCAAGATAGCGAAGCGAAAAACTATTGAGCGGTTGGCTAGTTGCCTTCCAACATCTCTTTCCGCTCCTCCGCTGCGCTCGAAGCTGTCACATAGCCACTGCAAAGGAGAAATGAGCACTCGTCCGGATCGCCTATTTGCCATCCTGGCCAGCAGAGCGCGACGCGACGGAATTTGGCGTTGCAGAGTCCGTGAGTTGCCAGCGCGCGCGGATCATGCCCGAAATAAACGGCTTTGTCGCGAGTCCATTCAGGCACGGCTTGCCAATCGGCGTCGCCGCCCTTATCGCTCAACTAACCGACTTGGCAGGACTTCCAATTCGATATCACGATCGGCTGATCGCAAGGGAAGGCCTGCACGGCGCTTGCGAAAAAGACGGATAACAATACCAGCAATCGCTTGCCGTAAACCACCACGCTCACCTTCCCTCGATCGACCATTCGCATCGTGCTCCCACCCCTGAGATTCAGCACTCTGATCCGAGCAGACGCAATCGGAGAATATAAGATCCAAACTAAGAATATTTTCCTAGGTCATGGATCGCTCTTGCGCTAGCGTGTGCGCAATTGCAACCATGGAATGTCGGATGTCGAGCAAATTTTTCTCTACCGGCGAGGTCCTCGCCCAGGCGGGCCCAGGCCGTCGCCTGTTTTGCGAACAGAATTGCCGGTCGCGCAGCACAGGCAGATTGCCGAAGGGTCGGCCGGCAACAGGGGCGAGGGGCTGATGGTGGAATTCAACCCTCGTGACAAGAGCCGAACCAATGCCGGAAAGACGCGGGCGATGGTGCGCAAGCATACCGCCCCGCCGAGCGGGAGCGATGACGGCAGCCATCGCTGGCAGTGGCTGACGATCCAGCTGCTGGAATCGCCCGCTTTCACGACATTGAGCGCCAATGCCTGCCGGGCTTTCTTCCGCATCGTCATCGAACACACCGCCCACGCAGCACTCGAGAACGGCAAGCTGGTCGTGACCCATCCGCAATTCGTGTCCTACGGCGTCACCGGCGAATATGTCGCCGATGCACTGGACGAGCTGGAATATAAGGGGCTCATCAAGGTGCGCCGCGGCCGGGCCGGCAGCGGGGTCGCGCATCCCAACCGGTTCACGCTGACATTTGTCGGCGATTTTGAAGGTGCGCCGGCCACCGATGAGTGGATGCGGTGCACGGCCGAAAACTGCCGCAAATGGTCCGAGACCGATCGTAAGCTTGCCGCCGACAAACGCGGACGCCTCGGCCGGAAGAAAAAAACCTCACTTCGGAATCCCGAAATACTGCCGCTTCGGGATTCCGAAATCCGCCGCGCTTCCTGAGGGGTGAGTCCGGGAGAATATTGAAGCATTTCAATGCCACAGCCAATTTCGGGATTCCGAACTGCTATATAGAGTTTGGTGGGAGTTGGCTACGAAGGCACTTTGCCACGATCAGAAACTCCGTCTCCCGCCCGCCGATCCTTCCGGCCGAAGTCGTGCGGAGCAGCAGGCCGAAAGCCTCGTAAAGCCAATAAAGTGGCGGAATTCGGCTCTTGAGCGCATGCACCTGGGTCGACACATACTCGCCGACGAAGACGATATCCATGCCGAGTTCCTTCAGCGTCCCGGCAATCTCCGAATGGGACGCCTCTGCGGCATGCTCGACGCGAAAGGGGGCATAGCCCGGTTTGCCGGCATTTTTCTGCCTGAGGACATAGCGATAGAACAACACGTGGCTCCACCAGGGCGTGAGGTCGGTGAAGATCCCTTTGGCCGAGCTGAGGATTGGACCCTTGACGAACACCAGGCCACCGGGAGACAGGGTGTCATGGGCTCTCAACAGGGCGGCGCGCGGGCTTTCCAGGTGTTCGAGAACGTCCCAGAAGACACAGGCGTCGAAGCGGCGATCGCCGTAGTCTATGGTTTGAGCATCGCCGAGGATGCGCTCGGCGGCGTCCCTGTTCTTCTCGAGCTGTTCCTTCGAGATGTCGAGCACCGTATATCGCGCGCCTTGCAATGGGATATGGGTGCGAGAGCCGCCGCCAACTTCAAGGATATCGGTGTTGATTTTGCTTGAAAACGCCGATTGCGCATGCGACAGCGCGTCGTTTACCCACGGCGAAGCCATAATCTTCCTCCCCCCGGATAGATTAGTGTCTACGACTATAAGTAAGCATTAATATAATATTTAAGCAATATTGAAACACCCAAAGTCGGTTTGCCTAGTTTCGCGCAACCTTGCTGATGTACCCGCTGCTCTGATGATCTCAGAGGCGCTTCGGCCGGAGGAATGCATGATGGCGGGAATTTTTCGGGCTCTGGCAGTCCTGGCGGTGATGACGGCGCTGGCCGGCTGCATCGACCACGCCAATGATCCGGTGCTGCTGGCGATCGGCGTGCCGGTCAATCCGCCTGCTGTTGCGCACAGCCTCTGCATGACCGACGGCAACGCCATGTATCGCGAGGCGAGGAACCAGTATCATCTGCGTGCCCAGCTGACCGGCTATGTTGATGCCGATGAGTTGGAGGCGGAAACGACGGCGCGCGCCGCTGCCCATCGGCAATATGTCGCCTGCCTCTCCGGCCAAGGCTACCGGACATTATACGCCTATTGAGACCAGAGAATTCACGTTTCTGCCCCAGCGCCGTTTAGCCCGTCTGCCGATCGCGACTTTTCACGTTTTTTGCCGATTTAGTCACGCCGGATCGCTTGCAATCACAAGTTCCGGAAGTTGCATGTGAGCCCGGAACTCGGGCCTCGGGAAAGGTATTTTCTTCACGTAAATCCACGAAGAAGGGTTTATCATGAAGATGTTCAGACTTGCCCCTTCCACCACAGCACTCAGCGCTTTCCTCGCCCTGGCGTCAACTGCTCCAGCGCTGGCGGCCCCCGTCCAGACGGTTCAGCCGCCCGATCTCCTGGCGGTGAAAATGGAGCAATATAAATCACATGCCGGATCCTGGCATGGTTATCAGGGCTTTCGCACCGAGCGCCCCGGCACCCGCCGCCATTCCGACGGCTACTGGTATCCGCTTGCCGCCTTCGGCGTCGAATCCGGTGTCACCGGCTCCATCGTCCGCCAGCCGGTGAACAGACCGGCAGCCCCGGAAATGTGCAACCCTACGTTTTCCGGATCGATCGGTCCCGGCAGCATGCCCTGCGATAACGGCCATTGAGCCGGCAAATGAAAAGGCGGCGATGAGCCGCCTTTTTCTCGTTCGGGGTCCTCGCTCACATGTCCGTGATCCCTTCTTTGACACCGTGGTTTGTGACAGATCGTCTTCCTAACTCGGGGGCGTAAATTCCCCTGAATCCTCCCCAGGAGACGATCATGACCACCAGTTTTAAGGCCGGCCTGATGGCTGCAGCGCTCGGTGCGACCCTCGGCCTCTCGGCCCTTTCAGCCGCGGCCGCTCCCCTCCAGTCGAGCGCGACAGAGCAGGGCGCGACCGCACGCCCGGTTGCCCAGGAAACCAAGCTTGAGCACGACAGGCGCACCACCGGTTCGATCGGCGAGCGCGGAAAGCACGGGCTCGACCCACTATATGATAAACCCTCAGAAACCTCTCAACATGGATTGCAAGCTCGGCTTCAACCCGACGAGCAGCTCCAGCTGCAATTACTGACGAGGCGCTCGGCCATTCGCAATCGCGAGCGGCCGTGCCGCGCAAGTACAAGGTGACGCCGGCTTTCGATATGAAAATCGTGGGAAACGCCTGTTCAGGCTTGTGATTGACGCGTATGCCTTGGAATTGCCACGCTCGCCGCGATGGTCGTTTTCATAATCAATCGAATTTCAGACAGGTGGGATAATCATGACTGCAAAGGCTGCATGCGCCGATTTCCTGCATTTTTTCCGCTCCTGGATTAGCAACCCGCTTCGGGTCGCCGCCATCGCGCCCTCGGGCGATTCGCTCGCCAGGATAATGACCAGTGAAATTGCCGCACTCGACGGGCCGATCATCGAGCTCGGTCCCGGTACCGGCGTCTTCACCCGGGCGCTGCTGGCGCGCGGCGTCAGCGAGGCGGATCTGACTCTGATCGAATACGGTCCGGAGTTCATCACCGCGCTGCAGGCGCGTTTCCCCACCGCGCGCGTGTTGCAGATGGATGCGGCGCAGCTCGCCCAGGCCGATATTTTCGAGGGCGAACCGGTCGGCGCGGTTGTCAGCGGCCTGCCGCTTCTGTCGATGTCGCCGCGCAAGATCGCCTCGATCCTGGCCGGCGCCTTCACCTATATCAGGCCGGGCGGCGCCGTCTATCAATTCACCTATGGTCCGCGCTGCCCGGTGCCCCGGCCGATCCTCGATCGCCTCGGCCTGGAGGCGGTGCGCATCGGCGGCACGGTGCGCAACCTGCCGCCGGCCTCCGTCTACCGGTTTTCGCGCCGTGAGCCACTGGAATTGTCGCGCGAGCGCTTCAACTATCGTGAGAGCGATCCCGAACTCGACGCTATCGCCGCCTTCTCAAACGAGACCGGCGGCTGAACGATGACGCCGCGCCGGAAGGGCTGAGAACAGGCGGAAGCAAGAGGCGGAAGGCCGGCAGATGGGTCCTCGGTCGCGGTGGCGATCACCGCAACCGTCATCGCCGCTGTCGCCGAACGTGGCCTGGCGCTTGGTGACCTCATCCATCGCTCGCCGGCGCTGAACGCCCGCGACCGGCTGAAATGTGCCAGGCTCGAACCGGCGGCACCTCGCCGCTCCACCGACTTTGACCAATTTCATTGACCAGGAGAGAAAAGATCATGTCCAGTCACAACGCAGCCAAGTCAGGCACCTTTAAGATCGGCGGCGAGATAGAGGTCAACCGCCTCGGTTTCGGCGCCATGCGCGTCACCGGCAAAGGCATCTGGGGCGAGCCCGACGATCATGCCGAATCCATCCGCACGCTGAAGCGGCTGCCGGATCTCGGCGTCAACTTCATCGATACCGCCGACTCCTATGGCCCCGATGTCTCCGAATGGCTGATCAAGGAGGCGCTGCATCCCTATGGCGGCAAGTCGATCGTCGCCACCAAGGGCGGCCTGACCCGCCACGGCCCGGATATCTGGATGCCCGTCGGTCGGCCGGAATATCTGATCCAGCAGGTACATAAGAGCCTGCGCAATCTCGGCCTCGAGCAGATCGATCTCTGGCAGCTGCACCGCATCGATTCGAAGGTGCCGGCCAAGGAGCAGTTCGATGCGATCAAATCGCTGCTCGACGGCGGTCTGATCCGCCATGCCGGCTTGAGCGAAGTGTCGGTTGCCGACATCGAGGCGGCGTCGAAGCACTTCAAGGTGGCGACCGTCCAGAACCGCTACAATCTCGTCGACCGCACCAGCGAGGACGTGCTCGATTATTGCACCAAGCACAATATCGGCTTCATCCCCTGGTATCCGCTGGCCGCCGGCGACCTCGCCAAGTCAGGCTCGCTGCTCGATACCATCGCCAAAAAGCACAATGCCGTCCCGAGCCAGATCGCGCTCGCCTGGGTGCTGAAACGCAGCCCGGTCATGCTGCCGATCCCCGGCACATCCAAGGTCAAACACCTCGAGGAAAACGTCGCGGCAGTGGACATTGCACTGTCGGACGAGGAATTCTCGGCGCTGGATGCCGAAGGCCGGAAGGTCTTCAAGGCCGCGTGAGGGGCGAGGCAAGCTTTCGGCTGCTGCAGCCTTTGTGCCGCATGGCTGCCCCTCACCCTGACCCTCTCCCCGTAAAAACGGGGAGAGGGACGTGCCCTGTGAGGTGGCGGGGAACGGAGACGACGCGGCATGTCCCTTCGCCCCGTTTATGGGGAGAAAATGGCGGCAGCCGGATGAGGGGCCGCCGCTGCCGGATCTTTCATCAATATTTTGACCGTCCGGTCAAAGATGCCGCAAAATGAGGCGTCGCCCTGTCATTTTGTGGGCAAGCGTTGCATCCAGTGCATTGCTGCATTGCGGTATTTTCGCTATTCCCGATCAGATGAATGGGGTACATATATCTCCGTAAGCAGCGCACTCCTCCTCCCAGCGCTCTTACATCGGACTGACAACACTCCTCCTCCCAGTTGTCAGTCAGGATCAAGAGCCTGGCGCACCTCCTCCCGCGCCAGGCTCTTTTCTTTTGTCCACCCAGGTACTCCACCGCACGCAAATTTGACTCGGCAAGCCTCGTTGGCCTATTTGAACGGGCGCCGCCTGTCCGGTGCGCGCACCGGTTGGAGTTTAGAGCCTTTCCGGGCTAGATTGCAGCATTCTGTTGGCTCAAACGGAGTCGGATGGTCGACCGGCCGGCGCGCGTCGTAGCCCGGCTCTACGGCCAAGCCGGTCGGTCGATCAGCCGGCCCGTTTCAGCCAACCCGAAGGGCCGGGCATCTTTCCGCCAGGATCAAAGGCAATCGGCTCGGACGTACCAAAGGGTATGCCCTTCGCCAATCGCCTTTGCCCTGACGAAAACCTGCTCCGGCAGAATGCTTCAATCTAACCCGGAAAGGCTCTCTCATGATCGGCAAATGGCGCGGCTCGCGGGCGGCTCTGACAGGTCTGCTGCTGGCGGCGATGGCGCTCGCCGGCTGCGGCGGCAGGCCGGTCGGCGTCATGCAGGCGGCCGGCACCGTGCCGCCGGGCACGTCGAAGGTCGATCTGCTGGTGGCAACGACGCGCGCTGCCGACGACAATCCCGCCGTGCTTTTCTCCGGGGAACGCGGCACCGGCTTGACCGTCAATGCCGTCGATATCTCGATCCCGCCGGAGGCCAACCGCAAGGTCGGACAGGTGCAATGGCCGAAGCGGCTGCCGGCCGATCCCTTGCGCGATTTCGTCACCGTATCCGTCGATCCGCTGGAAGGCGAGGGGGCGGGCGAGACCTGGCTGAAAGGCCATATGCCGAAGAGCCGCCGCGTGCTGGTCTTCGTGCACGGCTTCAACAATCGTTATGAGGATGCCGTCTACCGCTTCGCCCAGATCGTCCATGATTCGCATGCCGATGTCGCACCCGTCGTCTTCACCTGGCCGTCGCGCGCCAGCATCTTCGATTATAATTACGACAAGGAAAGCACCAACTATTCCCGCGATGCGCTGGAAGAGCTGCTGACCCGCACCGCCGCCAATCCAGCCGTCAGCGACGTCACCGTCATGGCCCATTCGATGGGCACGTGGCTCACCGTCGAAGCGCTCCGGCAGATGGCGATCCGCAATGGTCATGTCGCCTCGAAGATCAACAATGTCATCCTCGCCTCGCCGGATCTCGATGTCGACGTCTTCGGCCGCCAGTTCATGAGCCTCGGCAAGGACAAGCCGCATTTCACCATCTTCGTCTCCAGGGATGATCGGGCTCTGGCTTTGTCGCGGCGCATCTCCGGCAATGTCGATCGCCTCGGCCAGATCGATCCTTCCGTCGAACCCTATCGCAGCAAGCTCGAGGCGGCCGGCATCACCGTGCTCGATCTCACCAAGCTCAAGGGCGGCGACCGGTTGAACCACGGCAAATTCGCCGAAAGCCCCGAAGTGGTGAAGCTGATCGGCGATCGGCTGATTGCCGGCCAGACGATCACCGATTCCAATGTTGGCCTCGGCGAAGCCGTCGGCGCGGTGGCGATGGGGGCTGCCCAGACCGCCGGAAGTGCGGTCAGCGTCGCCGTCAGTACGCCGATCGCGATCTTCGATCCGCGCACCCGGCGCAACTACGATGCCCAGCTGAAGCGTCTCGGCCAGTCGATGGACAATACTGTCGGTTCGGTCGGCGACAGCGTCGGTGCCGGCCTGCCGGCAAGCCAGTAAAAATCTCATAGGCATCGCCGCCGATCTGATATATCAGGTTGACGAACGGCAATCTTGTCTGCCGTGTGGGTGGTTTGACAACATGGCGGATGAGACGAAAAAGCGGGTGGTTGTCGTCGGCGCGGGCGTGATCGGCGCCTCGATCGCCTTCGAATTGCAGCGGCGTGGCCTGCAAGTGACGCTGGTCGACAAGGGTGAGCCGGGGCGCGGCACGTCTTACGGTAATATGGCGAGCATCGCGCTCGATTTTGTCGCCGGCTCCGGCCCTTCGACCTGGAAGAAAATGCCCGGCTGGCTGCTCGATCCCGAAGGCCCGGTCTGGCTGCGGCCCTCCTATGCGGCAAAAATGCTGCCCTGGTTCCTGCGCTTTCTTGCGGCCGGCCGCCCGTCGCGGCTTCGAGCGATCGAGGACGCCGGCATGAACCTGTCGCAGCGGGCGCTCGGCGATTTCAGGGAGATGCTCCAGGCGATCGGGGCGTCCGAGCTGATGACCGAGGAGGGGTGCCTGGCGATCTACGAGACCGAGGCGGAATTTGCCGCCGACCGCGGCCATCTCGCCATGATGCAGCGCTATGGCCTCGAATTCGAGGTCTTGAGCAATGGCGCCATCCAATATTATGAGCCGGCCCTTTCGCCTTCGATTGCCAAGGCCGTGCTGCTCCCCGACAACAAGTCGATCCGCGATCCCTATCAGCTGGTGGTCAAACTCGCCGACGCCGCGAAAGCCGCAGGCGCCGCCTTCGTCTCCGGCTCTGTGAGGAACATCGAGCGCAAGGGCGATGGCACCGCCGTCGTTCTCCTAGAGGACGGCAGCCGGATCGAGGCGGATTCGGTGGTGCTCGCCGCCGGCGTCCACACCCGTTTCCTTGCCGCCAAGCTCGGCGAGCCGATCCCGCTGGAAACCGAGCGCGGCTATCACACGCAGATCATGAAACCCGGCATCTCCATGCGCTATTCGATGATCTGGCCGGCGCGCGCCTTCATGGTGACGCCGACGGCGGGTGGCATCCGCGTCGGCGGCAATGTCGAACTCGCCGGACTTGACGCCGCCCCCGATTTCCGCCGCCCGCGGGTGCTCGTGCGCCATGCCCAGCGGGCGCTGCCGGGTCTCAAAGTCGAGGAGGCGACGGACTGGATGGGCCATCGCCCGGCGCTGCCCGATACGATCCCGATCATTTCGCCGTCGTCGAAGATGCCGGGGGTTTTTTATGCGACCGGCCATGGCCATCTCGGCCTGACCTACGCGGCAACGACAGCGCGGCTGATCGGCGATATGGTGAGCGGCACTAAGCCGCCGGTCGACATGACCCCGTTCCGCATAGACCGATACTGATTTAGAGCAATTCCAGGAAAAGTGTTTTGCCGGGAATTGCGTTAAAACAAAAAGTTACAACCGCATCGACGACGTCACCCGTCCCGTCTGAACCGGAGTTTCGATATGAGATGGAAGCGCACGATCCAGCTGCTGGATGTCCATGCCGAAGGCGAGATCGGCCGCGTTGCGATCGGCGGCGTGCCGAAGATCCCCGGCGACACCATCGCCGCCCAGCTGCATTGGCTGAATACCGATCCGAAGGGCGACGAGCTTCGCCGCTTCCTCTGCCTGGAGCCGCGCGGCGCCCCGATCGGCTCGGTCAATCTGCTGCTGCCGGCACGCCACCCGCAGGCCGACGCCGCCTTCATCATCCTGCAGCCCGACCAGGCGCATGCGAGTTCCGGCTCGAACTCGATCTGCGTGACGACGGCCCTGCTCGAATCCGGTATCGTCGAGATGCAGGAGCCGGAGACGATTGTGACGCTTGAAACCGCGGCCGGCCTCGTCAAGGCGACGGCAACCTGCCGCGACGGGCGCTGCGAGAAGGTGAAGCTCACCATGGTGCCCTCCTTCGTGCATAAGCTCGATGTCGAGATCGACACGCCGCATTGGGGAAGGATCAAGGCCGATCTCTGCTATGGCGGCATCTTCTATGCGCTGGTCGATGTCGGCCAGATCAATCTGAAGATCGAGAAGGCCAATGCCGCCGGCCTCGTCCAGGCGGGCATGATCCTGAAAGAACTGATCAACCGCGACATCAAGGTCGTCCACCCGGAGATCCCGGCAATCTCAGGCGTCGCCTATGTGATGTTCCGCGATACCGAGGCCGACGGCACGGTGCGCACCTGCACCACCATGTGGCCGGGCCGGGCCGACCGCTCGCCCTGCGGCACCGGCAACTCCGCCAATCTCGCCGCGCTGCATGCCCGCGGCAAGGCGAAAGCCGGCGATGTCTTCACCTCGAAATCGATCATCGGCTCCGAGTTCGAGGTCGGCCTGCAGGCCGTGACCGAAGTCGCAGGCCGACCGGCGGTCATCCCCACCATCACCGGCCGCGGCTTCACCTTCGGCCTCACCCAGGTGGCGCTCGACCCCTTCGACCCGCATCCCGGCGGCTTCGCGCTCACTGATGTCTGGGGGCCTTCGGCGGGGGAGATCTGATCTTCAGCGGCATGTTCCGTCGGGCGGATCGAACGCACCGCTTCCGGGCGAATCATGCGATCAACGGCGTTGCAAAATCCTGGTGCCACCGTGATCTGCGGGCGATCTCCTCGATCGGCGCCGGTCTGCCAAGCAGATACCCCTGGCCGATGTCGCAACCGAGATCCTGAAGCCTCTGGAGCTGGCTTTCCTCTTCGATGCCTTCGGCGGTTATCGTTACGCCAAGCCCGGTGCCGAGAGCGATAATGGCCTTGATCACCTTGTCCTGCTTGTCATTGGTCTCGAACGAGGCGACGAAACTCCTGTCGATCTTGATCTTGTCGAAGCGATAGTTGGACAGCTGGGAGAGGCTGGAATAGCCCGTTCCGAAGTCGTCGAGCGCAATCCTGATCCCCGCATTCACCAGATCGTCGAGGACGATTCGTGCCGTGGCGGCGTCCTGGATGATGGCGCTTTCCGTCACCTCAAGCTCGACCCTGTGCGGGGGGAAACCGACATCGCCCAATATTTTGAGAATCCGTAAGCCGAGCAACCGGTCGCTCAGTTGGATCGGAGACAGGTTGAAGGACAGAACAAGCTCGTTTGGCCAGGAAAGCGCATCGGTGCAGGCGCGGCGCAGCAGATGGTCGGTCAACTCGACGATCAGACCGGCCTCCTCGGCCACCGGAATGAATTCGCTCGGCGGGATGAACGCGCCTGATGCAGTCTTCCAGCGCGCCAGCGCCTCGAAGCCGATAATTTTGTTCGCCTTCAGGTCGACGAGCGGCTGATAATAGGGAACGATCTCGGCCTTCCTGATCGCCGCGCGCAGATCCCCCTCTATTCGAACCCGTTTCGCCAACTCGTCCTGCATCGAAGGCGCGAAGGGCTTCACCAGATTGCGCCCCTGCTTTTTCGCCACATACATGGCACAGTCCGAATGCCGGATGACTTGACCGAGGTCGTCACCGTCCTCCGGATAAAGGGCGAAGCCGACACTGGCGCCGAGGTCAACGGCGGCGCCGTTGAAGGTGAACGGTTTGCCGATCACGCTGACGATGCGGTCCCCCAAGGCGGCAAGATCGGGATTTCCAACGCGCCGCGCCAGAACGACGAACTCGTCTCCGCCAAGGCGGAAAACATGATCGTGGGGAAAGAGGGCGCAGAGCCGCTGCGCAACCGTCTTCAGCACCGCATCGCCGTGATCGTGCCCCAGCAGGTCATTGACCTTCTTGAAGCCGTCGAGATCGATGCTGAACACGGCATAGGTTTCGTGTGCCCTTTGATCGCTCATCGCCTGAGCGCATATCGAATCCAGAAATCTGCGGTTGGGCAGCTCGGTCAGCGTGTCGTGGCAGGCAATCCAGTCCACGTTCTTTTCGGCCTGCAGCCTGCGATTGACCTCCTTCGAAAGATCCCGGATCCGCAGCGCCGAATAAAACAGCCCCAGAAAGCCGGAGATGTTCAAGGCAAGGAGCGCGTGGTCCAGCGGATAGTCGTGATGCCGCTCGATGAACTCATCCAGCCCCTCATGCCAATGGAAGCACCAGGACAGACAGAAGAGCAGCAGGAAGAACAAAAGCCAGGCCAGGGTATCAATCTGGGTTCTAGTCGCCTGGATGCGCGGCATGGGAATAGGCTCCTGTTGGGTGGAGAGCCATCATGGCCAGTTCATAACCGCATCGTCCCAGGCGGTGGTCGAAGACCGCCCAACTCATTCGGGCGGAATTGAGCAGCCGGCTTGCCGTGGTTGATTGAAAGCGCACCCGCCGACATGTCGCAAAGATTTTTCTGAACGCCGAAGGTTAACGCTGGGTTGCCTAGCCGCAGGTGCGGACATTTTGATTCGCACATCGGATAGATTTCCCGCAAATCGGACGAGGCCTGACCACGCCCAACTATCACCGGTCGCGGCTTCCGCCTGACCGAGGCGGCACCTGACCCTCACCGATCCGCATCCCGGCGCCTTCGCTTTGACGGAATCCGCTCGACGTCTGGCTGCTGCAGAGCTTGGAAGCCGTGCTGGCGCAGCGCCAGTGGCTGGCCGCCGGGCAACTCACCGTCGCCGATATCCTGATGACCGACGCGCTCCGCGTCCTGTGGTTGCGCCGGGCATCGGCATCAGCCAAACGAGGTTAGAGCCCGGATTTCGGAGCGTCTATGGCCTGGCGCGGAGGCCGCGTGCAATGCGCGCTCCGCGTAGCTGCACAGCAGCGCAGGATCGTCGATCACATGTGCCGGGACTGCGTAGTAGCGGCGAACCGTCACCTCCCTGCCGGCAGCGCCGTAGCGGAACGGTTCGGACCCATCTGTCTCGAACTCCGTGCGCATCGCGTTGTCGACGCGGAGATACAGAATGCCCTTCATGACAAATCCGAACTGCAGGCCGTCTCGGACCAGGGCAGATCCGCCGAAAAAACGCTTGATATCGATGGAGCCGGCTGGGGCGATCTGGCTCGCAAAGTCGAGCGCCAACCCGCGTGTCGCTGCGCTATTCATGGCCGCTGCTCCGGCGGCGGATTGAAGAAGCCGGTAATTGCGCCGAACCGGCCTTCGGACATTACCGCGAAGCTCGTGCCGGTTTGCAGGACAGTCTCGTCTTCGTGGCACAGTTCCCAGTGTGCCAGCGACCGTTCATTGTGATGGAGAACACTCAATATTTTGAACCGGCCCGCCGGTACGCTCTCCTTGAAGTCGGCCATGTAAGCCGAGAGACCGGCTCGCCCCGCGATCGCTCCATTCGGATCGCAATACGTCACATCGTCTGCAAGGCAAGCCGACAATTCCGGCTCGCGCGCGTCAGCATTCAGCGACCAGATGGCCGCGTATCGATTCCATAATGCCTCAGGCGTCATAACAGTGTCTCCAGTTGATTGAATTCGTCTTCAATCGCCAGCCGCAAGGCGGCCTTGCCTTCGCCACCGCGAATGAGCACGAGAAGGCCTTGATAGAAGGCAAGAAGGCGTATGGCTGTCCTGTCGGCCTTGGCTCCATCCGCGTCTCGAGCGAAGGTCGGCGGCTCGCCGAGCCTTAAGCGGAATGTCGTGCGAAGCAGGCCGAGCGCGGCCTCGACACGGGGATGCGGATTGACGCCACCTCCGAACTCCACCGCCATGTTGGTGATCAGGCAGCCAAGCGAGGCATCGTCGGGCTCATGCAGGAGCGACAGGAACAGTTCGCGCAAGCCTCGAAGCCCGCTTCCCGGCGGCGCAAACCGCTCGATCCGTCCTTCCAGCACCGTCCGGTTGTAATGTCCGAATGCCGCATCGAAGAGGCCGGCCTTGTCGCCGAAGGCGTGATAGATGCTTCCGCCTTTGAGGCCGGTCGCCTCCTCGAGATCTCGGATCGATGCAGCTTGATAGCCTTGCTTGCGAAAGATGTGCATCGCCCCCGTCAGCACTGCCGCCTCATCGAATTCCCGCGATCTGCCCATGATTGCCTCGATTCTTTATCATTTGTTCTAGAATGACTGATCAAGAATTGAAACGCAACGGCCGCCCATGACTTTTCTGCGAAAATCCTCATCTGGTCGGTCGCGGACCGGCTGCTGGAAATCTCGCCAGGGCAGGGCGCATCCCGGGATGGATCAATCTGCCAGCATCTCATCCGCCAGGCTGTAGCAGTGGCTCGCCTGATAGGCGTTTCGGCCGCGGTTCATGTGCGTCACATTGAAGGTCCGAATGGCCCGCAGGATGCGGCGCTCCGCGAGGAATTTGCGGATCGAGGCGGCGCCCCGCACATTGATGCCGAAAATGTCGTCGCCGCGCGGATAAAAATAACTGACGTCTTCGGGCGTCGTGACGCACTGCTCGAGAAAAGCCTCGTCGACACCGCCCTGCGGGGGGGATTGGTCCGTGGCGAAATGCGAAAGATGCACCAGGCATCGCGCCCGCAGGTCCTCGCCGTCGGCGTAGAGCGTGAAAAGCTCCATCCAGCTCGCATTGATGCGGATGAGCGGCTTGTCGGACGTCGAGGGCAGACATGAGACCGACCAATAGTGGCGCTCGGTCCTGCGCGGGATGGGGAGGCAGCTTTGCCCATAGAGCCTCAGAATTTCCAGAAGGTCCTGCGCCTGCGGGCGACGAAGCAGCTTTTGGAAGCGGGCGACGTACTTGAAGCGCTGTTCCAGTGACTCCGAGCGCTCTTCGGCGTCGACCAACTCCGCCTCGCCGTCTATCCAGTCGCGCTGCTGCTCGAGATCCAGAAACAGGCGCAAACCGGTGGTGTTGCGGCGAGGGGTCGTGCTCATCCCAGGTGCCATATGAGATCGTGTCCCCATCGCATCATCGGCCCAGTCCCGAATGCGCAGCGCCCGGCTTAGCCGCTTTGCCCGCGCGGTGAGCCCAGCGCACCGGCCGCACAATAGCATCGATCGAACGAATGGCGAGGAAATTGGCAATGCGGCTGGTGAAGCTTTGTCTCGCGACACTCCACCTTTGCATTCGCCGTCCCGGCAGAACGAGCAGGCGATTGCTTTCGGCCCCAAAAATTTCGCTTGACAACTATGATGACGAATAACATTAATAATTATGATGACGGTTATCATTAAAAGTTGGGATGACTGGTTGGCTGCCGCGTGCTGCGCAACTGCGGTTGATACGGAAGGTAGGGGCAGGGGCGATGATTGAGGCAAAGGCAGCGGCACGATGAAAACCCTGCGCCTGCGCCGAGCGTGCTCAAAACTCCGACCGAAACCCGCGATCCTAGGCTTGCCGGTTCGCGCGGGATGATGGAGTAAATGATGAACACTTCTGTCAGATGCCTTGGGCCTGCTACGTGCTACGCCGAGGCATTATCTCCGGGTATGGCCCGACGCAGCCCGGGCGCGCGGCTGGTTATCTACGACGCCGGACATGGCGGGATTTTTCAGAACCACGCCGATTTCGTGCCGAAGGCATTGTCGTTCCTTGGAGCCTGACCCCACAAAAACTTCGAATTGGAGAAAGCCCTGTGAAGGCATTCGTCGTTGATAAGTACAAGAAGAAAGGCGCTTTGCGCCTGGCCAACCTGCCCGAACCGGAACTGCAAGACAGTGATGTCCTGGTGCGGATTCAGGCCACGGCCGTGAACCTCCTGGACTCCAAGCTCCGTGACGGAGAGTTCAAGCTTGTTCTTCCCTATCGCCCGCCCTTTATCCTGGGACATGACGTTGCCGGAACGGTTGTCAAAGCCGGCCCCAAGGTCAGGCGGTTCAAGGTTGGTGACGAGGTCTATGCCCGGCCGCGCGATCATCGGGTCGGTACGTTCGCCGAATTCATCGCCGTCGATGAGGCCGATGTGGCGCTGAAGCCGAAAAACCTCAGCATGACCGAGGCGGCATCCCTTCCGCTGGTGGGTCTGACCGCGTGGCAGGCGCTGGTCGAAGTGGGCAAGGTCAAGCCCGGCCAGAAGGTTTTCATCCAGGCCGGCTCCGGCGGTGTCGGGACGTTTGCCATTCAGCTCGCCAAGCACCTCGGCGCGACGGTGGCGACGACGACCAGTGCTCGCAACGCCGAGCTGGCCAGAAGTCTTGGGGCGGATGTGGTCATCGACTACAAGACGCAGGATTTCGAAAAGGTTTTGTCGGGCTACGATCTCGTGCTGAACAGTCAGGATCCGAAGACGCTGGAAAAATCGCTGGCTGTGCTGAAGCCGGGTGGTCAGCTCATTTCCATCTCGGGTCCGCCCGATCCGGCTTTCGCCCGGGAGCTCGGCCTCAACCTGTTCCTGAAACTGGTGCTGCGCCTGCTGAGCCGAGGCGTTCGGAAAAAGGCCAAGCGTCTCGGCATCGGTTATGCATTCCTGTTCATGCGCGCTGAGGGGCGGCAGTTGGCTGAGATCGCGCGCCTGATCGAACAGGGCGTGATCCGACCGGTCGTCGACAAGGTGTTCCCGTTCGAGAAGACCGGGGATGCCCTGGCTTATGTCGAGACCGGGCGTGCGAAGGGAAAGGTGGTCATCACGGTTGCAGCGTGATGCCGGAAATTATCAATAGAATGAACTTCATAACGGAGTCCGATCCGGCCGACGTGCTACCTCGCCTAACGGCTACGATCTGGAACTCGCGACGACCAGACTGGAGCAGGGGCTGGCGGATTTGTTCGCTTTCGGCAGGCCATTCATCACCGACCCGGATCTTGTCGAACGCCTCGAAGCCGGTGCACCACTGGCCAATCTCGGTATGGCGACGCTCTAAGCGGCGGCGCGGCGGGTTATACGGACTATCTCACCATGGTCGCGCCGGTTGGCGCCTGACGGGCATAGGGGCCGCTCATACGCGGCCCTCTTGTACCCGCGTCCGATTTTCGATGGCGTCGCGGCAATCCGCTCGGCAGGCGTCGAGCAGTTCGTCCGCCAGCGGGGAATCGTCCGGGCAGGCCCTCGAAAGCACGATTGCGCCAACGGCCTGAGCGAGGATGGTGATGGCTTGCGCCCGCCCGCTGGTGCCGGAAGGGTGATTGCGTGCAATGCCCTGCTCAAGTGCACGCACGAGATTATCTATTCCTGCAGCAAAGACGGCCTTCGTTTCCTCAGGTTGCCGAGCTGCATCACAACTCAGCGCCGCGGCCGCGCACCCCTGGCCGCGGCCATCCCGGTGTTCGCGCGCGAGATAAAGCTCCATGACGGCGAGAACGTCATGACCGGCATAGCGCTTCAGGGTCTCGCTCAAACCATTCTCGGTTGCCTCCGCGATCAACTCCTCCTTGGAGCGGAAGTGATTGTAGAAGCCGCCATGGGTGAGCCCCGCGCGCTCCATCAACTCCGCCACCCCCACGCCATCGAACCCGCGCTCGCGAAACAGCTCTGAGGCGGTGGCGACAATCCGTTCGTAGTTTTCCTGCTTCTTTTCCTTGGTAATCCGCACTTTACAGCCCTTTCGACCGCCATGCCCGAGCTATGATGTCGTATGTCATCATAGCTCGACTCATTGATGATGTACATCATTAATGATCGGATCTCGTGCGTGATCCCGAAGCGATTGCTTGTGGCTGCAACGATTAACGAGCGGCGCTGGCCTTAGTCGGCCTAGTAAACGAACGGATCCACCTCGGCTGCCTGGGCGCCCGCTTCTTTCGGATAGATCACCCCCTTGCGCAGAATGATATTGGCATAGAGCCTCGGCTCGCTGGTCTGGATCAGCGCATGGGCGGCCTTCACCCTGCTGTAGAAATCCGCGCCGATCAGCGGCACCACCTGCCGGTGCGGCTCGTGGTGGGCGCAGCAGTCGATCATCTCCTCATGCACCGGATCGAGCTTGTCGCGCTCGGCCTTGACGGTCGAGCGGAAGATCGCCTCGGGCACGAAATCGTCGATCGGCAGCACGCTGAGCACGGCGTTGAGGACCGGGATCAGGCGGTGGCCATCGAGTCGGATCAGCCGGCGGGCATGTTCGACGCCCGGATAATTGCCGTCGACGATGGCGATCTCGTCGCCATGGCCCATGGCCCGAAGTGTGAAAAGCAACTCCGGGCTCAACAGCGGGTCAAGTCCTTTCAGCATGGTCTACCTCCTTGAAGAGAACGTTCTGGTCGGTGAGGTAACGCGCAAAGATCGGCAGGCTGGCGCCGCCGATGGCGCGTGCCTGCGCGCCGACCGCGCCCTCGATGATTTCGGGCATGACGACGCCCTGCAGGTCGAGTTTGGCGGCTTCGTCGATGGTTGCCTGCACCATGCGGCTGCGCACCCAATGGGGAAAACCGCCGTCGATAACGGCGGCGCTGAAATCGACGATCGAGGCGGCAGCGACGATCGCCTGCGCCAGCGCCTTGGCGCTGTCCTGGATCCAGGCCTCCATCGGTTCGCCGAAATCCACCCAGTCGTCGGCCGAATACCACAGCGGCTCGGGATCGATGCCGCGCTCGCGCAGCATGTTTTCGAGCACGAAAATCGAGGCGATTTCGAGAAGCTGCTTGGTCTCGCCGTTCTTGCCGCGCACCGGCAGCGGCCCGATTGCACCTGCCGTGCCTGTACGGCCGGAAAAGATCGCCGAATTCAGCACGATGCCGCCGCCGATGAAGGAGCCGATGAAGAAATAGACGAAATCCGGATAGGATGGCCCGACGCCGAACACCAGCTCGGCCCCGCAGGCGCTGGTCGCATCGTTCTGCATGAAAACCGGATGGGAAACACGTCCGGCGATATCGGCCTGCAGGTCGACGTCGCGCCAGACCTCCATGGCGCCCGCCGGCGCGCCCACCTCTTCGGCCCAGTTCCAGAGCTCGAAAGGTGCTGCGATGCCGAGGCCGGCGATGCGGCCGCGCTGCTTGTCATCCAGCCGGCCTTCGAGCTCCTCTATGCCCGAGGTGACGAAATCGAGGATTTCCTCCGGCAGCGGATAGGCATAGGTCTTATGCAGCTGCATGCGGATACGGCCGACAAAATCCATCAGCACCAGATCGGCGCTGCGCCGGCCCATCTTCAGCCCGAAAGAATAGACGGCGTCGGGATTGAGATGCATCGGGATCGACGGTTGGCCGACCCGGCCGCGCACCGGCGCCCCCCGCGACAGCAGCCCTTCCTTTTCCAGAACCCGCATGATCACCGAGACCGTCTGCGCCGACAGCCCGCTGCGGCGCGCGATATCGGCCTTCGACAGCGCGCCGTAGAGACGCACCAGCGACAGCACGAGCCGTTCGTTATAGGCCCGGACCCTGACTTGGTTCGCACCGCCGGCCGGATTGAGAATTGGCGGCGGGACCGATGTGTGTTCCGGTCCATCCAAGGACGACATGGCCGCTCCTCCCGAGCGTTGGCCCCCTGCAGGATTGCTTGGATCGGAATCGATTTACGCAATCATGCGGCAGTTCAAAATGGTGCAGTGTCCTTTTGCGCGTCTGTAAACACGCGCGGCGCTGCACGCCCCGATTTGAACGGAGCATGCCACATCGAATTAATAATTCAATTGGATTTATTTATTGACAAGGCGATTTCTTTTCGCTCTTAATTGCCCTCGTCAAGGACACGGGACGGCTTTGGGCGCTTAACAATCCACGGCAAAGTGTCATATCTTAAATTCCGGCCCCGCACGGGCGGTGCCGGCAAACTCTGGGAGGAGTTCCATGAAGAAATCTGTTCTCGCTTTCGGCGCGCTGGCGCTCGGTGTTGCTTTTTCCGCTCCGGCGATGGCGGCTGACGTTTCCGCCTGCCTGATCACCAAGACCGACACCAACCCCTTCTTCGTCAAGATGAAGGAAGGTGCGACGGCCAAGGCCAAGGAACTCGGCGTTTCGCTGAAGTCCTATGCCGGCAAGATCGACGGTGACAGCGAAAGCCAGGTTGCAGCGATCGAAAGCTGCATTGCCGACGGCGCAAAGGGCATCCTGCTGACGGCTTCGGACACCAAGGGCATCGTGCCTGCGGTCAAGAAGGCCCGCGACGCCGGCCTGCTGGTCATCGCCCTCGACACGCCGCTGGAACCGGCCGATGCCGCTGACGCCACCTTCGCCACCGACAACCTGCTCGCCGGCAAGCTGATCGGCCAGTGGGCCAAGGAAACCATGGGCGACAAGGCCAAGGATGCCAAGGTCGGCTTCCTCGACCTGACCCCGTCGCAGCCGACGGTCGACGTTCTGCGCGACCAGGGCTTCATGATGGGCTTCGGCATCGACCCGAAGAACCCGGACAAGATCGGCGACGAAGACGACAAGCGCATCGTCGGCCATGACGTGACCAACGGCAATGAAGAAGGCGGCCGAAAGGCCATGGAAAACCTTCTCCAGAAGGATCCTGGCATCAACGTCATCCACACGATCAACGAGCCAGCCGCTGTCGGCGCCTACCAGGCGCTGAAGGCCGTCGGCATGGAAAAGAACGTGCTGATCGTCTCGGTCGACGGCGGTTGCCCCGGCGTGAAGTCGGTCAAGGAAGGCGTCATCGGCGCCACCTCGCAGCAATATCCGCTGCTGATGGCGTCGCTCGGCATCGAGGCGATCAAGAAGTTCGCCGACTCCGGTGAAAAGCCGAAGCCGACCGAAGGTAAGTCGTTCTTCGACACCGGCGTCTCGCTCGTCACCGACAAGCCGGTTTCCGGCGTCAAGTCTATCGACACCAAGGAAGGCACCGACAAGTGCTGGGGCTGAGCCCGCTTTATTGAAAGCAGACGGCCGGGGCTTGATCCCCGGCCGTTTTCGACGGACGATGTGCCGTCGCCTCACGAACCGGCTCAGCAAAGACCGGAAGGATATCGGTGACGGCCCCCGCGCGAGTTCGGTGCGCGGATGCGGAGGAGGAACCATGACCGGAACACAGGAATTCGAACGCGTCCTCGACGGCAGCGACAAGAGCGTCGCCTCCTTCGAGCACCAAGATGTCTCGCTGATCAAGCGTGCCCAGCATTTTCTGCACTCGACGCCGGCCGCCGTGCCGCTGATCGTGCTGGTGCTGGCAATCATCATTTTCGGGGCCACGATCGGCGGACGGTTCTTTTCGTCCTACACTCTGACGCTGATCCTGCAGCAGATCGCCATCGTCGGCATTCTCGGCGCCGCCCAGACGCTGGTCATCCTGACCGCCGGCATCGATCTTTCGATCGGCGTCATCATGGTGATCTCGGCGGTGATCATGGGCAATGTCGCCATCACTTACGGCATACCGACACCGATCGCGGTCGTAGGCGGCCTCCTCGTCGGCGGCCTCTGCGGATTGCTGAACGGCTTTCTCGTCGCCTTCATGAAGCTGCCGCCCTTCATCGTCACGCTCGGCACCTGGAATATCGTCATGGCGACGAATTTCATCTATTCGGCCAATGAGACGATCCGCGACACCGACGTCGATGAACAGGCGCCGCTGCTGCATCTTTTCGCTGCAAGCTTCAGGCTCGGCAGCGCCGTGCTGACGCTGGGCGTCATCGCCATGGTGCTGCTCGTCCTCGTGCTCTGGTACGTGCTCAATCACACCGCCTGGGGCCGGCATGTCTATGCCGTCGGCGACGATCCGGAGGCGGCCAAGCTCTCCGGCATCCAGACCAAGAAGGTGCTGCTCACGGTCTACACGATTTCGGGCGTTATCGCCGCCTTCGCCGCCTGGGTTTCGATCGGCCGCAACGGCTCGATCTCGCCGTCCTCGGCGGTCACCGATTATAACCTCCAGGCGATCACCGCGACTGTGATCGGCGGCATCTCGCTGTTCGGCGGCCGCGGCTCCATTCTCGGCACGCTCTTCGGCGCCATGATCGTCGGTGTCGTGTCCATGGGCCTCAACATGCTCGGCGCCGACCCGCAATGGAAAGTGCTTTTGACTGGCGTGCTGATCATCGCCGCCGTCGCCATCGACCAGTGGATCAGAAAGGTTTCGGTGTAATCATGGCTCGCGAACCCCTTCTCACCGCCCGCGGTCTGGTCAAGCGTTATGGCCGCGTGACCGCGCTCGACAATGCCGATTTCGACCTCTATCCGGGTGAAATCCTTGCCGTCATCGGCGATAACGGCGCCGGCAAATCCTCGCTGATCAAGGCGATTTCGGGCGCCGTCACCCCGGACGAGGGCGTAATCACCCTGGAAGGCAAGCAGGTGCAATTCCGCTCGCCGATGGAAGCGCGCGAGGCCGGCATCGAGACCGTCTACCAGAACCTCGCTCTGTCGCCGGCGCTGTCGATCGCCGACAATATGTTCCTCGGCCGCGAGATCCGCAAAAAAGGGCCGCTCGGCTCGCTGTTTCGCATGCTCGACCGGCCGGCCATGGAAAAGCTGGCGCGCAACAAGCTCTCCGAACTCGGCCTGATGACCATCCAGAACATCAACCAGGCGGTGGAAACGCTGTCCGGCGGTCAGCGCCAGGGTGTCGCGGTTGCCCGCGCCGCCGCCTTCGGCTCGAAGGTCATCATCATGGACGAACCGACGGCCGCCCTAGGCGTCAAGGAAAGCCGCCGCGTGCTGGAACTGATCCTCGACGTCAGAGCCCGCGGCCTGCCGATCGTGCTGATCTCGCACAACATGCCGCATGTCTTCGAGGTCGCCGACCGGATCCATATCCACCGTCTCGGCCGGCGCCTGACGGTGATCGATCCGAAGGAATACACCATGTCCGATGCCGTCGCCTTCATGACCGGCGCCAAGGCGGTGCCGACGGAGCCTGTCGCTGCATGAGCGTACGCATCGATGACATCGCCGGCGAGCTTATCGGCCGCGCCGGCGATGCCAAACGTTTCCTGGTCGGCGTCGCCGGGCCGCCGGGTTCGGGCAAGTCGACCATGGCCGACAATCTGGCGGTGGCGTTGAAAGCCAGGGGCGAAAGCGCCGCTGTTCTGCCGATGGACGGCTTCCACATGGATAACGCCATCCTGATCGAACGTGGCCTTTTGGCGCGCAAGGGCATCCCTGAAACCTTCGATGTCCGCGGCTTCCTCGATATCGTCCGTGCCGTCAGACCGGCCGATCAAGAGGTTCTCGTCCCCGTTTTCGACCGCTCGCGCGAGCTTGCGATTGCCTCGGCCCGGCCGATCGATCCGAAGGACCGTTTCATCATTGTCGAGGGCAATTATCTGCTCTTCACCCAGGGCAAATGGGCCGAACTCGACGGCATCTTCGACTACACGATCATGCTCGCCCCGCCGATCGAGGTGCTGGAAGAGCGCCTTTGGGATCGCTGGCGCGGTTATAAGCTGACCGAGGAAGAGGCGAGCGCCAAGGTCTACGGCAACGACCTGCCGAACGGCCGGCTGATCCTCGAAAACCGCCGCCCGGCCGATGTGACGCTGGAGATCGCGCTGGCGTGATCCCACGGTGATTGTTTTCTCATAAGGGATAGTGGTATCGAAGCCGCAGACGCATCGCTTCGGAGGCCTGCCATGCAATCGATCACCATCCGCCGCCCTGACGACTGGCACCTGCATCTGCGCGACGGCGCCATGCTGGAAGGCGTGATCGCCGATACGAGCCGCACCTTCGCCCGCGCCATCATCATGCCCAACCTCGTGCCGCCCGTCGTCACCACAGCAGATGCGACGGCCTATCGTGAGCGCGTCCTCAGGGCGCTGCCGGCCGGCCATCGCTTCCAGCCGCTGATGACGCTTTATCTCACCGAACATACCAGCCCCGACGATGTCGAGGCGGGCGCCAAAAGCGGCCTGATCACCGCGGTCAAGCTATATCCGGCCGGCGCCACCACCAATTCGCATGGCGGCGTGCGCGACATGGAAAAGGCGATGCCGGTGCTGGAGCGCATGGCTGCGATCGGCCTGCCCCTCTGCGTCCATGGCGAGGTGACGACGCCCGATGTCGATATCTTCGACCGCGAAGCCGTCTTCATCGACACCGTGCTCGATCCGCTGCGCAAACGCCTGCCCGAGTTGAAGGTGACGATGGAACATGTAACGACCTCGGACGGCATCGACTACATCAAGGCTGCCAAATCAAATCTCGCCGGCTCGATCACCACCCACCATCTGATCATCAACCGCAACGCGATCCTGGTCGGCGGCATCCGCCCGCATTATTACTGCCTGCCGGTCGCCAAGCGCGAGAACCACCGGCTGGCGCTGCGCGCCGCCGCCGTCAGCGGTGATCCGCGCTTCTTCCTCGGCACCGATTCCGCCCCGCATGTCGATCCGCTGAAGGAATGCGCCTGCGGCTGCGCCGGCATCTACACCTCGATCAATACGATGAGCTGCCTTGCCCATGTCTTCGAACAGGAGGGCGCGCTGGAAAATCTCGAAGCCTTCGCCTCGCTGAACGGACCGGCCTGGTACGGCCTTCAGCCGAACGAGGAACGCATCACCTTGTCCAAGCAGGCCGAGCCGGTCGTCTTCCCCGCCAGGATCGAAACCGGCGCCGGCCCGGTGACGGTGTTCGATCCGATGTTTCCGCTGCATTGGCAGGTGGTGGGGTAGGCGCCCGACGGCGCCGCCCGCACACTCTGGGGAAGAGGTAGCCGATGCAGATCAGCAATTCCTGGCCGGATATCTGGACGATCATGTTGATCGGGGCCGGTGTCATTTGCGGCTCGATGTTGATCGCCAGTGTCATTTTCCTCTCCTATCTCTCGCAGGAGCGGGCGCGGCGGAGGTCTCGGCCGGCAACGTCGGAGAACGGCGCACCGAGCGGTGTTCAATTCGAACGCACGGAGGGCGGCGATTGGCCAACATGGCACGGCGACGGAAGCGGAGGAGCGCATCAATGAACAGGGGCACCGTTTTGATGAAGCTGGCACCTGATATCGTAGAGCCATCCGGGCAATCATGAGCGATAAGGGTCGTTACTCCGCAGCACCGAAAGGCCGCCTTGGTCGAGTACTGGGCTGGACCATACTGGTGCTGGGTTTGCCGTTGGCGCTGCTTGCTGCCCTGATGCCGCCCAATGAATACCAGGCGACGCTGGGTATCGACGCGCTGGACTGCGACGGCTTGGCCAATGTTGTGATCTTCGCCATCCCCGCGCTTCTCCTCTACGGAGCAGGATTTGTCGTCAACGCCTTGAATTGGCGCGAGCGGGCAAGGCTGGTGTGCGCGATTGCCTGCGCCGTCATATGCGTTGCGGTTGCAGCAAACCTTGCTCGCGCCTTTATCGAAGACCGCAAACAGCAGGCGGCCTGTCTCGCCAGAACAGGATGATTTTAGACCGGGTCGGCCTAAAATCTGAATCCTGTTCTAAATTAGATAGTTAGAGCATGATGTTGTCCGAAAACCGCTCACACTTTTCGGCATCATGCTCTGGAGAGCTAAGCGCGACGCAGCCTGATCCTTTTAAAGTCCCAAGTTACCCCGCTAACATTTCCGTGTGCAGTGCATCATTTTTTAATGGAATGCATAAGACATTCCTCACCGCTGATCCCATAGGTTGTCAAACATTATCCGGTGGTTGCAGTCGCGGAGACTGAAAAAGCATGATGCTTGACTATAACTCCCTTTTGTTGGCGCTTGGCGTCTCCACGGCATGTCTGGCCGTGACCTTGATGGGCAGCTGGCTCGCGCGCCGGGCGGAAACGGTGCTGCTCACCGCCACCATCGGTCTGGTCCTCGTCATCGGCGGCATTTTTGTCTACGGCGCCTATGTGAACAGGCCGGAGATATGGCTGGGTATGGCCAATTTCGTGCTGTTCCATGCCGGTTTTGCGACGATCTGGGGCGCCGGCAGACAGTTTCTCACCGGCCGGCTGTCCGTTCCGGCCATCTCGATCCGAGCGCTCGCTGCGATAGTCTTCTCCGTCGCGCCGATGCTGTCGGGTTATGACGGCCTGGCCTTCATCGCCGACAATCTTGCCATTGCCCTGCTGCTCTTTGCCACCGCCCGGCAATATTGGCTGGCCCGTGCCGAGGCGCCGGCCCCGATCCTCGGCATCACCGTGCTCTACACGCTGACGGCGATCTCCTTCGTCCTTTGCGCCGCCGTGCTGATCTCCGATGGCAAGCTGGTGCTGGGCAAGGCGCCGAACAACTGGGCCGAAGATCTGAGTCTGGCCGTCTGCATCGCCGGCATGACCGGGATCGGCGCGCTGTCGCTGGCGCTGCATCAGTGGCGGCTTGCCGCCCGCCATCGTCTGGAGGCGATCACCGATCCGCTGACCGGTCTGCTCAACCGCCGCGCCCTGTTCGATCAATACGGCACGCGCCCGATGGGCTCGACCACCGCCGTCATCGTCTTCGATATCGACCACTTCAAATCCGTCAACGACCGTTATGGCCATGCGATCGGCGACCGCGTGATCAAGGACTTTGCCGCCGAGCTCGCTAGCCATTGCCGCGCCGGTGACATCGCCGCACGCTTGGGCGGTGAGGAGTTCGCGCTGGTGCTGAAAGAGACCATGCCGGGTCGGGCGGAACTGGCGGCCGAGCGCATCCGCAGGGCTTTCGAGGCGCGCGAGATTGATATCGATGACGGGGTGCTGACATGCACCGTCAGCGTCGGCGTCGCGCCCGGGCGTGCCAAGAGCCTGGATTTCGACGCCATGCTGAGCGCCGCCGACAAGGCGCTCTACGCCGCCAAGCGTGGCGGCCGCAACCGCGTCGAGCTTGCCGGCCACCTGCAGGCGGTGCCGGTCGAGGTGTCGCGCACCGCGTCTTGATCGGCGATCGATCCTCTCATACTATCGCCCTCGGCCGGATGCGGCCAGCCGCCCCGCGACGCCCGATGTTTGACACTTTGGCGTTATGGTGAATGCATCCAGAGAACATCCTTCACATCCCTTGCCGTTTGGCGATCGATGGCGAACGGGTCAGCAGACGCGGGCACTGATCGTCCTGTTTGCCGCCGACGGAAGGATCCACTATGCGCGATTTTCGCGATGCCAAGCTCATGGCAAAGACATTGCGGCAGGCCCTTGCCGACCGCGACATATCACTCAGCCACAGCGAAACGCTCGAAATCGTCGCCCGACAGTTCGGGCTCGAACAATGGAATATCCTCTCGGCCAAGATCGATGCGGCGGGCGCTTCCGGCTCCGCTGTTCGTATCGAGCCGCCGATGCCGATCTTCCGCATCTTCTCCGTGGAAAAGGCCATGGAGTTTTATTGCGGCTTTCTCGGCTTCAATCTCGATTGGGAGCATCGCTTCGGCGAAAACTCCCCGCTCTATTGCCAGGTCTCGCGCGACGGCATGGCGCTGCACTTAAGCGAACATTCCGGCGACGCCAGCCCCGGCGCCAAGGCTTTCGTCCGCGTCGCCAATGTGCGGGCCTACCACGCCGAACTTGCCGGCAAGGACTACCGCTATATGAACCCCGGCGTGGAGGAGGCGCCGTGGGGACTTGAGATGATGGTCATCGACCCCTTCAGCAACCGCATCGCTTTTTGCCAGCAGGCGTAGGCGGTGGCGGCTGACAAAGTTCGTCGGCTTCTCCTTCGTCATACTCGGGCATCACGCAGGTCGTTGCTGGGCGCCGTCATATCCCCACCCTCACCAAGTCAGTTTATTCGAGTGCGATCATTATTTCATTTTGCTGCCGCAAGGCGTCTCTGACACGGGCGTTTGCGATGGTTATGATCTTGCGCATGATGGCGGTGAGCGCAACAC
>Ga0123341_1000039_pt1 | contig 59474 bp, 62 predicted proteins | sample Turbeapinknodule_FD_89959 | JGI IMG/M metagenome (GOLD analysis project Ga0123341, IMG submission 89959) | Root nodule microbial communities of legume samples collected from Mexico - Turtle bean Mexico pink nodule | ecosystem: Host-associated > Plants > Roots > Nodule | place: Mexico: Nepantla...
CCGATCGTCCGGATCACTTCGATGGTGGCCCAGCCAACTGCCAGTACCGCGACGATTCCGAGGAGCCAGTAGTACCAGAACCAGGCAAGCGAGGTGACAAGCGTCAGAAGCCGCATATGCGGCAGGCGGGCGCCCGGCGCGATGACGATGCGGCCGATAAGTACGCCGAGGCGCACCATCAGCGCGGCTGATAACAGGATGAGGGCAACATCGCGAAACACCGCAGGCCACGGAAAGAGAATAAACGCGCCGAGGCTGCCGATCAGGTAGCCGATCAAGGCGAGGACACCCATCGAAAGCCGGCCCGCATGGAGCTTGATCCGCTGTCGGACGGTGTCGGCAGGCGCGGTCAGCACAAAATGCAGAAGCCCCCGCCCCGACCACCAGGCCAGGCGTTGGGCGACGAAACCGCCAGCTATGAAGAGTATGACTGCCAGGATCAGGCCGACAGGGTCGATATGGTTATCCGTCTGGAAGACCCGGACCGCCGCCTGAATCTGTCCCGGGAGGGTCGGCACTGCATTGAGGAGCACGAGCAGCCTCTGGCGCAAATCCTGTAATGAGGTGGCAATCGACGGCGGTGGCGCCCCCTGCGGGACCGCCGCCGGCAGCACGGGTTCCTGACTGCCGGGAACGATCCGATTGACCAGCGCGCGGCCGGAATCATCATTCGGCAATTCGATAATAACCCGGATCGGCGCCGAGGAATTGGTCGGCTCGGCCGCTGGCGCGGGATTTGCGCTGGCGAGTAGAAGCGTTGAAAATACCACCGTCAGCAATGTGAACACTCTGCCGAAGAAATGACGGTCGTCGTTGATGCGCATGTCGCTGTGGTCCCCGCGAAGTGGTCGCGCTGTTGTCTAGTCGATAGAACTTCGCCACTTTGTGAAGCGTTGCATCATCAACGTCAATCGACGACCGGCCTGGCGGACGCAGACAATATGTTGCAGCGACGCTCGGAAGCGACAAACGCTCGCGGCTGGAGCGGACATAAATTTCCCGAGTCTATCTTCCGTGGGTAACTTCGAAGGGGAAAGATACCCTGCCCCGCTTCCCGGCGCGGTTCGATGCCGAAACATCGGGCCTGGTCCGCAATCGTCATCGAGAGGGTGCCTCTCATTTCCGGCGGCTACCATGCGCTGGCGCCGTGTCTACCTATTCTGGGGGCTGGCCAATTTTCGAGCTTGGGCCGTCGTTCACGAAAGGACCGCATATGTCTGAGAACAACATCGCACATGCTGCCGCATCGGTCGCAGCAACTCCATCGTTCGGCGCCGCCGAAGCCTTCGCTTCCGCGTCTGGAGAAGCCGCGCACGCGGCCGTTGACTCCATCGAGATCGACGAGATCCTGACGCTGAGGAGAATGATTGTCCGGGCTCCGGCGACAAAAGGCACCGTACTTTTCCTGCATGGGTTTCCGGAAACGCTGAGCGTCTGGAAGGGCATCGCAACAAGGCTTGCTCGCGACTACGACGTCCACGCCTTCGATTGGCCGGGCTACGGCCAGTCGTCGCGGCCGGTTTTGGAACGGTTTTCCTATGCGCCAAGGGCGTATGCCCAGGTCTTGAAGGCCTATATCGAACGGGGAGCCATCGACCGGTCGAGCCTCGTGATCTACGCGACCGATATCGCTGCCCTCCCCGTTCTGCTGCTTGCTCTCGATGAGCCGACGATGGCCAGGCAGATCATCGTTGGCGACTTCGCGCCGTTCGACCGGCCGCAATATATGTGGGAGAACCTGCAGAACCTCAAAGCTGAGCCGACCGCCTCGCCGACCCGCGCTTACATGAACAAGACCAGTGAGGAGATCCTTGCGAACGTGCACAGGCGCGGCCTCTCGCCCGCGGAGCAATTCGATCTGCCGATCGACCTTCAACAAGACATGGCCCGTTCGTGGAGCCTCGATGGGATCACTTCGGCGGACGCATTCGCCCATTATTACGCGAATTTCACCCGCGACCAGAACGTCCTCGAGGCCAATGTCGAGTGGTTGAAGACGCCGGTCAAAGTGGTCTGGGGCGAAAAGGATCTCTACATCAAAAAGGAAATGGGCATCGAGTTCGCCGCCAAAATCGGTGCGAAAATCGATATCCGGCCGGGTATCGGCCACTTCCCACACCTTCAGAATCCGAAACAAACAGTTGAAGATATCCACAGATCCTTCAGATAATGCTTGATTATCGTGTTGAATAGTCTGGCAACGGTCATCACATGCGCATTGCTTCGAGGCGGACCATCGGGCACCGTTTCTGTTTTTTGTTCGAGGACCACGGCTGTCACACGATGCCGACAAATTCCGCTCCAGCGGAACTTAAGTCTTGGCCCTAGTCGAGCAGCTTGCGTATGGCCATGATCCCTTTGGCGGCATCCGACCAGGATTGACGCCAGACCAGCATGCCGACGCTGAGAATGGTCGCAACGATGAAGGGGATCGGCCCGAGAAACCAGAAGGCGGCTGCGAAGGTGAAGTAATAAGACCGGACCCCGACGCTAAACGATCGAAGCGCGGGGTTCAAAACCAGGGTCAGCGCATTTGTCCAGCTGACAATGTCCCTGTCTTCATCGCGCGACGGACTCGCCCCAATCGCCGCCAGGCAATAGTTGATCTGCCGGACCGCCCAGATGAAATCGGATAGTCCCCTAAGCAGCGTGGCCATGATCAGGAGCACCTTGCACTGGAAAAACCAGGCGGGATCCTGGGCGGCAAACATCTCGATCAGACCGCCACCCGATCCATAGTTCGGCTCCATGAAGAGCGCGCCGCTGAGCCCGACGATGACGATGAGGTTGGCGGATCCGAAGAAGGATGCCGAATTGATCGTGTGCCCGAGGATCGCCGCGTCGCCAATGAAGTTATTGTCTCGCGTCAGAACCTCGCGCATCCAGGCGGTGCGGATCCGCACCATATCGACGGAAAGGCTGTCGTTTCTCCTCGGCCAACCCACTGCCATCAAAGGCTCGAGCGCCACCCAGACAAGAAGGAAGAAAACGATTGCCGCGACGTTCAGAAAATCCATGGGGCCCTCGAACTGAATCTGGATCTTCTGGAAACACTACTTCGAGGAAACAGCAGCTCCAAGCGTCTATCGTCGCCCGCGATATCGTAACCGGCCGCTGCGCACGATCGCCAGGGCAGATGCCTGCGCGTGACGCGTTTATGTGGCGGACGCCGGCCGCGTGCTACGCGTCGCCTTGCGGTGTGTAACGAGCCCGAAAACGTCGATGTGACGAGGGCGCGATACGCGCCGCGCCGCGCTTCGGTGGCAAGCTTGTTGACTATGCGGCGCAGATTGAGCCATCAAGCGTGGAGCCTTAACAAGCAGGCTGCTCGGAACGTTCTTGCAGTAGCGTCGAGTGGAACGCGACTAAAATCGGGAGGAAAATAGTACTGCTTTGTCTTTGATCAGGCGTGTCGTATTCTTGCAAGTGCTGGGATTGGTCAACCGGCCGCTCAGACTGGGGGTGCGAAATGAACCTTGTCAGCGGGACTTTCGGAACGCCCGAATTTCTGTCTGAAGAGCCTGGTATCTTCACGTGGGATTTGGCGACCGACACGGTTTATGCAGATTCGGCGCTGGCAATTCTCTTTGGGCTTGATCCGGCGCAGACCGTCGCCGGGCTGCCGATCATAAAATACCTCGACCGAATTCACCCGGACGACAAGCCATCCGTGGCCAAGGCGATTTCAGACTCGGTGATCACGGGAAATCCCTACCGCCATGACTATCGAGTATTTGATCGAAGTGGACATATCGTAGCCGTGGCTGCCTTCGGCCGCTGCTTCCGGGACGAAGCCGGAAACCCGTCACACTATGCGGGCATCGTATTTCCGACGAATGATCACACCCCGCAAGATGAGTTGTTAGCTCACTGCACGGCGGCTCTAAAAATTGCACAATCATCCGGCCTGCAGACGACGGCCGATGCGCTTGAATCGATTCTGAAAGAACTCGCCAAGCCGATGCCGGCCGACCCCGCGCCGATTCATTGATGACGTTTTTACGGGGTTGTCAGTGCCACCGTCTCGCCTCGGAAAGATGACCGGCAAATCCGGTCAGCATCACCCCCAGCGCAAGGCGTCGAACCAGTCTGGTTGCGACGAAAGCTGCACACATAGCCGCGGCAAGCTTCGCCCAGGGATAGTCGCCGAGTTGAACATGGGCGTTTGCATCGACCGAAGTGGCCTTGGCTTTCAGTGCGGCTTCCGCATCCTCGCGCAGCATGCCGATCCGGGCGCGCAACAGCCTGACTTCATGCCGCAGCACGGCCAGATCATGGTCGGCCTTTTGGCGCGCGCTCTCTGTGGCGGCATCGGCAAAAGGTGGTTCGCCTTCGGCGACCAGGTCATCGGGGTCGAGCGGAAGAACGCCGTCCCGGTTGATGGATGATTGCATGGATCTGTCCTCCAACTACTAGCAAGAGAACCAAGGCCCGGCATAGCGGCCGGGCCTTGGTCGTGCATATCAATGATCGCGCCGGAAACTCTGGCTCTGTCGCGATCCATCTTGTGACTGGCTCTGGGATTGCCGGTCGGCGTCGCCCGACGGCGAGCCGGCGCCGGTGAAGGTGTAAGCCCGCACCTTGGCGCTTCCATGCGCGGTGTCGCGTGTGGCAACCGGATGCAGGTCGTCGGGATTGGCAGAAGAATCCCGGCCTTCGAAGGCGCTTTCGGAGACGGCGAGATCTTCCGCAGCTTTGCCGCCTCCAGTCGAGCCGGCAAACCCCGTGTTCGAGGCGCCTTGAAATGCGCCCTCCGACGACCAGAGGTCCGCCCGCTCATCCATGTCGATGCTGCCCTCGTCGTCGAGAATATCGTGGACTGTCTCATAGAGCGCGTCATCGATGTCATTGACCTGGACGAGGAAGCCGCCACGCCGCAGCCCCTTCGCGTAGACCGCACGATCCTCGTCGGGGAAAAAGAAGTCGGCCAGCGCGTCGAAGAAGCCGCTGCGGTCGCCGCTCATCGCGCCGGCGGTTTTTTCATCCGCCTCATAGTCTGGCATCAACCTGATTCTCGCGACCGGCACGCCCGCATCTTCAAGACGGGAGACGGCGGATTCGGCCTCCGATCGACTGTCGAAAAATGCGGTGAGGCTACTGCCCCCTGTCGGGCCCGAGAAGGCTGGCTTGGTATCGTTGTAAATGCTGCTCACGGGAAATCTCCTCTCGATGCATAGACCCACGCCGCCGATTCGGCGGCTGGTTTCCTGATCAGAAAAACAGGTGGACGAGTGGAATGTTCCAAGCCAATGCGCCGGAGGCGGTGGCGGCCTCAGCGGCATCGCCCACCCCCACATTGGCGGCTCACCGACATTAGAAAGAGGAACGGTTTGGCATCGAAGATCGTTGTCCCGCGCCACCGCAATTCAAGGTGCTGTGCGGTTGACGTCATACCTTCGAGACGCTAGCACGGCTATTGACGCATTGGGGATATTTCATATGGACATCTTTACGGCAGCCGGTCTGACGGCTTTGCTGCAGGTCATTGCTATCGACCTCGTTCTCGCCGGCGACAACGCCGTGGTTATCGGCCTTGCCGCTGCCGGACTCGAGTCCACGCAGCGCCGAAAAGCGATCATCGTCGGCATTGCGGCCGCGACCATCCTGCGTATTCTCTTTGCCAGTGTTGCGGTCTATCTGCTGGCGATCGTCGGTCTGTTGCTGGCCGGCGGACTTCTGCTCCTCTGGGTCTGCTGGAAGATGTGGCGCGAGCTACGCGCCGGCCATGGCAACAACCACGACGCGGCGGGCGCCGAGGGAGCCCCGAAAAAGACCTTCTTCCAGGCGGCGACCCAGATCGTCATTGCCGACGTTTCCATGTCGCTCGATAACGTGCTCGCCGTTGCCGGTGCCGCGCGCGAGCATCCGAGCGTGCTGATCATCGGTCTGGCCTTGTCGATCGCGCTGATGGGTATCGCCGCCAACCTGATCGCCCAGTTGCTGCACAACCATCGCTGGATCGCCTATGTCGGCTTGCTGATCATCCTCTACGTCTCGCTCGACATGATCTATCGCGGCGCCGTCGAGGTTATGCCCTACGTTTAGGTAATGTGGGATCGAGGCTCAAGCCCCGATCCTGACCTCGGTTTCGAAGCTCATCTGGTCATAGGCCGGCACCACATGGTCCGGCGTCTCGGCCATCACCACGTCGTAATCGAGCGGCGTGTGCATATGCGTGAGGATCGCCCGTTTCGGCTTCAGCCGGCCGATCCAGTCGAGCGACTGTTCCAGCGACAGATGGCTCGGATGATAGCTATATTGCAGCGCGTCGATGATCAGCACATCGAGATTTTGAAGCTTGTCGACGGTCTGCGGCGGGAAGTCGCTGATATCGCTGCAATAAGCCACATCGCCGATACGGAAGCCGAGCGAGTGGATATCGCCATGCTGCTGGATATGCGGATGGAACTGTATCTTGCCGCCTGGGCCGCGGATTTCGACGGGTTCGTCGAGGTTTTCGATGACAACAGGCAGCACGATCGGCGGATAATTGCTGCCCGGCGGCGTTTCCAGGCAATAGCCGAAGGCTTCGCGCAGCCTGTCCATCGTATATTGGTCGGCAAAGATCGGCACCCGGCGGCGCGTATTGTGGAAATAGCCGCGCAGATCGTCGATGCCGTGAATATGATCGGCATGCGGATGGCTGTAGAGCACGGCATCGACATGATCGGCCCCTGCCCTGATCATCTGTTCGCGAAAATCCGGTCCGGTGTCGATGACGACGGTGGTGATACCGCCATCCGGCGCAAATTGCTGCACCAAGAAGGCGGCGCGTGTGCGCCGATTTTTCGGATTGTCGGGATTGCAGGCGCCCCAGTCACCTGTAATGCGCGGTACGCCGGGTGACGACGAACAGCCGAGAATGGTGAAGCGCCGCCGGTAGAGCACGCTCTCAGACCCTCGGCATCTTCGTAAACAGGCGCAATGCGTTCTCTGTCGTGATCCGCGCCACCTCTGCGTAGGAAAGACCGATCGTCTCGGCCAGCACCTCGGCGGTGTTGACGACATAGGACGGTTCGTTGCGCTTGCCGCGCCATCGCTTCGGCGCCAGATACGGCGCGTCCGTTTCCACCAGCAGCCGCTCATGCGGAATCGTCTTGGCGATCTCGCGCAGCTCTTCCGACTTCGGGAAGGTCAGAATGCCGGAAAAAGAGACATAGCCGCCGAGTTCGACACCGGTCTTGGCCAGTTCCGGTCCGGCCGAAAAGCAGTGCAGGATGAAGGGGAAGGTCCCCTTCCCGGCTTCCTCGGTCAGGATCGCTGCCATATCCTCATCGGCGCTGCGGCTGTGGATGACGAGCGGCAGCCCGGTCTCGCGTGCCGCCGCGATATGGCGGCGAAAGCCGGTCTGCTGGTCTTCAGGCTTCTGCGTATCGTGGAAATAATCAAGCCCGGCCTCGCCGATGGCGACGACCTTCTCATGAGCATTCGCCAAGCGGACCAACTCTTCCGTCTGGATATCAAGCTCCTCATCGGCATTGTTCGGATGCGTGCCGACCGAGCAAAACACCGACGGATATTTCTCGGTGATGGCAAGCAGCCCGTCGAGCTTGCGCACCCGCGTCGAGATCGTCACCATCTGCCTGACACCGGCCTGATGGGCGCGCGCGACGATCTCGTCGCGCTCCGCCTCGAAGTCGGCGAAATCCAGATGGCAATGCGTATCGATCAGCACGGCCTCAAGCCTCCGGAGCCACGTAGCGCGGGAAGACCGGCGTCGGCGCTTCGAGCGGCGTTCCGGCAACGAGACGGCCGGCTTGCCCGAGAGCGGCGAAGTCGCGCTTGTCTGCAGGCGCCGCGACCAGATCGAGCAGCTTGCCGGAGGATTCCGGCATGAAGGGCTGCAGCAGAATGGCGATCTGGCGCACGACTTCGGCGGTGACATAGAGCACCGTGCCCATCCGCTCCGGATCGGTCTTCTTCAGCGCCCACGGCGCCTGGCCGGCGAAATAACGGTCGGTCTCGGAAACCACCGCGATAATCGAGGCGAGCGCCCGGTGGATCTGCTGCTTGCTCATGTCGTCGCGCGTCGAGCCGTGCAGCGCGTCGGCCTGCTCCAGCATCGCCTTGTCCTCGTCGCTGAGCGGCTCGCATTCCGGGATCTTGCCGTCGCAGTTCTTGACGATCATCGACAGCGAGCGGCTGGCGAGATTGCCGATGCCGTTGGCAAGGTCGGAGTTGATGCGGATGCCGATCGCCTCTTCGCTGTAGCTGCCGTCCTGGCCGAAGGAGACTTCGCGCAGGAAGAAGTAGCGCACCTGGTCGAGGCCGAAATGGTTCACCAGATTGACGGGATCGACGACGTTGCCGAGCGACTTCGACATCTTCTCGCCCTTGTTGAGCAGGAAGCCATGGGCAAAGACGCGCTTGGGCAGCGGCAGCTTCGCCGACATCAGGAAGGCCGGGCAGTAGACGGCGTGGAAGCGGATGATATCCTTGCCGATGATGTGCACATCGGCCGGCCAGTATTTTGCCCGCGGGCCGTTCTTGTCCTCGATATAGCCGGTCGCGGTGATGTAGTTGGTCAGCGCGTCGACCCAGACATACATGACATGGGCGGGATCGTTCGGCACCTTGATGCCCCAGTCGAAGGTCGTGCGCGACACCGAAAGGTCCTTAAGGCCCGACTTGACGAAGGAGATCACCTCGTTACGGCGTTCGGCCGGACCGATGAAATCCGGGTTCGCCTCGTAATGGGCAAGCAGTTTCTCCTGGTATTCGGAGAGCTTGAAGAAATAGCTCGCCTCTTCCACCCACTCGACGGGCGTGCCCTGCGGCCCGTAACGCACGCCGTCGGCGCGCAGCTCCGTCTCGTTTTCCTGGTAATAGGCTTCGTCGCGCACCGAATACCAGCCGGCATAGCTGTCCTTGTAGATGTCGCCATTTTCGGCCATCAGGTTCCAGATGTTGCGCGAAGTCTCGTGATGACGCTCCTGCGTGGTGCGGATGAAGTCATCGTTCGACGCATTCAGCAACTTGGCCATCGCCTGGAATTCACCGGAATTGCGGTCGGCAAGCGCCTGGGCGGTGATGCCCTCGCCGCGCGCCGTCTGCTGCATCTTCTGGCCGTGTTCGTCGGTGCCGGTCAGGAAGAACACGTCCCTGCCATCCAGGCGCTGGTAGCGCGCCATCGCATCCGTCGCGATTAGCTCATAGGCATGACCGATATGCGGCTTGCCGTTGGGATAGGAAATCGCGGTGGTGATGTAGAAGGGTGTCTTGTCTGTCATGGCGGCCAATGTCCGGCTAACTCTATAAAAATGGTCAGCCGCTCTTAGCGCATGTCACCGTCAAGCGAAACATCAAGTTTTACCCTCGCCAATGATTTCCGGGAGGTGGGCACGGTGAACTTGACTCAGCTTGTGCCGCAATCTACCCCTCATGAAAAAGAGGGCGGAACAGAAGCAGGTGCCAGTTTTCATCTACCGGGATAGTCGTGGCCGCGCGCCGTCGGAGGCGCTTGCTTGACATTCGAGCCTCTCTATTCGCTTTCGGGCCTGTTCGTCGGCGCGCTCGTCGGCATCACCGGTGTTGGTGGCGGTTCACTGATGACCCCGCTGCTGGTGCTGCTCTTCGGCGTTCATCCCGCAACCGCGGTCGGCACCGATCTTCTCTACGCGGCAATCACCAAGACCGCCGGCACCGCGGTTCACGGCGTGCATGGGCGCATCAACTGGAAGATCGTCGGTGCTCTCGCCGTCGGCAGCGTGCCCGCTGCCCTGCTGATGCTCTGGCTGCTGGCGGGCGTCGACCGCAAAAGCATCGGCGTCACCAATACGATCACCACAGCACTCGGCTGGCTTCTCGTCATGACCGCGATCATGCTGGTCTTCCGGGGCCCGATCCTCGAATTGGCGCGCCGCGCCATCGGCGATCGTACGCCGCCGCGGCCGGCGGTCATCCTCACCCTCACCGTCGTACTCGGGTTCCTGCTCGGCGTCCTCGTCACCCTGACCTCGGTCGGCGCCGGCGCGCTGGGCGTGACGATCCTACTCGTCCTTTATCCCAGGCTCGATGTGCGCGAGATCGTCGGTTCCGATATCGTCCACGCGGTGCCGCTGACCTTGATCGGCGGTATGGGTTACTGGTTCATTGGCGAGATCGACTGGCCGATGCTGTTTGCCCTGCTTGTCGGCTCTATCCCCGGCATCATCATCGGCAGCCTTTTGGCGCCGAAGCTGCGCGAACGCACCATCCGCATCGTCCTTGCGGTTACCCTTGCCGTCGTCGCTTGGAAGCTGCTGGCCAGCTGACCTACAGGCCCGGCTGCTTGATGTCGGCGAGAATGCTGATGATCGTCTGTTTGCGGTCGAGGTTATAGGCATCCGAAATGGTGAGCCGCTCGGTGATCTCGGAATAGAGTCGCGCCAGCCGCTCTGCGGCGATGATCTGCCCCTCGCCAGCCGCAATACGTGCCCGGTTCATGATGTCGTCGCCGACATGGCTGACGAAGAAATCGAAGATCGTGTCGCTTTCCCGGCCTGAAAGTGCGTCGGCCAGCCGATGCATGGCCTTGCGGGCCGCCGGCCCTTCCGCCGACAGCATCTCGTCATAGGCGGCGATGATCTCGCCGCCCCCGTAGTTCAATAATTTCAGCGCCTCCCCGACGCTGCCCTTGGCGGCGGAAAGCACCGCCCCGCCCTCGCCGGCTATGCCGAGATGGGCAAGGGCCGCCATGAGCGCATCGTCGGCAAGCGGCGCCAGCTTCAGCGGCAGGCACCGCGAACGGATCGTCGGCAGCAGTCGCCCCGGCGCATGCGAGAGCACCAGGAACAAAGCCCGCTTTGGTGGTTCTTCCAGGATCTTCAGGATGGCGTTGGCCGCATTGCGGTTCATGTCGTCGGCCGGATCGATGATGACGATCCGCCAATTGCCCGTGCCTGAGGTTTGCGAGAAGAATTTGCCGGCGCGGCGCACCTCGTCGACGGTGATCGCCGACTTCACCTTGCCGGTCTTTTCATCCACCGGCCGGGCAAGATGCAGGAGATTGTGCGAGGCGCCGGAGGTGATCTGCCGGCTGACTGGAGAGGCAGGATCCGGATCGCCGATCGTCTCCGGCGCGGTGGCAGGATCGGGATAGGAGAGCACGTGATTGGCAAAGCGGAAGGCGAGCGTCGCCTTGCCAATACCTTCCGGCCCCTCGATCAGGATGGCGTGGTGACCCTTGCCGGAGCGATAGGATTGCGCCAGGAAGACCTCTGCCTCCTCATGGCCGAACAGCCTGGTATTTTCCGCCGGCCAGATGGCGCCGTCGAGCAGTCCGGGTCTCTCTTCACTCATAATGGCCATCACTCATGATGAGCGGCTTCAGGCATCCGCGCATGGCCTTCAGGCGACATGAGTTGCCGGACGATCGTCAGGATTTCGACGGCGATCGCCTCCTCGCTTTGCAAGGCATTGACCACATGGCAGCGCTCCGGCTCGCGGGCGGCGATATCGAGAAAGGCCTCGCGTCGCTTCTCGTGCGTTTCGAGCCGCTCCTTCTCGAAGCGATCGGGCGCATCGGTGGCGGCGCGCTTCTGCGCCCGCTCCAGCCCGATGCTGGCGGGAATATCGAGGATCACGGTGCAATCCGGCATGACGCCGTTGATGGCGATGCGCTGCAGCGTCTCGATGAAATCGGGTTCGAGATTGCCGGTGATGCCCTGGTAGACGCGCGAAGAATCCATGAAGCGGTCGCAGAGCACAATCTTGCCGGCGACGAGCGCCGGCCGGATCACCTCTTCGACATGGTCGTTGCGCGCGGCCGCAAACAGGATCGCCTCCATCCGTGTGCCGAAGGCCTCTGCTGCCCCCGACAGCAGCACGTGGCGCACGGCCTCGGCACCCGGCGATCCGCCCGGTTCCCGCGTCACCAGCACATCGTGACCTTCGCCCTTCAGCGCCTCGGCGAGGCGGCGGATCTGCGTGGATTTCCCAGCGCCTTCCCCGCCTTCAAACGTAACGAACAATCCCGCACCGGATGACAATGACAACTTCCCGCATTCCAGGCGCCGCACGCGCCCCGCCCCTTCTATCTATCCGAAGACGGCAGGAAGGAAAACCTTTCGCCGCGGCGACATATTCACCTTTCCCGGCAAATTCTGTCAGCAGCCGCAGTTCAACCCGGCGCGGACTTGTCCCAAAGCCAGGAGAATAACAGCGATTCGCCGAGTTCCAGCATGGCGTCGACAGCCCGGCTGCTGAGCGATCCCTCGCCGACCGCCTGCACGGTATAGAGCGGCACTTCCCTGAGCAGCCGGCTGCCTGCGAAAATCCTCAGCGTGCCAGCCTGAGTATCCGGCTCTACCGGCGCCGTCAGCGGCCAGCGATAAATGATGCGGGCCGACAGCCGGTCGGGATTGCTGATCGGAATATAGACGCTGACCGGCGCCTTTGCCACGAGATCGACGGTGCGCGCCGTGCCGCCATAGACGCTGGCAGCGCCGATCACTTCCTTGTCGGCGAAGATCTGCCGGTTCTCGAAGGCCGTCAGCCCCCATTCGAGCACTCGCTTGGCCTCCTCCGTCCGCTCCTTGTCGGAGGCAATGCCGGCAAGCGCCAGAAACAGCCGCCTGCCGTCGCGCTCAACCGACGCGACGATCGAATAGCCCTCCCCCTCGGTAAAGCCGGTTGCCAGCCCGTCGGCGCCGAGATCGAGCCCCAGCAGCGGATTGCGGTTGCGCTGGAAGATCTTGTTCCACTCGAAATCCGGCTGGGCGAAATAGGGATAGAGGTTCGGATAGGACTTCTGCAGGGCCGTGGCCAGCGTCACCATTTCGCGCGCCGTCACCTTGCTCTTTCCATCGGGAAGGCCGGTAGAATTGCCGAACTCGGCCTTCTCCATGCCGAGCTCGCGAGCGCGGCGCGTCATCGACACGGCAAATTGCTGCTCGCTTCCGGCCATGCCTTCGGCGAGAATGATGCAACTGTCATTGGCGCCCTGGATGGCGACGCCCTTGATCAGATCCTCGACGCGCACCCTCGATTTGAGGCTGGCAAACATCGTTGCCGTCCTCGACGGCGCGCCGCCGGTTCTCCAGGCATATTCGGAAACGGGATATTCGGTATCGAAGGTGATCTCGCCCTTCGTCACCGCGTCGAAGACGAGATCCATCGTCATCAGCTTGGCGAGCGACGCCGGCGAAAACCCCTGATCCTCGTTCTTGGCGAGAAGCACCGTGCCGGTGGCGGCCTCGATCATATAGGCCTGCGCCGCCTTGGTGGCGAAACCGGCCGTGCCGTTATCGGCCGCAAGCGCCCCGGTGGCGAGCGGTAACAGGCATGCAAACAGGCGAAGCACAGGCTTCAGCATCGGGAGTTTCCATCGATCGAGCGGCGTGTCGTCAGAAGGTTAGAGCGAGAGGAAATCCGATGCAATCGCAGCGCTCAGCGCGCGGCGAATTTGGTCTGATGACGTTTGGCCGCGGCAAGGATCGACTCCTGCGTCAGCCCGTCATTGCGAACCATTACGGCGTCGAAGGCGAGATCGACGGTCACCGTCTTCACATCCTCGTTCTGGTAACCGAGCGCCAAAGAGCCCAGCGGCCGTTCGTAGGGCATGGGACCGATCTCCGGCAGCACGACCATCTGGTCGAAGGCCTGCGGGGCATTGCTGGCAGACGATGCCGCTGGCGCCACTAAGACATGGGCACCGGGAGCCGGAGTGGGCGCCGCATTATAGCGTGCGCTCGGCGTCGAGCCGGCATAGGAGGTCGCCGACACCGGCACCGGCACGTTGGCCGGGGTCTCGTAATCTTCCGAACTCTGCAACTGGTCGCGGGTAATCTTGCGGCTGTTGGAGGCGACCATCACGCCGGTTGCGATCTGGCCTTCCGGATTGACGCCGGGAATGCGGCTGCCCTTCGGCGTGTAGGAGGCCATCAGATAGGGCATGTCGTGCCCGTCCATGCGGGCGCGGCCGACATATTGCACGCGCACCTTGCCGGTGCCGCTGTGCTGCAGGTCCAGCATGTCGGCTGTCTTGTTCGACAGGTCGATGATGCGGCCTTCGTGATAAGGGCCGCGATCGTTCACGCGCACGATGACGGAGGAGCCACTTTCGAGGTTGGTGACGCGCGCATAGCTCGGCAGCGGGAAGGTCGGATGCGCGGCAGACAGATGCATCTGGTCGTAGACTTCGCCATTCGCCGTCAGGCGGCCATGAAAGGCCGAGCCATACCAGGAAGCGACGCCGACCTTGTTATAGGCGAAGTCTTCCTTCGGATAATACCACTTGCCCTTCACTTCATAGGGGTTGCCGACGATGTAGCGGCCGCCGCCCTTGGGAATATTGTTGCCGGTGGCGACCCGCGGGCTGGCCTTCACGCCATATTCGGATTCGGAGAAATATTCTTTGCCGTGAGCTTTCTTCTTCGGCACCGCCTGCGTCGTGCCGCACGCCGCAACCGTCGCACACATCGCCGATACCGCCAGCCACCGTGCTGTCGCTGCGAAAGACGCCGCCCCGTATCCCAATTTCATTTGTCCCACGCCGCTCAAAGATCGTTATGGTTAAGGAACTTGCCCCATACCGGGCCAATACGCCTTATCCCCGCCCGCCTAACGAGGCTTTAATCTTGCGAAGTTCGTGGCAAATTTACGAACGATTTCGCAGCGATAGCGACAATTCTAATGATTATGGTTTACAAATTACTAACGCGAGCCTTGCCGCCCTGCCCTGCCGCCGCCGCAAATAGGTCTGAAATTCCCGTGCCGATCCGGGGCAGATGCTAAACATCAGAACGCTCGAAAAGCTCAATATGACGCCGTCGCCACGGCTTCACGCGCGGCTATTGGGAACGAAGTGTCTCTCACGGGCTTTCAAGGTTATGCCTTTGGAGGATCCCCATGAGCGTTGAAACCATGACGCAACTCGACACGGTCAGTCAGCAGTTGCATGCCAGATCTCGAGCGCTTTCCCAGCCGGATCAAGACAATGACATCGCAATGCTGATGTCGGCACTCGCCGTGACCATGGAGGCAGTCCGATCTCTCTGCGAGGATATGAACCAGCTCAACGGTCCGAAGGGCCTCGGATCTGACGGAGGCTAGATCTCTCCTAGATCAGGCGCGATTCAAAGAGAGCTTTGCGCCGGCAACGAGATACGCGCCAAGCACCGATCTTCAAATAGAAGCAGCAGTCCGTCCCCTACGCTGCCGGGGGACGATACCGCACCGACTTAGCCTTTCCCAGGGCTTCGATCGTATCCTCGACGCTGAGGAGGACCGTGGTTTCCATGGAACTGACCGCCCCTCCCGCCCCGATAGCAATCGCGACGGCCGCCATCGACACGTTATCGGGCGCCTCCCACAGATTCCAACCATCATGTTCGCCAAAGGCATACCAGAACCCGTGGAGCTTGCCGCCCACCGATTCAATGTAACGACGGGCCGCCTCTCGGCGATCCTCGGGGTTTTCGATCATGCGCGCCCATGTGTCGGGCGTGTAACTGAAGCGCGTGAGATACATGGCCATGATTTTTTCCTCCGCCGGAACAATAGAGTAAACGCCCAAGCCGGCGCGAACGCCAGTCATTTCCAATGTGCGGAACAGGCAACGATCTATCCGCCGGCACTGCAATCGGCGCAGATGCCGACAAATGCTGCCGGGCACGTTGACGCTGCTATCAAAGCTGCTAAAAAGCCAGCCATCGAGTGATTGGGTCGCAAATCGGTAGCAAACTCCGATTTCAGACGGTCAACAAAATGTTGATTGGTCAACCTTTTCAGCTAGATGGAAGAGTGTCCGAGTGGTTTAAGGAACCGGTCTTGAAAACCGGCGTGCGGGAAACCGTACCGTGGGTTCGAATCCCACCTCTTCCGCCATGCCGCATTGATTTCTTTGCGGAATTCGATCTGTCGCGTGTCGGCACCGCTCAACCCTCCAGTTGGTCAGCATTCTCCGCGAGAATCTTCACCAGACATTCCTTCACGATCTGAACCCTCGGCGACCGGCCGGCCTGATCCTGCACGAGAAGCCACAGATCGAGCGTCAGTCTGGGGAGGTCTTCGAGCACCGGTAACAGCCCGGTTCGGCGCGCGGCAAAACAGGGCAGAACCGCGATGCCGAGGCTGCTTTCGACGGCAGTCAACTGGGCGGTGAAGGAACTCAGCCGCATGGCCGGCTGCAAGTCGGGGAAAAGCTCGTCAAGCCACACCGACATCGAGAGGTAACGCAGTTCTTCGCTCCAGCCGATCATTCGGTGAGAGTGCAGATCGCGGTCGTTCGACGGCTGTCCATAAGCTTCCAGGTAATTCCGGTGGGCGTAGAGGCCGAATGCGACTTTGCCGACGCTGCGCATCCGGTAGCTGCCCCGTTCCGGCGGAACGATCCGGAGGGCAATATCGGATTGCTGGGTGGCGAGCTGCACCGGCCGGACGCTGGAGCGGATGTCGAGCCGGATGCCGGGATAGTCCTGCATGAAGCCTGCCAGATTGGGGAGCAGGATCTGCTGGCCGAGCAGCTCAGGCGCGTCGATCCGAACGATTCCCGAGAGGGTGTCGCTCCTGTCCCTGGCCGACCGTTCGAAAGCCTTCAGGGAAGATTCGGCCTGTTCGGCCGGTATCTGCAGGTTCATCCCGGCCTCGGTCGGTTCGTATCCGTCGAAGTGGTGCCGGAACAACGCCACGCCCAACGCCTGCTCGAGGGCGGCGATCCGGCGCGAGACCGTCGATGTGCTGACGCCCAATCGGCGCGACGCCGCACTCAGCGATCGCGACTCTGCAACGGCGAGAAAGAATTTCAGGTCATTCCAGTCCATATGACTTTCCATTTTTGGAATAGCGGTTTCCCATATCGGCAATCGCTTACTGCGCTGGATTTGATATCATCACGGCTGCAACGGCAAGAGATGTCGCCGCAGTGGCGGCACTTCAAAGACATAGAGTTTCCAAATTTGGTATGGCCAATCGTTACCACAGCCCAACAAGCGCGAGGCCTGTCACTCTGATCGTTCAAGCCTGCATCAACGGTGCTCGTGCGAATGATTTTCATCCGCGCATTCCCCTGACGGTCGATGCCATGGTGCGCGATGCCGCCGCTTCGGTGGCGGCCGGCGCTGCGGAACTCCACACTCATCCGCGGGAAGCCGATGGCAAGGAGAGCCTCGCCACCGTCGCGATCTTTCCGGGCCAATCGCGCTGACACGATGTCGAATTTTTTCTCCGCCGCCAGGTCAGCCTGATCCGGTCTACCTATCGCTCCCACGAGGCAAGCATGACAACCAGAACAGACGCTTTCCGATTTTCAGAATTCGGCGCCCCTGACGTCCTACGCCGGGAAACCCTCGAGTTGGCCGCGCCGGCTGCCGGCGAGATTCAGATCAGGCACCTCGCCATCGGCGTGAACTATATCGACGTCTACCATCGCCGGGGCGTCTTCGCGGCCCAACTGCCCCTGCCGAGCGGGCTGGGCGTCGAAGGGGTCGGTATCGTCACCGCTATTGGCGACGGCGTTCGCAATTTCAATGTCGGTGATCGGGTCGCCTATGTCGGCGGTCCGCCGAACGGCTATTCGACCTATCGAAACCTGCCCGCCGTCCGCGCCCTTTCGGTGCCGGACGCGCTCGACAGCGAGACAGTCGCCGCCCTGGTTTTCAAGGGGCTGACGGTCGAATATCTGATCCATCGCTGTGTGCCGGTGGCCAAAGATGACACCGTCCTTCCATGCCGCAGCAGGCGGTGTCGGCTCAATCGCCACCCAATGGCTGAAGCATCTCGGCGCCACCGTGATCGGCACTGTCGGTTCGGAGGAAAAGGCCGAGATTGCGCGGGCAAACCGCTGCGACCACACGATCGTCTATAGCAGGGAAGATTTCAAAGCCCGCGTTGCCGAGATCACCGGCGGCAAGGGCGTGCGCGTCGTCTACGACTCCGTCGGCGCCGACACCTTTACCGGGTCCCTGGATTGCCTGGCACCGCGTGGCACGCTTGTCAGCTTCGGGGAAGCCTCCGGCCCGGTCGCGCCCTTGAATGTTGCGTCGCTCGGCACCAAGGGTTCGCTGTTCGTCACCCGTCCGTCCATCGCCCACTATACGGCTGATCGCAGCGAGTACGAAGCGGCAGCGAGCAACCTCTTTGCCGCTATCGAGGCCGGCATCGTCAAGGCGCCGAATATATCGAAATACAGGCTCGGCGATGCGGCTAAAGCGCATGAAGATATGGAAGCCCGTCGAACCCGCGGTTCGATTGTCCTCATTCCATGAGGCTGCACCGGCACCCGCTCACGAAAGCATCGAATATATCAGGACGCCGACAGAACCCCAGAAGATAACCGGCGTCAGTATCATTCCCGCAAAAAAAATCTTCGTCACCGCAAAACTCCGTAACTCGACTCATGCCGCGACAACCTATTGCAGTAGCGTGAGTTGGCTATAGGCCTGAAGTCCGGGATAGATCGGACCTTGGTCTCAGTTTCGGTTGCTGAAGACCGTCGCGATCGGGCGGCGGCGGCCTGTCATAGCCCTGAGCTTTGCGGCATTCGATCTCGCGCTAGATTTGATCGCCCTGCTCGATCCGTTCGTAATGGTTGACTATCCCGTGTCGACGTGATTTCCCGCCCGAGATCATCAAGTCAATCATCAGGCGGGAACATCATGTCCGACATCATCGTAAAGGACAGCAACGGAAGTCAGCTTCACGACGGCGATTCCGTAACGCTGATCAAGGACCTCAAGGTCAAGGGAACGTCCGAAACGCTGAAGCGTGGAACCCTCGTCAAAGGCATTCGCCTGACCGACAGTCCAGGCGAGATCGAGTGCAGCACCAAGCAGGTCAAGGGTCTGGTGTTGAAAACGGAATTCCTCAAGAAGGCATAGGATCGGCCTCGCCCGCCGCTTCCTGCGGCACTTCCTCTGTGATCACCTCGAAGCGGGAAAGCACTGCCGGTCCGAAGGCCGTCGACATTGCGACGTCGGTAGCGTCGCGGCCGGTCCCCATCAGGATTCTACCGATTCGCGGCGTGTTGTGGCGGGCGTCGACCGTATGCCAGTGGCCGCCGAGAAAAACCTCGAACCAGGCGCTGAAGTCCATCGGATTGGGATCGATCGGAACGCCGATATCGCCGAGATAGCCGGTGCAATACCGGGCTGGGATATTCATGCATCGGCAAAGCGAGATGGCGAGATGGGCAAAGTCGCGGCAGACGCCTGCCTTGTCGACGAAGCCGCCATGCGCGGTCCTGAGCAGGTCGGCCTTCAGGTAGTCGAAGGTGATGTGGTCATGGACGAAATCGCAGATCGCCTGGACGCGCGCCCAGCCGAGAGGCGTCGACGAGAAGGTTGCCCAGGCAAAATCGCCAAGCCTGTCGGTGTCGCAATAGCGGCTGCCGAGCAGGAAGACGAGCACCTCGTCCGGCAGGTCGCTGATCGCGTGCTGGACGGCATCGTCGGGAACGACGTCGGGTTGGCCGCTGTCGTAGATCTCGAACTCCGTGGAGATCGTCGTCAATCCCGCTGGCGCGACGATCCGGCTGCAGGCATTGCCGAAACCGTCGGTATATTCCCAGGCCTCGATCGGCCGGTCGAATGTCAGGACCTGCTCGCTGAGAAGATCGGTGCGGCGCGAAGGATGAATGTTGAGAGCGAGCAGCATCGGCGTCGGCTGTATGCATTCATAGCCCAGATGAAACCCGGCGCGTATCTTCATTATGGCGTCCTCGCATCCCGCACAGGTGGCGTGACTATGCAACGTCGATCGTGCTGCCCGGTTCCCGCAGCCGCGACTGTCGCCGAACCCAAACCGCGATTACTTGGTGGTGACGTTGACCTGCACCGTCATGCTGTCGAAATCCCTCCCATCGCCATCATAGCTGCCGCTCAGCGGGACGGCCTGGCGCGGATCGCGGGCAACGGCGACCCGAATGAGATCGCGATTGCCGACAATCCCGTTCGTCGGATCGAACTCCGCCCAGCCGGCCCCGGGAAGATAAACCTGGCACCATGCATGGGTGGAACCGCCGCCGAGCACGGTCGAGCCGTCCCGGTCGGGAACATACACATAGCCCGTGACGAAGCGCGCCGCGAGCCCCAGCACGCGTGCCGCCTCCATCATCAGCAGCGCGAAATCCCGGCAGGTGCCTGAGCGAAGCTGCAAAGTTTGCAGCGGCGTCTGCGTTCCGTGCTCCATTCGCCGCGCATAGACGAAGCTTTCCCGAATCGCGTAACAGAGCGTCATCAGCATATGCCCGGTCTCGGTCGGTCGCCCTTGGCGCACGAACCGGCGCGCCCAGCGTCCGACCTCGTCATTGGGATCGGGATAATGACGCTGCATCGCCGGCGTCAGATCGGCAATTTCGTCCTTGTCGTAGGAGAACGGATAGGTCAGCGCCTGGTCATCCACCTTGAGGTCGAGGGCAACATGGGGCGTATGATCTAGCGTGATCCAGGTTTCGAAACGTAGCTCGGACGCCGGCCTCGAAATATCGATGAGCGCCACGCAATTGCCGAAAACATCGTGGATCCAGCGCACATGACTTTCCTCAGGATATATCGTCAACGACGCTTCGATCAGCCGCTGGTCGAAACTGTCGCGCGGCCGGAACATCAAGCGATGCTCGCCGAAATCGACATCCCTGACGTAACGATAGGCCGTGATATGGCGGACGGAGAAAATCGTCATAGGCCGCCTCTCCTCTGCGTGAGGCGCCCCCTGCCTGCTCCCCGCTTATCCCGAATTCTTGTCATATAAGCACATTCGAAAGATTGCTATTCTGCATCAACCGATCGACGGCAGAGCCGTCCAACCTAAGAGGATAAAATGCATATCATCTGGGACGTTCTGACGCTTATGCTGACAATCGGCTCGCTCTATGGCGGTCGCGAATACAGAATTATTCGCGCCCGTGCCCGCGCCCAGAACTGGGGCAACTTCTGATTCGACTGCGATAGACTAGTCGCTTCGGCTCTGCCGGAGCGGCGGCGCCGGATACGTCGAATGACGTAAAGCCACGCGCTTAAGCAAATGCTTTATTACCTGAGACGGCGTCGATCCGTCCATTCTCCCTGTTACTGCAAGCCCGCCTCACCCCAGGCGGGCTTTTTTCGCCGTCGTCCTCTTGCGCGCTTTATTTCTTGGCGCCTGCGGAAAGCACCCGATGTGTGGCATTGTCCATGGCGTGGCTCGCCTCCTGTCCATCCTTCTTCAGCCCGTATGCGGTATTGCCGCAGCCGGAAAGTGTGAGCAGGCAAATGCAGGCGACGGCGATTGCAGCTTTTGACATCAGGTGTTCCCCTCGGATCGAATGGCTTCTGGAGTAAAATGATGCGCTTCGCGTCAAAATCAATCGTCCGGGCTGGCATGACGGCAAAGTTATCCTGTAGGTCGTCCGCCAGCGGAACAGCTTCATTTGCGCCCTGGAAGCCCAAGACAAGCAACCTATGCCGCATAACCACGCACCCCCTGTTCGAGTATTAATTCTTTCGTATTGAAATATAACATGTCGTGCCGTTTCGATATCTTAAGTTTTACTCAAAAACTAAGCTTAACTATTTATTAGTAATAATCTTGCGCGGCAGCTGCTTAAGCTTATTCTTTCTCCAAAAGGGGGAGAAAAGAATGTTTAGCAAAAGTCTGATCATGCCCTACGGCTTTGCAATGCTGGCCATATCAGGACTCCTGTTCCAGCTGGCCGTTTATGCGCTGGACACGCCGGTCACCCATCTGCACCCGTGAGCGCTTTAAATTCTGCCGGGAGTGGAATTTCTGTCCGTTTCATGCATTGTTTGGAGTCGGTTTGCCAGGAGGGAGATAACCATGGAAAGCGCAGGCGTGGGTTGGATTGCAGCCATCATCATCGGTGGCATCGCCGGATGGCTGGCGGAAAAGGCCATGAGCAGCAGCATGGGCTTGCTCATGAACATATTGCTCGGCATCGTCGGCGCCATCGTCGCCAACTGGATCCTGGGTCTGTTGCACATTCAGCCACTGGCCGGTTGGCTGGGTTACCTGATCACCGGCTTCGTCGGTGCATGCATTCTGATCTTCGTCGGCCGCGCCATCCGTCGCTGATTGCCGCAGATGGAGCAGACATAGTTCAAAGCCGGGCGCGCTTCGCGTCCGGCTTTTCTCTGTCCTGAAATGTCGTTCAGCGGCGGCTCAGCAGGCCGAATACATAGGCGATGCCTGCCGTCACCGCGAGCGCCATGAGCGGTTCCTCACGAACCTTGTCACGCAACTGCTCCGTCATCAGCGACGCCTCGTCGGTCACCGCCGACTTTGCCCCCTGCCCGAGCGCGACCACGCTTTCCGTCAGCCGGGAGAGATCGTTGCGAAGGGCTGCGACCTGCGCCGACAGGTCGTCTGCTGCCATATCGGCTTTGACGCGCGCAGCGGTGGATTCGGCGGAAGCGGTTTTCAATTCAGCCATGGTCTGCTCCTGTTGCATGGGATGCCGTTTCAACGAAATGACGGCCTGAAAGGTTCCGCCGCAGCCGATCTTTTGTTGGCCGCAAAGCCACCACGGATAAGCGGCGAGCTTGTGCAGCTTTTCGCACGACAAACCCTTCATTTCCTGTCGGGTTTGTTTTAAGGAACGTCGAATGTCCGCCCGCGCGCGGCTCAATGATACTGCGAGGTTTGCCTTTCCATGTTCCATATCCTGAGAAGAGCTGCTCAGACCTGGGTTGCCAAGCTGCTCCTGCTTCTCCTCGTCGTCTCCTTCGGCGCCTGGGGCGTGTCGCATCAGCTCTTGTCGGGCGGCAACAGCACCACCGTCGTGACCGTCGGCGATCAGCATGTGGACGTCAACGAATTCCACCTCGCCTATCAGCGCCAGGTGGCAAGTCTCGGCCAGCAGTTCGGCATGCGCCTCACCCCGGAACAGGCCCGCGCCTTCGGCGTCGAACAGCAGGTGCTTGCCCAGCTCGTCGCCGGCGCCTCGCTCGACCAGCTCGCCGAAGACATGAACCTCGGCCTGTCCGAAGACCGCCTCGCTCAGCTGATCGCCGACGATCCCGCTTTCAAGGCCGTCAACGGCAAATTCGACCGCGAACTCTTCGTCTCGCGCCTGCGCAATGCCAATATCCGTCAGGACGATTACATCAAGGAGCGCAGCAAGGTCGCCGTCCGCAGCCAGGTCGTCGATGCCATCTCGAACGGCTTTTCCGCCCCGAAGACGCTGGTCGACGCTCTGAAACTTTATGGCAATGAAAGCCGCAGCATCGACTATCTGCTGCTCACCAATGCCAATATCGAGCCGATCAAGGCGCCTGCCGATGACGTGCTGGCGACTTGGTTCGACGGCGTCAAGCAGCGCTATCAGGCGCCGGAGTACCGCAAGCTCGTCTATCTCAAGCTGCAGCCCGCCGATATCGCCGACGCTGCGACTGTTACGGACGACCAGATCCACGAAGCCTTCGACAAGAGCAAGGATACCTACCGCACGCCGGAAAGCCGCACCATCGAACAGCTGAGCTTTGCCAGCAAGGATCTTGCCGCCGCCGCCGAAACGGCGCTGAAGGGCGGCACCAGCTTCGACCAGCTGGTCACCGACCAGGGCAAGACGGCAAGCGACGTGCTGCTCGGCGAATTCACCAAGGACAAGGTACCCGACCAGGCCGTTGCCGATGCGGCCTTCGCAGTTTCGAAGGACGGCGGCACGACACCTGTCGTCGATGGTTCCTTCGGCGCGGTCATCCTGCGCATCACCAACATCAAGCCGGAAACCGTGAAAAATTTCGACGAAGTGAAAGAGGACATCCGAAAGCAGCTGGCGCTCTCCAACGCGTCGCAGGAAGTGATCAATGTTCATGACCGCATCGAAGATCTGCGCGCCGGCGGCGCCACGCTCGAGGATATTGCCGGTCAGTTGAAGCTTAACGCCGTGACCGTCGACGCCGTCGATATGACCGGCGCCGACAAGGACGGCAAAGAGGTCAAGGATATCCCCGTCAAGCAGCAGCTGCTCGGCGAAGCCTTCAAGACCGAGGTCGGCGTCGACGCGCCGCCGCTGCCGATCGGCAATGACGGCTATGTCTGGTTCAACGTCCGCGAAATTACCCCGACCCGCGAGCGCCCGGTCACCGAAGTCCGCGAAAAGGCGGTCGAAGACTGGACGGCGGAACAGCAGAAGGCCGAACTCGCCAAGAAGGCTGATGCATTAAAGGCTGAGGCAGCCAAGGGCACCGCGCTTGCCGATATCGCAACGCCGCTCGGCATCGCAGTCGAAAGCAAGAGCGGCATCACTCGCTCCACCGATGATCCGGTGCTTGGCCGCGCCGGTGCCACCGCGGCCTTCTCCGGCCCCGTCGATGCGGTCGCCAGTGCCGTCGGCGCCGATCCCTCGACGCAGATCCTGATGAAGGTCACCGAGGTCAACAGCGAGCCGACCAGCGACGCGCTGAACAACCGAGATGCCCAGATCACCGCCATGGCCAACGCCGCCGGCGACGATATTCTCGATCAGATGGTCAACCTACTGCAGACGCAGTACGGCGCACAGATCAACCAGACGCTCGCCGAACAGGCGACGCTTCGTTAGGAGGCTTTATGACCGATCTGAAGCCGTTCCTGGCCAAGGCCGCAAACCGCGAGCCGCTGACGCGTGACGAGGCGCGCGCCGCCTTCGACATCCTGATGTCCGGCCAAGCGACGCCCTCGCAGATCGGCGGCTTCCTGATGGCATTGCGCGTGCGCGGCGAAACCGTCGACGAGATCGTCGGCGCCGTCACCGCGATGCGTTCGAAGATGCTGACCGTCGAGGCGCCGGCCGATGCGATCGACATCGTCGGGACAGGCGGCGATGCCAGCGGCACCTACAATATCTCGACGCTGGCGGCGCTGATCGTCGCCGGCGCCGGTGTTCCCGTCGCAAAACACGGCAACCGGGCGCTGAGCTCGAAATCCGGCGCGGCGGATAATCTGGCCGCTCTCGGCGTCAAGCTCGATGTCGGCCCCGAGATCATCTCCCGCTGCATCACCGAGGCCGGCGTCGGCTTCATGTTCGCGCAGCTTCATCATTCCGCCATGCGCCATGTCGGCCCCTCGCGTGTCGAACTCGGCACCCGCACCATCTTCAATCTTCTGGGGCCGCTCTCCAGCCCGGCCGGCGTCCGCCGCCAGCTGCTCGGCGTCTTCTCGCCGCAATGGTTGGTGCCGCTTGCCGAAGTCATGCGCGATCTCGGCTCCGAATGCGTCTGGGTTGTCCATGGCGACGGCCTCGACGAGATCACCACGACCGGCGTCACCAAAGTCGCAGCCCTTGAAGACGGCAAGATCCGCACTTTCGAGCTGTCGCCCGCCGATTTCGGGGTCAGCCCCTGCGTGCTGGCCGACATCAAGGGCGGCGACGGTGTCGCCAACGCCGCAGCGCTTCGCGAGGTGCTCAGCGGTGCAAAGAACGCCTATCGCGATGTTTCGCTCGCCAATGCCGCCGCCTCGCTGGTTATCGCAGGCAAGGCCGAGACGATCCGCGACGGCATGGTGCTTGCCGCACAGTCGCTGGATAGCGGCGCCACCGCGCTCGCCCTCGACAAACTCATCGCCGTTTCCAACGATATCGACTAGGATTGGCCGATGACCGATATCCTGAAGAAGATCGAACTCTATAAGCGCGAGGAAATCGCCGCCGCCAAGGCTGCCGTTTCGCTTGCCGACCTGAAGGCGATGCAGGCCGGCCAGTCCGCACCGCGCGGTTTTTACAAGGCGCTCGTCGCCAAGCGGGAGGCCGGCGATTTCGGCTTGATCGCCGAGATCAAGAAGGCGAGCCCATCCAAGGGGCTGATCCGCCCGGACTTCGATCCGCCGGCGCTGGCAAAGGCCTATGAAGCCGGTGGCGCGGCGTGCCTTTCCGTGCTGACCGACACGCCGAGTTTTCAGGGCGCGCCGGACTTTCTGACGGCGGCACGCGCCGCCTGTGCCCTGCCCGCGCTGCGCAAGGATTTCATGTTCGAGACCTACCAGGTCCATGAAGCGCGCGCCTGGGGTGCCGACTGCATTCTGCTGATCATGGCGTCGCTGAGCGACGGCGAGGCAGAACGTCTGCAGGACGAAGCCTTTTCGCTCGGCATAGACGTGCTGGTCGAGGTTCACGACGCGCCGGAAATGGAACGCGCATTGAAGCTTTCCTCGCCGCTGATCGGCATCAACAACCGCAACCTGCGAACCTTCGAGGTCAGCCTGACGGTCAGCGAGACGCTGGCTGCCATGGTTCCGGCAGACCGGCTGCTCGTCGGCGAAAGCGGCATCTTCACTCATGCCGATTGCCAGCGCCTGCAGGCGGTCGACATCAATACTTTCCTTGTCGGCGAAAGCCTGATGCGCAAGGAGGATGTGGCCGCAGCCACCCGCGCGCTGCTCTTCGGCGAAGCCGCCATCGCGGCTGAATGATATGAGCGGCGCAAAGCCCGGTCTGACCCATATCGATGCCTCCGGCGAGGCGCATATGGTCGATGTCTCCGACAAGGCCGAGACGGCGCGCATCGCCACCGCCGAAGGCCATGTGAAGATGGCGCCGGAGACGCTCGCGCTGATCCGCCAGGGCAATGCCAAGAAGGGCGATGTGATCGGTACCGCGCGCCTTGCGGGCATCATGGCAGCAAAACGCACCGCCGATCTCATCCCGCTTTGCCATCCGTTGATGCTGACGAAGGTCACGGTCGAGATCGAGGAAGATGCCGCCCTGCCCGGCCTGCGCGTCACGGCAACCGCCAAGCTGACCGGCAAGACCGGTGTGGAGATGGAGGCGCTGACCGCCGTCTCGGTCGCCTGTCTCACCATCTACGACATGGCCAAAGCCGCGGACAAGGCAATGGAAATCGGCGGCGTCAGACTGCTAGAGAAATCCGGCGGCAAATCCGGCGACTTCCGTCATCCGGAGGCATGATGAATCTTCTCCCGGTCGCCGACGCCTTGAACCGTTTGCTGTCCCGCGCCAAACCCGTCGCGGCATCCCAAACGCTGCCGCTCGCAGAGGCTGAAGGCCGCGTCTTGGCCGTCGATCTGACGGCCGGTCTGACACAGCCGCCCTTCAATGCCTCCGCCATGGACGGCTATGCGCTGCGCCGTGAAGACGCACCGGAGCCGGGCGCCGTGTTGAAGGTCATCGGCACATCTTCCGCCGGCCACGGCTTCGAGGGCAGCGTCGGCAAGAGAGAGGCCGTCCGCATCTTCACCGGTGCGCCGGTTCCGCCAGACGCCGATAGCGTCCTGCTGCAGGAGGATGCGGAGAAGATCGAAGGCGGCGTCCGCACCAGTTTCCCTGTACGGCAGGGCCAGCACGTGCGCCCCCGCGGCCAGGATTTTTTCGAAGGCGAAGTCGTGCTGCCTGCCGGCACGGTGCTCGATTTCTCGCGGCTGACGGTCGCTGCCGGCATGAACCGGCCTGAGGTCGACGTGCTGCGGCGCCCGCTGATTGCCATCCTTGCAACCGGCGACGAGTTATTGCCACCCGGAAGCACGCCCGGCCCTTCGCAGATCATCGCCTCCAATACGTTCGGCATCGCAGCCCTTGCCCGCAAGGCCGGCGCCGATGTGCTCGATCTCGGAATCGTGCCGGACGACAAGGCAAAAATAACCGCGGCGATCGAGACGGCGCGGGCTGCCAAGGTCGATGTCATCGTCACGCTCGGTGGTGCTTCGGTCGGCGACCATGACCTGGTTCAGGCGACGCTGATCGAGGCCGGTATGCAGCTCGATTTCTGGCGCATCGCTATGCGCCCCGGCAAACCGCTGATGGTCGGCAGCTTCGGCGAGACCCATGTACTCGGCCTGCCCGGCAATCCGGTCTCGAGCCTGGTCTGCTCCTTGCTCTTCCTCGAGCCGCTGATCCGCAAACTCGCCTCCCTGCCGCCAATGCGGCGCGAGGCAATGGTCGAGGCGGCCGTCACGCTGCGCGCCAATGATCATCGGCAGGACTATATCAGGGCAAAACTTACGAAATCCACGACCGGAAACTGGCTGGCCGAGCCCTTCGGCAAGCAGGACTCCTCGATGATGAAGGTGTTTGCGCGGGCCGACTGCCTCATCATCCGCCCGCCGCACGCGCCGGAACTGCCGGCCGGAGCGCCCTGCCCGGTCATGCTGTTGCGGCCGGACCTTCTGGCGTGAGATTACAGTTGTAATTTATTTCGGCTTCTAAGCGATTTTTACCGCTCCTCCCGGCCGACAACGCGCAGGAGCCCGGTTTGTAGGCAATGCCAATGTTATCTCGCTGCATGATATCAGCTACCGTCCTCCTCGCAGCCTATACGTCCGCCGTTGCGGCGATACAAGGAAGCCCCGCACTGGAGCCATCTTCCGATCCCGTCGCACCTTGGGCGGTTGAGTGGTTAAGTTCCGATCTGAAAGACGCGGCGACGCCAAAAACAATTATTCTTTGCTCGGATGATATGGCCGAGCATCTCAAGCGGTATCGGTCGCTGATAGAAAAGCTCAGTGTGCTAAAAGGCCATACCATCCTGGATGGAAGCAAGCTCGGGGTGCGCAAGCCAGCGTCCGACATCGGCTACATCTTCTTCGCGCATAAAGGTAATGAGGGCGATACCATAAGAAATTGCGTTGAAAACTACCCGGAACTCCAGCCGATTGTCACTAACTTCCTCGAAAAGGAAATATCGGCGGAACAAAATGAATTTCAGAATCTAATAAAATTTGGAATTTTGCCGAAGGAAGTACAGCCGCGTGAATGCTTTGGCCGATATTACTATCCGACAGAGGACTACAACCCAACCAGAAATTCGACGGGATGGTTTGCGCTGGTCCAAATGGATTATTCCTCGGACAACAGATGCTTTGACGAATCTCTTGCGGCTACCTTTGGCATCCATCCCATATCCTGCCGTTCAGCCGGCATTTGCGTCGATGACAAAAAATAATAACACTGCGTCTGTATCCAGCGCAGTCATCCGGGTGGAACAGAGGGTAACGCGGTAGCAAGACCAGCTCTTAATCTCGCCATTCAGTGTTGTAGGCAAGCGAAAAGACCCCCGCCCGCACCGCCTTGCCCGGCGCACCTGCGCCGAAATCGGCAACCGCATGGGTCGCGATCCGCTTGAGTTGTGCCTGTGGAAGGTGAGCGCGTTCGGGATCGCCGATCAGCACCTCGATGCCGGCGGTCTCACAACGCCGCAGAAAGGCCATCACCCGCACAGCAAGCGCGGAATCGTAGAACAGGTCACCGACAACGAGGAGATCAGTCTTCTCCGGCGGCGGCGCCTCGATGATATCGGCGGCGACAGCAAAGATATTGACGTCGTTGATCGCCGCGTTGAGACCGATCGCGGCAATCGCATTGACATCGACATCGACCGCCGTGACCGCGGCTGCACCGGCCTTTCCGGCCGCGATGGCGACTAGGCCAGAGCCGGATCCGAGATCGAGGACGCGCCGGCCGGCAACCATTTCCGGCTGGCCGAGCAGATGGCGCGCAAGTACGGCGCCGCCGGCCCAGGGATAGGCCCAGTACGGCGGCGGATCGGCTTCTCCGCGGCCAGCAAGCCGCCAGAGCCCGCTCGCGGGCCCTGCCGTGTGCAGCAGGATTTCCGGAATGGCCGGGACTGGTGAGATCGGCAGGTTGGCCTGGATGAAGGCGGCCGCATCGGGATGCGATATGCCGGAGCGTTTCATCATCGTCACGCTCCCTGCCTCATCATGAAATCCGGCGTTTCAATACACGGCATGCGATGTCGAGAAACAAAGCCCTCCGCCTGACCCGGCGAAGGGCTGCCGGCGCAATCAGCCGGGTTTCTTCTTCGAGAACTTGCCCTTCGGCCCAGCGCCACCCTTGCCCTCATATTTCGGGCGTTCAGACTTGGCGCCTTCGGACTTCCCGCCTTCAAATTTCGGCTTGTCGTATTTAGGCTTGTCGGATCTCGGGCCGTCGAAACCGGGCTTGCCCGGTTTTTTGCTCCAGGGCTTGCTATCCTGCCTTTGCTGGCCGCTGTTGTCGGCTGCCGCATATCCGCCGCCCGGGCCCTTGCCGAACTTGTTCTTCGGGCGTTCGTCGCGGAACGTGTCGCTCGGCCTGTCGTCACGCGACGGCTTGCCGGCATAAGGCTTTGGCGACGGTGCGCGGCTGAAATCCGGCGTGCCGGAAAGCCGGGTCACGCGGATGCCGCGTTCGAGCGTCTTGTTCGGCCCGAGGGCTTCCTGGAAACCATCGGCGTTTGCCGCGGCGATCTCCACGAAGGTTTCCTCGGGCTGCATCTTGATGGCGCCGATCTCGCGCTTGGTCACATTGCCGTTGCGGCAGAGCATCGGGATCAGCCAGCGCGGCTCGGCATTCTGCTTGCGCCCGACCGAGACGGAGAACCAGACGCTGGCGCCGAAATCTTCGCGCGGCCCCTTCTGCGCCGGCTCGTAGGGCTCGGCATTGTCGCGGCGCTTGCGGCCGCGATCGTCCTGCACGGTGACCTCGATCAAATCCTCCGGCGCCGAATGATTGGTGCGATAAAGGCGCAGGAAGGCCGCGGCGAGCTTTTCGGCGCCGTGGCTGGAAAGCAGCTGCTGCACCAGCCCCTGTTCTTCCTCCTGCGGCGCTTCGCTGAAGATCGGATCGGCGAGCAGCCGCTCGTCGTCGCGTTCGCTGACCTCCTCGGCCGAAGGCGGCCGCGCCCAGGCAGCCGAAATACCGGCATTCTCCAGCAGGCGTTCGGCCTTGCGCCGTGCATTCAGCGGCACGATCATGGCGCTGATGCCCTTGCGGCCGGCCCGGCCGGTGCGGCCGCTGCGGTGCAGCAGCGTGTCCGGATTGGTCGGCAGGTCGGCATGGATGACAAGATCGAGGCCGGGCAGGTCGATACCGCGGGCGGCGACGTCGGTCGCGATGCAGACGCGAGCGCGCCCGTCGCGCATCGCCTGCAGCGCATGAGTACGTTCGTTCTGCGTCAGCTCGCCGGAAAGCGCTACGACCGAGAAATTGCGGTTGTTGAAGCGCGCGGTCAGGTGATTGACGGCGGCGCGCGTCGAACAGAAGACGATGGCGTTGGTCGCTTCGTAGTAGCGCAGCACGTTGATGATCGCGTTCTCGCGGTCGCTCGGGGCCACCATCAGCGCCCGATATTCGATGTCGACATGCTGCTTTGCCTCGGCCGCGGTGCTGATGCGCACGGCGTCACGCTGGTAGCTCTTGGCAAGCTTGGCGATCGCCGCCGGCACGGTTGCCGAAAACATCAGCGTGCGGCGATCGTCCGGCGCCGAATCGAGAATGAATTCGAGATCCTCGCGGAAACCGAGATCGAGCATTTCGTCGGCCTCGTCGAGCACGGCGGCCTTCAGTTCCGACATGTCGAGCGCCCTGCGGCGGATATGGTCGCAGAGCCGGCCGGGCGTGCCGACGACGATATGGGCGCCGCGTTCGAGCGCGCGGCGCTCGCTGCGGATGTCCATGCCGCCGACGCAGCTTGATATCACCGCACCGGTCATCTCATAGAGCCATTCGAGTTCGCGTTTCACCTGCAGGGCAAGTTCGCGGGTCGGCGCAATGACGAGAGCAAGCGGCGCGGCGGCATTGCCGAAACGTTCGCTGCCCTCAAGCAGCGTCGGCGCCAGCGCCAGACCGAAGGCGACGGTTTTGCCGGAGCCGGTCTGGGCCGAGACCAGCGCGTCGGATGCGGCAAGCGCCGGATCGAGCATCGCCTTCTGCACCGGGGTGAGTTCGGCGTAACCGCGCTTCTGCAACGCCTTGGCGATCGCCGGAACGACGCCGTTTAATTCTGTCATGAGTTCGATCTTTCGGAGCTGTCAGGCGCGAAATGCGCCATGGCCGGAGCCAGCCGGCGGGTATTTGCGCCGTTCCTAGCCGCTCCCGCGGCGATTGTCAAAGCGTGCGGCTGCGCCACAGCCATGCGTCGATATGGCTTGCCCGGCCGCGCAACGTCGTTTCCAATGGCCCCTCCATCCGGCCGGCCTGCAGCAGCACGCTGTCCGAGCCTGCGGCGCGGACGATTTCGGCGCTCAGCGCCAACTCGACACCGTGGCGGGCGGCGACCTCCATCAGGCGGCTGCCGACATTGATGGTGTCGCCAGCCGCGGTGATCTGCTGCCGGTCGCCGGTGCCAAGCCGCGAGGCGACGATCGGGCCGCAATGGGCGCCGACCTTGAAGCCGATCTTCTTTTGGGCAAAGCCGGCATGGGCGCCAAGCCAAGCCCGGGTGCGCTCGCACAGGCTGACCGCGCAGGCGGCGGCCCGGGATGCATCGTCATCGGCGGGCTCCGGCAGGCCGAACAGGATCATCGCCCCGTCGCCCATGAAGCTGGTGATGGCGCCGCCATGAGCGCGCGCTTCCTCGTCGATCACTTCGAAGAAGCCGCTCAGCACTTCGCTGACCTTGACCGGTCCGAGGGTTTCGCTGAGGCCGGTGAAGCCTGAGAGATCGATGAAGATGACGGCAGCGTTCTGGCGCACGGGTTTGGCGAGGAAATTCGGATCGCGCGCCAGCCACTCGCCGAGGCCGGGCGCCTCGATGCGCTGCAGCAGCGCGCTCTGCTCAGCGAAATGGCGGGCGCGGCCGCGGTCTAACCAGAGTTCGGCCGCGCCGAGGATCAGCGCCGGCGGCAGAGCGGCGGCGATCGGCAATGCCGCACTCAGCCAGTAGCCATGCGCAAAGGCCGACAGATTGAGCATTGCCCAGACGATGAGCGTCAACACGATGATGAGATAACCCGCCGCACTCCGGCGCCAGGCGATCAGGCAAACCAGTACGAGTGTCAGACCGACGGCGATGCCGGCGTCGATCAGCCTGATCCTGTGGTCGCGCACCATGCCGTCGCCGGTGACGAGATGGGTGATCGCAGTCGACATCACCTCGACGCCGGGCATGACGGGATCGAACGGCGTCGGAAAGACGTCGCCGCCGCCGGTGACCGTCGAGCCGATAACGACGATGCGGCCGACGACCGCATCGGCAGCCAGCTTGCCGTCAAGCGCATCGGCGGCGCTGAAGGTTGAGATGCTGCCGTGCCCGCCATAGAAGGTCACTGGAAGCCGTTGGCCGATATCGGTGGGAATGCGTAGCTTGCCGAGCATGACGGCGTCGGCTTCGATGCTGGGATCGACACCGAGCGCCACCGAAGCGGCCCGTAGCGGAAAGGCCGGATCCAGCCGGTCGGCGGCCCGCGAAATCAGCGGAATGAAGCGAGGTGTGCCGGTCTGATCGGTCGCGACATTGACGATGCCGACCGCGGCCGACTCGGCAAAGCGGGGAAGCGGCAAGAGAAGCTCGCTCGCCTCGGGAATGGCGGCAAGCGGATCGTTCGCCGCGTCGGAGACTTGCTGGCGGCTTTGCGCGAAGGTGGCGGCCCCTGCAATCACGCTCGGCCCCTGGGCAAGGGCGGTCGCCAGCGCCGCATCGCCCTCCTCCGGCCCCGGATCGACCAACAGAATATCCAGCGCCAGGGCCTTGGGCTTCAACGCGGTGATGGCGCCGACCAACCGCGCGAGGGTGGCCCGGTCCAGCGGATAGCCGTGCGCGGCGGCGGTGCGGTCGTCGATGGCGACGATCGACACGACCGGCGGCGGTGTCTTTGCCCCGATGATGGCGCTGCGGATATCGGCAAGCGAAGCCTCCATCCGGTCGAGAAGGCCGCTTCGGCCATTGAGGTTGGCATAGCCGAGCGCAGTCGCCCAAAGACCGGCGAGCAGCAGCGCGATCCCGGTCTGCAGGCGATGGTTCATGGATTATTGGCCGAGACGGGCAAGAAGAGCGGCAACGCGTGGCGCCGGCCAGCGACGCACGACGAGCGGCTCCGTTCCGCCGCTGACGTCGACACCCTCGCCGGGCGACAGCACCACTTGCTCACCGGCCGGCCGGCGCACCGCGACGCTGCCTCGGACGACCAGCACCGAGGTCTTGCCGCCGGCGACGTCGACCGCCCATTGCGTGCCGCGCACGGCGGCGATCGCTTGCGGTGTCACCACCTGGAAACCACCCGCATGCTGGCTGCTGTCGACATCGACGAGAATGGCCTTGCGCCGCAGCGATCCCGAATCGGGACTGCCGTCACGGTTGCGGTCGGCAAGGCGGAAGGAAGCGCCGGCCTCCGCCGTCACCTTGACGCCGCCCGGACAACTGAACACTTGGCGGGCGCCGGCGTCGCGCGACATCGTGCACCCGGCAGACTGCGCAAAGGCCGCCCCATGCGGAATGAGGCCGACAGCAAGTACGGCGGCGAGCAGGCTGCGAAACGTCCTATTCATGGAAAGCCCCCATGACCGTGCGGACAGCTTTTTCGAAAGCGCCCGCCAACCGTCTTCTTCCATGTTGGGCATGATAGCCGAATTCGGATATTTCCCTAGGCAAAAAAGCAAACCGCCACAATCGCAAGGCGATTTCTTAGCGCCTGGTGTCGGTTTCGGGCGCTGGTCCGGCGTAGCGCGCCCGCGGCCGGATCAAGTCGCCGCTGTCGATCTGCTCCATCGCATGCGCCAGCCACCCGGCGGAACGGGCAAGCGAGAACATGATGATCGGCGCCTCCTTCGGAAGATCGAAGGCGGCGGCCATCGCGGCAAGCGCGAAATCTAAGTTGACCTTCTCGCCGACCACCGCCTCCCCTGTATCCCGAAGCTCGGCAAAGTCCCGCGGCAGGGGAAAATGCGAAAGCAGCGCCGAGGCCCTGATATCGCCGTCGGGATAGAGCGGATGGCCGAAGGCCGGCAGCCGATTGCCCTGGGCAAGCGTGCGGCGGATTGCCTGCGCCGCGCCGAGGACGGTGGCCGCCTCGATCAAGGCGTCGACGCCCTGCCAGGCGGCGCCATGCAGCGGCCCCGTCAATGTCGCCATGCCGGAAAGCACGGCGGCCGAAAGGGCCGCACCCGCCGATGCCGCGACCCGCGCCGCAAAGGTCGAGGCGTTGAGTTCGTGATCGGCAAGCAGCACCAGAGCTCGACGCAGGCAATCGGCAGCATCAGGTCGCTGCCAGCTTGCCGCAAGCCTGCAATGCAGCGGCTGATCCGAACGCCCAGGCGCCAGCGCATCGGCGACGGTGGAGAGCACGCCTTGCGCCTCACGGCGAAGGGCTGCCGGCGAACGGCCGAGCGACGGCAGATCCGATGTCACTCGCCCGGCAAGCGCCACGAACGCAGCCTGGAGCGAGGGAGCGGCATGCCCGGCTTCGGCGCTGGAGGAGGACACCACATCCGCACCATTCCAAAGCAGTGCCGCGGTCTGCTCCAGCGTCGCCGCTTCGGCAAGATCGGCCGCGTCCCGTCCGCGATAGAAAAGCCGTCCGCCGATAATGGTGGAGATTGCCGAGGACAGAACCGGATCGCCCCAGCGGATCGCCTCGGCGGCAACGGTTTCGGTCTTGCGGCGACCGGCATGGCGTTCTGCGAGTCGCTGCACATCGGCAGACTGGTAGAGGCGGCGGCGCGGGTCGGCGGGATCGTCCTTCGCCCGGATGCGCCCGCGGCTGACATTGGCGTAGAGCGTCTGCGGCTTGGTCTTCAACGCACGCAGCGCCTCCTCGGCGGTCAACCACGACATCGGAGCCTCATATTGATCAATTGCATCAAGATTGACGTCAATGAGACTAGGTCGGATCATCTGGCCCGTAAAGGAGAAAACAACATGAAAAACGGCTTGGAAGATGTCATTGCCGCCGAAACGCAGCTTTCGGATGTCGACGGCGAAGCGGGTCGGCTGATCATCCGCGGCGTATCGCTGGATCATCTGATCGCAGGCGGCACCTATGAAGGGGTCGCCGCCTTATTGCTCGACGGACTGATGGAACGAAGCTTCGGCGAAACCGACTTGCGTGACTGGCTGGCGAAGGCGCGAACGGCGATGTTCGGCCATATCAAAGCCGCCGACGCCGCCGTGCTCGCCCTGCCCCCGGTCGATGCCATGCGGGCGCTGATTGCCCGGCTGCCCGACGGCGAGGATTTCGACACGGCGCTCAGCCTCATGGCCGCGCCCGCAGTCTACCTACCGGCGGTTCTGCGGCTGCAGCGCGGCCAAAGACCGATCGCGCCCAACGCTTCGCTGTCGCAGGCGGCCGATATCCTGCGCATGTTGACCGGAAAGTTGCCGAGCAAGGAGCAGACGGCAGCACTCGATACCTACCTCGTGACGATCTCGGACCACGGCCTCAACGCCTCGACCTTCGCATCGCGCGTCATCGCCTCGACGCATGCCGGTCTGACCTCTTCGGTCCTGGCGGCGTTGAGCGCACTGAAAGGACCGCTGCATGGCGGTGCGCCGGGTCCCGTGCTCGACATGCTGGACGCGATCGCAACAGCGAAGAATGCCGGGCCATGGCTCGGCGAAGCGCTCGACCGTGGCGAAAGGCTGATGGGCTTCGGTCATCGCATCTACCGCGTCCGCGATCCCCGCGCCGATGCGCTGAAAGGCGCGCTGAAGCCGTTGATCGCCTCCGGACAGGTGGACAGCGCCCGCGGTGCTCTGGCCGAAGCCGTGGAGGCGGCTGCCTTGGCGATCCTCAAGGTTCGCAAGCCGGACCGGCCGCTCGACGTCAATGTCGAATTTTATACCGCACTGCTGCTGGAAACGCTCGGCTTCCCGCGTCAGGCCTTCACCGGCGTCTTTGCGATCGGTCGCACCGTCGGTTGGCTGGCGCATGCCCGCGAACAGGCGCTCGACGGCCGATTGATCCGGCCGCGCTCGGTCTATATCGGCCCACTACCGGCCGCTGCTTGAAGATGGAACTCGGCGGCGGGGCGTGTCCCTGCCGCCGCGCGTCAACCACCGATGAAGGCGGCGAGGTTGTCGAGCGTCAAACGACAGCCTTCTTCATTGTCTTCAAGGCGAATGCCCGAGGGGATGTTGTCGCAGACCATCGTCACATCGGTGCCGCCGTCGGCAGGCGCCAATGTCGTGCTGACCGTCATCTCGCCGGAAAAGCTCTGATCTTCGGAATCGAAACGTGTGGCCCAGACAATGCGTTCGTCGGGCACGAGCCTGACAAAACGGCCTTCGAACCTGTCTGCTTTGTCAGAGGTCTTGCCCGGCGGCGACGCCTCGTCATCGGGATAGACGAGCGACATGCTGAAGGCGCCGCGTTCCCTGCCCTCGAAGGCATGGACGATGCCCTTCATGGAACCGGCGGCAACCAAGTGGCGACCGCCTCCGCGTCCAGGAAGGCACGGTAGATGCGCTCGGGTGGCGCGGCGATGAAGCGTGAAACGGTCGTGCTGCGTTGGCTGGCCATGCCGGCGAAATAGAGCGGCACAAGCACATTCCCAGATCGCGCGTGAAATCGCGCGATCTGGATCGTCATCATGGGTTAGACGAGGCGGCTTTGTTCCGTCGCCGCTTCAATGAAGCTGGCAAACAGCGGATGCGGGTCGAGCGGCCGGCTCTTCAGTTCCGGGTGATATTGCACGCCGATGAACCAGGGGTGATCGGGATATTCGATCGTCTCCGGCAGCACCCCATCCGGCGACATGCCGGAAAAGACGAGGCCGCAGCTCTCGAGCCTGTCCTTGTAGTCGACATTGACCTCGTAGCGGTGGCGATGACGTTCGGAAATATCGGTGGAACCGTAGATATCCGAGATTTTCGTGCCCTTCTTGAGCGCCGCCTTATAGGCGCCGAGGCGCATCGTGCCGCCGAGATCGCCTGCTGCCGTGCGCTTCTGCAACTCGTTGCCCTTGACCCATTCGGTCATCAAGCCGACCACCGGCTCCTTGGTCGGACCGAATTCGGTCGAGGAGGCGCCGGACACGTCGGCGAGATTGCGCGCCGCCTCGATGACCGCCATCTGCATGCCGAAGCAGATGCCGAAATACGGCACTTTGCGTTCGCGGGCGAAGCGCGCCGCATGGATCTTGCCTTCCGAACCGCGTTCGCCGAAGCCGCCGGGCACGAGGATGCCGTGCACCTTTTCGAGATAGGGCGCCGGATCTTCCTTTTCGAAGACCTCGGACTCGATCCATTCGAGCTTGACCTTGACCCGATTGGCGATGCCGCCGTGATGCAGCGCCTCGATCAGCGACTTATAGGCATCCTTGAGGCCGGTATATTTGCCGACGATCGCGATCGTCACTCCGCCCTCAGGCGTGCGGATGCGGTTGCAGACCTCTTCCCAAGGGTCGAGACGCGGCTTAGGCGCCGGCTCGATGCCGAAGGCGGCAAGCACTTCGTCATCAAGGCCTTCCTTGTGGTAGGCGATCGGCACATCGTAGATGTTGGCGACATCGAGCGCCTGGATGACGGCGGACGGGCGCACGTTGCAGAACAGCGACAGCTTGCGGCGCTCGGCTTCCGGGATTTCGCGGTCGGCGCGCACCAGCAGGATATCGGGATGAATGCCGAGCGCCTGCAACTCCTTGACCGAATGCTGGGTCGGCTTGGTCTTCAGCTCGCCGGCCGCCGGAATGTAGGGCATCAGCGTCAGGTGGACGTAAACGGCGGTGCCGCGCGGCAGATCGTTGCCGAGTTGGCGGATCGCCTCCATGAACGGCATCGCCTCGATGTCACCGACCGTGCCGCCGATCTCGCAGATGACGAAGTCGTAGTCGTCATTGCCCTCGACAACGAAATCCTTGATCTCGTTGGTGACGTGCGGGATGACCTGTACCGTCGCGCCGAGATAGTCGCCGCGCCGTTCCTTGTCGATGATGTTCTTGTAGATGCGGCCGGTGGTGATGTTGTCGGTCTTGGTCGCCGAACGCCCCGTGAAGCGCTCGTAGTGGCCGAGATCGAGATCGGTTTCCGCGCCGTCGTCGGTGACGAAGACCTCGCCGTGCTGGGTCGGGCTCATCGTGCCCGGGTCCACGTTCAGATAGGGATCAAGCTTGCGAAGCCTGACCCGATATCCACGGGCCTGCAGCAACGCTCCGAGAGCCGCGGCCGCAATTCCTTTTCCGAGAGAGGAAACCACGCCGCCAGTGATGAATACGTATCGCGCCATGGGATTCACCGGATACCTTCTCAAAAACGATTCCACCAGCCCCAAAAATTCTTTTCCGGAATTTTCGGAGCGTGGCGCAGGAATCTGAACAAAAGAAAACCGGCAGACCCTGGGGCCTGCCGGCGGTTTATGTCGAAGCCCGGTTTACTGTCCCGTCGGGACGCCGGAAGGCTGAGCCGGTGCCGGCGTCGCGGCCGGAGCTGCGGGCTCAGTCGTCGCCGGAGCAGTGGTTGCCGGTGCGGTGGCAGCCGGAGCCTGAGCTGCCGGAGCAGTCGTTGCAGGAGCCCCACTTGCCGGAGCTTGGGCGGCGGGAGCCTGAGGTGCGGGCGTTGCCGCCCCGCTGCTCGGAACACCGTTGCCCGCCGGCGGAGTTGCCGGAGCTTGCACGCCGCCGCCGAGAGAATCGAGGATGCCGTTGCCCTGGCCGCCTGTTGCCGGAATGCGGTCGAGAATGTCGCTCGGACGGCCTTCGTAACGCGTCAGAATGCCGAGGCCGAGCGAGGTCAGGAAGAACAGGGTCGCAAGGATCGCGGTCGTGCGCGTCAGCGCATTGGCCGTGCCGCGGGCCGACATGAAGCCCGAACCGCCGCCGATGCCGAGGCCGCCGCCTTCCGAACGCTGGATGAGCACGACGCCGACGAGGGCGAGCACGATCATGAGATGAATGACAATCAATACGGTCTGCATGGGTCCAGTCCTGCCCGCCTGGAGACGGACATAAGTAAGAATTCTGGCGGCTCTTTACATGAGGCTTTCATCTATTCCAAGCCCTTGGGCCCGGAATAAACTGCGAATGAACAATGCCTCAGGCGAGCAGCGCCTCATAGGCCCGGTAAATGGCGAGGAAGTCGGAGGCTTTCAAGCTCGCCCCGCCGATCAGCGCGCCGTCGACATTGGCAATGCCCATCAGCTCGCCGGCATTGGTCGGTTTGACCGAGCCGCCGTAGAGAAGACGCATCTTGCGGCCTTCATTGCCGAAGCGGGCCACGAGCTCGGCGCGCATGAAGGCATGCGCCTTTTCGACGTCGCCTGATGTCGGCGTCACACCGGTGCCGATCGCCCAGATCGGCTCGTAGGCGATGACGGTGCTTTCGGCGGTGGCGCCGTCCGGAACCGAGGCGGAAAGCTGGCGCTTGATGACATCGAGCGCCTGCCCCGCGCGGCGTTCGTCAGCCGTCTCGCCGATGCAGATGATCGCCGTCAGTTCGGCGGCAAAGGCTGCCTCCGCCTTGGCGCGCACCAGATGATCTGTTTCGGCATGGTCGGTGCGCCGCTCGGAATGGCCGACGATGACATAGGTGCCGAAAGCATCGGCGATCATTTCAGCCGAGATGTCGCCGGTATGCGCACCGGATGCCTTCTGATGGCAATCCTGCGCGCCGATCGAAAGCGGGCTGTCGGTGCAGAGCGCAGTCGCAACGTAGAGCAGCGTCGTCGGCGGGCAGATCAGCGCCTCGACCTTGTCGGCGAGCGGCGGGCGTACGCCCTCGGCGATCGCCTTGATCTGATCGAGGGAGGCACGCGTCCCGTTCATTTTCCAATTTCCCGCCACGAGCGGTCGCACGTCAGGTGTCATGCCGGCCTTCCCAAAATCTGTCGATGCCTGCGGCAATATCAAAAGCTTGTGGCAAAGAAAAGCATCATGCCCCTGACGTAACGGGAATCCCTGCCATCTGGCGCATATTTCTGCCGAAATACGATGGGCGGCACGCTTCAGCCGGCGAGAATCCAGCTTAACACCCTGCGCCAGTCGATCATCCGGATCGGCGTTCCGTGATTTCCAGTCTGAAACAGCGTGAAGCGCGTCGGATATTTGGCCTTGTGCAGGCTTTCGAACAGCGCTTGCTGGTTGCTTGCGGCATAGACCGGGTCACGGCTGCCATGGGCGAACCAAAGCGGCAACTTCGCCTTGTAGAAGGCGCTCCTGGTGAAATCGGGATCGGTGACGCCGCTCATGATAAGCATGCCCTTCAGCCGCTTGACGCTGTCGCCGTCGCGCGCAATGCCCCAGCAGACCTGGCTGCCCATCGAGGCGCATGAAAGGATGATCGGCCGGCCCGGCGACTGGGCGCTGGCATAACGGATGAGGCCGGCGATCGCGGCAACGCCGTTGCTGTCGAAGCTCCTGACCGTCGGCGAATAATAGACGCCGCCATTGCCGGCGACGAGGTTCTTCAGCCGGTTGAAATTGCCGCCGAAACTGTAGTCGTTGGCCCCCAGCCGGCGGTCGCCGTCGCGGCCATGGATGAAAATTACCGTGAAGGCGGCATTCTGGGCCGGTCCCACCCTGGTGACATCGAGCCCGATGCCGTCGAGCGACAGCGTCTCGTCGGCCTGGGTCTTGCGGATGCCGAGTGCCACATATTTCTGCTGCACCCGCTTTTGCGGGATCTGGTCGCGGCCGTTGATATCGCGCATCTCGTCATAGTCGATGACCTCGAAGGCGCCGTCATCGCCCGTCTGCAAGATGGTCTGCTTCGAAAACAGATCGTCCTTGAAGGGCGGCAGCGTATCGGCCGCCCGCGCCGGGCCGACGGAAGACAGCGCGGCTGCGGACAGGAAAAAGGCCGCAATTGCCGATATAACAGTGCAATGACTTGTGGACATTCGCATGCGGATGGTTTCCTGAAGCCTGCCGCCGCTTGCCATTCTGCGCCCGGCAACGCAAATCATGTATGAAAAGCCCGCCAAAACGGGCGGTGTCGCGTATAGATGTGCTTTCTGGCAAAATCTGCCTGATTCGCAAACGTGACATGAAATGCGGTGATTTTGGGTCGGCGGAGGATGCAAGCCCCAAGCCAGACCCAAGACAGGATGAAGATCTGAACGGCTCCATGGACGATAGCAACGACCTCTTTTCCGGAATGCCCCTCTCTGAGAAACGCGAGGAGGCACAAAAGCCTGCCGCCCCCGCCGAGCGGCCGCCGGTGACGGCTGCGCCCGTCGCCGCAGTTGCACCTAATGCCGGAGCCTCTCCTGCCGCTGGAGCCTCTGCGCGCCCGGCCCCCGCTGCGTCGAACTCGGACGAGTACGGTGCCTCGTCGATCCGCGTCCTCGAAGGCCTCGAGCCGGTGCGCATGCGCCCGGGCATGTATATCGGCGGCACAGACGAGAAAGCGCTGCACCACCTATTTGCCGAAGTCATCGACAATGCGATGGACGAGGCGGTCGCTGGACACGCCAATTTCATCGAGGTCTATCTTGACCTCGAGGGTTATATCACCGTCTCCGACAACGGCCGCGGCATCCCGGTCGAGAACCATCCGCAGGTTCCGGGCAAGTCGACGCTCGAAGTCATCATGACCAAATTGCATGCCGGCGGTAAATTCGACGGCAAAGCCTACGAGACCTCGGGCGGCCTGCATGGAGTCGGCGTCTCGGTCGTCAACGCGCTCTCCGACGACCTCGAAGTGGAAGTGGCACGCAACCGCAAGCTCTACCGCCAGCGTTTTTCCCGCGGCCTGCCGCAGGGCGGGCTCGAAGAATTGGGCGACGTCCACAATCGCCGCGGCACCCGCGTGCGCTTCCATCCCGACCCGCAGATATTCGGGGATCACATGAAGTTCGACGCCGCCCGGGTGTTCCGGATGGCGCGCTCCAAAGCCTACCTGTTCGGCGGCGTCGAGATTCGCTGGAGCTGCGAAGCGGGTGTCTTGCCCGAAGGCTCTGAGGTGCCCGACAAGGCAGTCTTCCACTTCCCCGGCGGCCTGAAGGATTATCTCCAGGCGACGATGGGCAAGGAATTCACCGTCACCCGAGAGATCTTTGCCGGCAAAACCGAGAAGGTGAGCGGCCACGGCTCGATGGAATGGGCGATCACCTGGTATGGCGGCGATCCGCAGGTGCATTCCTATTGCAACACCATCCCGACGCCCGAAGGCGGCACGCACGAGGCGGGTCTGCGCATCGCGCTGACCAAGGGCTTGAAGGCCTATGCCGAGCTGACGCAGAACAAGCGCGCTGCGCAGATCACCACCGATGACGTGATGATCTCGGCCGTCGGCATGCTGTCGGTCTTCATCCGCGAGCCGGAATTCGTCGGCCAGACCAAGGACAAGCTTGCGACCGTCGAGGCTCAGCGCATCGTCGAGAACGCGCTCCGCGATCCCTTCGACCACTACCTTGCCGACAATCCGAACGAATCGGCCAAGCTGCTCGACTGGGTTATCGAGCGCGCCGAGGAGCGCCTGCGCCGCCGCAAGGAAAAGGAAGTCAACCGCAAGACGGCGGTGCGCAAGCTCCGTCTGCCTGGCAAGCTCGCCGACTGCTCGCAGAATACCGCCGAGGGCGCCGAACTCTTCATCGTCGAGGGCGATTCGGCAGGCGGCTCGGCCAAGCAGGCGCGCAATCGCACCAATCAGGCCATTCTTCCTCTGCGCGGCAAGATCCTCAACGTTGCGAGTGCCGGCCGCGAAAAGTTTGGCGCCAACCAGCAGCTCGCCGATCTCATCCAAGCGCTGGGCTGCGGCACCCGCTCGAAATACCGCCAGGAAGACCTGCGCTACGAGCGCATCATCGTCATGACCGATGCCGACGTCGACGGCGCCCATATAGCCTCGCTGCTCATCACCTTTTTCTACCAGGAAATGCCGGAGTTGGTGCGCGGCGGACACCTCTTCCTCGCCGTGCCGCCGCTCTATAAGATTACCCAAGGCTCGAAATCCGCCTATGCCCGCGACGACAATCATCGCGCCGAGCTGATGCAGACGGAATTCAAGGGCAAGGCCAAGGTCGAGATCAGCCGCTTCAAGGGCCTCGGCGAGATGATGGCCGCCCAGCTCAAGGAAACCACCATGGATCCGTCCAAGCGCACCCTGCTCAAGGTCATGATCGACGAGGTGGATTTCGAAGGCACCCGCAGCGCCGTCGACGATCTGATGGGCACCAAGCCGGAAGCCCGTTTCCGCTTCATCCAGGAACGCGCGGCCTTCGCCGAAAATCTCGATATCTAAAACATACTGATAGCGCGCCGAACCGCGGGATAGACAGGGTTCGGCGCGCCCACATTTTAGCATCAACGATTTCATCGAACTGACGAAGAACCGTAACAACTCCGTCAAACACCCGGCGCATGAAGCGATCGGCGCACGCCCTTGAGGGAACATCTGCGCCGGCTCGTTTCAACCCCTTGCCGGATCTTGTCATGACCAAGCGTTTTCTCGCGACAGCCGCTTTCGTTCTCCTGTCCAGCACCGTCACCGCCAGCCCCACCGATATCGGCGCCACCGTCGAGACCGCCTGCCCCTTCGGCGATTGCGCCGCCGGCATTTCGCTCTCCTATCTCGGTGAATTCGTCATCCCCAGCGGCCACATGGAAAACGGCGTTGAATTCGGCGGCATATCAGGCCTCGATTTCGATGCCGCTACCGGCCACTACATCGCCATCAGCGACGACCGCTCGGAAAGAGGCCCGACCCGCTTCTATGAACTCGACGTCGATGTCGACGCATCCGGCCTCAAGGGCGTTTCCGTCGTCAAGCAGGTGACGTTGAAGGACAAGAACGGCGAGCCCTTCGCCGCCAGGACCGTCGATCCGGAATCGATCCGCCTCGGCAAGGACGGCATCTATTGGGGCAGCGAAGGCGACGGCAAGGCGCTGCTGCCGCCCTTCGTCCGCGTCGCTGCGCCGGACGGTTCGTTCGTGCGCGAATTCAAGCTGCCGGAGGGCTTTGCGCCGACCGCCGACAGGTCGACCGGCATCCGCGACAACCTTGCTTTCGAGGATCTCGCCGTCGCACCGTCCGGCGATGTTTTCGTCGGTGTCGAAGCTGCGCTCTACCAGGACGGCCCCAACCCCTCGCTGACCACGGGCAGCCTGTCGCGCATCATCCGCTACGACGGCGCCAGCGGCGAGCCGAAGGCTCAATACGTCTATCCGGTTTCGCCGATCCCGCAGGCCGCCACCAAGGCCGACGGCGGCAACGATAACGGCATGTCGGAAATGCTGGCACTCGATGATCACCGCCTGCTCGCCGTCGAGCGCAGTTATGCCCAGGGCTTCGGCAACAGCATCAAGATCATGATGATGGATCTGGCCGACGCGACCGACGTATCCGCCATCGCATCGCTCGCCAAAAACGACCAGCGGATCGTCCCCGCCCGCAAGAGCCAGATCCTTGATTTGAGAGCAATCGGTCTCGTTCCCGACAATATCGAGGCGATGTCCATGGGCAAGGCCAAGGACGGCAGCGACGTCGTCATTCTCGGCTCCGACAATAATTTCTCGGCCGCCCAGAAGGCGCAATTCTACGCCTTCAAGATTTTGCGCCGTCCGCAGCCAGCAAGACATCAGCTATGACGGCCGAATTGCGACGCTTTGTATACGCTTTCACTGTGCTGACCTTGAAACCGCCGGGTTGATGGCCCATAACCAGAAGACAAGAATAAGAAGAGGCGCGCGTGGGTGTGTTCGACCGTCAGAAAAGCAATCATGAACCGCGATGGCTCGGATCGTCAGCGCCGACACGTACGGCGCTGATTCCCTCCATCTCGGCGGCGCGCTGGCTGTTGGTCCTGATTGTCGCGGCTGGCGTCTACTTCTTCTACGTCTTCCTCGTGCCGGTGCTTGCGGCCCTCGTTATCGGCTTTGCCAGCTGGCCGCTCTACCGCAAGCTTCTTGCCCGCGTCGGCGGCAATACGACGATCGCCGCAACCATCGCCATCATCATGATCATCACTTTTCTGGTGATCCCGATCGGGCTTGCGGTCACCTATACGACGGGCGAAGTGCGCAACTGGGTTGCCTGGACCATCCATGCCAATCGCGCCGGCGCCCCGACACCGGCCTGGATTGTTGCGCTGCCTTGGGCAGGCGCCTATCTCGATGAAGTCTGGACCAAATATATCGGCAGCCCCGGCGCCCTCGGCGAGGTCATCCAGGCGGTCAGCGGCGCCAATATCGGCAATATCTACCGTGCCGTACTTGCGGCCGGCGGCGGCGCCTTCCACCTGCTGCTGACGCTGCTCTTCATGCTGATCGCGCTGTTCTTCGTCTATCGCGACGGTTTTTCCTTCTCCAAACAGATCGACATGCTGGGCGAGCGCATCCTGCCGAACCGCTGGGAGCGAATTTCCCGCGTCGTGCCGGCGACGATCAGCTCCACCGTCATGGGGATGACGCTGATTGCCATCGGCGAAGGCATCGTGCTCGGCCTCGCCTACTGGATTGCCGGCGTGCCGTCGCCGGTGACGCTCGGCGTGCTCACAGGCGTCATGGCGCTGATCCCGGGCGGCGCGCCGCTCTCCTTCACGCTGGTCTCGATCTATCTGCTGGCGAGCGGCTCGCATGTCGCCGGCGTCGGTCTCTTCGTCTGGGGAACGGTTGAACTCTTCATCGTCGATAAGACGTTGCGGCCGAAGCTCGTCGGCGGCCCGATCAAGCTGCCCTTCCTGCCGACCTTCTTCGGCCTCGTTGGCGGCGTCAAGACGATGGGCTTCCTCGGCCTCTTCATCGGCCCGGTGCTGATGGCGCTGATCGTCGCCATCTGGCGCGAATGGATCCACGAAGCCCGCAACGCCGAAAAGGGCGAGACGGGACCACAGGTCCTCATCGACGAGCAGGCGCCGCCGTCCAAACCGATCCCCCGCGTCGCCGAAGGCTGAACATTGCCGCCCTTTATCCCAGCCGCTTTTCCATGAACAGGCTGAGTGGGTCCGGCAGATAGCTGCCGAAGGGCGCAATTTCCTGGTAACCGTATTTGCGGTAGAGAGCGATCGCCTCGGGCTGGTAAATGCCGGTTTCAAGCCGGATCGCCGTCAGCCGCTTTTCCCCAGCTATCGCTTCAAGCGCGTTCATCAGGCTGCTGGCGATCCTCAACCCCCTCGCTTCCGGGTCGACGAACATGCGCTTGATCTCCGCCGTGCCATCGCCGGCCTCGACCAGCGCGCAGCAGCCGACGATCGCATCGCCGTTGCGCGCGACCAGGAAACTCACCGAAGGCTTCTCCAGCAGGGAGAGATCGACCAGATGGTTGCTCTCGGCAGGATAGAGCGACTGCGCATAGGCATCGGAAAGATCGAGCAGGCGGATGACGCCGTCCTGACGCGGCGGCTCCACGGCGATGGTGACGGACATGCTGCCTCTTTCTGCTGGCGCAGGGCACAATTTTGTCCGACATGACCAAGAGTTAATGCCCCTTGCCTTCATTCGGTTGGAATTGCGCCCTCTAAGACGATGACATGCTCAATAGCCAAGGAGGCAAAATATGCAAGCGGTGCTGATCGCGATGACCATTCTCGGTTGCGACGATTCCATCAGCCAATGCAGCTATGTCGCGACAGTCGATAAACGCTGGGAGACGGTTGCCGCTTGCGATGCCGAAGCCGAACGTCGCCTGAAAACCTATGCCAATGTCAGCTATCCCTCGGTGATTGCGGTATGCGAGGCGCCGAAAGCGGTCGCCGCCGCCGAACCGCCGAAGCCGGCGCCCGCACCGCCGGCCGTTCCTGAAGCGGCCGAACAGCGCCCCCAGGGCCTGCTTGCCTTTGCCGACGACATTGCCGGGCGGGTCCGCGATCACCTGCCCACCGGCAGGAGCGTCAAAGATACGCTCGCCAAGCCAGTGCATTTCGTCTCCGCCAGCTATTCCTGGGTCGTGACGCGGCTGGCCGATTAAGCAGCCGCAAGCGCCGCATAAACGCGGGCCGACTGCCGCTGTTCGGCGACACCAAGCTTTTCCACCATGTCGAGCAACTCGCCGATCTCGCCATGCGCGCCGTCATGATGGCGGAATTTTTCGAGAAGACGGGCGCAGATTGCGCCGGTCACGCTGACCGACGCTTTTCTGGCAGCATCACGCCACAGCATCGTCGCCTCGACGAAGATGACGCTGATGTCTCTCGGAAGGCCGGCGGACTCGTAGAGCGCGCGCACCGCATGCATGCGCCCGGTTGCCAGGATCGAGCGCACCCGGCGTTCGCCGCAGCCTGTGAGATCGACGATCGCGCCGGCGAAGAAATCCACCTTGCCGGCGCAGAGCGCCTGCATCAGGAAGGATGGCGTCAGCCGGCCGTTGAGGCGCAGATGCTGGACGAGATCGGGGATCTCGCGTGGGGTGATGTCGCCGGCAATCGAAACGATGGCGGCCTCGGTCGCCTCGCGGCTGATGCGCTGGAGCCGCTGCAGGCCGATCGTCGCCTGTGCGAGCGGCAGCCCGACCAGCGCATTGCTGACATGCTGGGTGAGCAACTGCCGGGCATCGGCGGGAAGATCGCTGCGGTCGAGAAGCAGGTTGCGGATGTCGCAGCCGTCGCCGAGCCGTTCGGCGATGCGTTTCAGGGATTGGCCGGAGATCGCCGCGCCGTCGTTCTCGAGCAGGCAGAGCAGCTCTTCCTCGTCGCCGACTTCCGCAAGTGCCGCCGAAACCGGGCGCGTTACATGCGCCCTCGCCGCGATCAGCATGCGGGTGGCGCCGTTGCCACGCGCCGCAAGATCGACAAGATCGGCATCACCCAGAAGCGGCGAACAGGTCACCGCATGGCAGGCGACCTCGGGCTGGTCCTCGGCAAGCGAAAGGACCAGGCTGCGCGGCGCATCAGGTGACCAGGCGATCGCCTCGGCAAGTGCCAGCCGCACGCGCGGTGAAGGATCGTCGAGGAGAAAGGTCATCGCCATCTCGGCCGCCGCCCGCTCGTCCGCCGTCATCTCGGACTGCAGATAGGCCCGCCCGAGGGCGTTTGCGGCCCGGGCCCGGTCACCGGTCTTGGCCGTTTCGATCCAACGAAGGAAAGCTTCTACGATCACGCGACGCCCCAGCACTTGAACGCGATTCCCTCGCGTTTCATTCAATGCTGCGACCGTAGCGGCAAAAGGTTTAAGATTGGTTCACCATATTTCTTAAGCCTTTGTACGCCTTGCTCGTTCGGCTCAACCTTGCTGCGGCCTCGGCCGAAACATTTCGAAGACCTCGCTGGCTTCGCTGTAATCCATATAGCCCAGACGCGCGACAGGGCGGGCAAGCGACATGTCGATGCGTCCGTCCCTGACGATCGCCTCATCGATGTGAATGCCGACCACTTCCCCGAAGACGAAGACGTTTTCCGACGGTTCGCCTGACAGCGTCTTCGGTTCGATGATCTCCGTAACCTTGCATTCGAGCACCGCGAAGGCTTCGCCGACATAGGGCGCATCCACGAGTTCGGCCTGCTTCGGCGTCAGGCCGGCGAAGCCAAATTCGCTGTCGCCATAGGGCAGCGCCGCCGAGGAAAGGTTCATCTTTTCAGCGAGATTGCGGCTGACGAAACTGCAGGTGAAGGCGCCGGTTTCCCCCGCATTGCGCTGGCTGTCCTTACGGCCGCTGGAGGAAAACATCACCAGCTTCGGCCGATCGGAAACGGCATTGAAGAAGGAATAGGGCGCCAGATTGATCGAACCGTCCCTGCCCTTGCTGCCGATCCAGCCGATCGGGCGCGGCGACACGATCGCCTTGAACGGATCATGCGCCAGCCCATGCCGGTTGCTGTCGGTGCTGTAGAACATCAGTCCTCCCCGCCGACCCAGGTGACGGTATCGGCAAGCTCCGGCCGCGGCCGCTCGATCGCCGGAAATGTCGTCGAGCCGATATGGATGAAGCCCGCCACCTTCTCATCCGGCCCGACGCCGAGCAGCGGGTAGGCGCGCTCGTCATAGGCGAACCACTCCGTCAGCCAGTTGGCGACATAACCGCTGGCATTGGCGGCCAGGATGACGTTGAGGCAAAGCGCGCCGGCAGACATCATCTGCTCCCATTCCGGGATCTTGATATGCGGCCCCGCCTTGCTGACGACGGCGACGACAACAGGCGCGCGGGTGAAACGGGCGCGCTCGACCTGGATCATCTCCTCGGAAAGCTCGGGCTTTGCCTCGAGCGCCAGCTTCAGAAGCTCCTCGCCGAGGTGGACGCGGTGCTGTCCGCGATAGACGATGAAGCGCCATGGCGCGATCTTGCCGTGATCCGGGACGCGCGAGGCAAGACGCAGGATTTCCTCGATCTCGGCCTTTTCGGGACCTGGCTCGCACATCTGGAAAGCGGGGATGGAGCGGCGCACGGCGAGGTAGTCGATCAGTTTGATATCGGATTTCATGCGGGAGAAACTCTCATTTTTATGCTGCTGCAAAGCGTGGGTCTTGAATTTGCCATCGCGTTGGTCTTGAAGTGACCTTTGCGATTTCAGAAGTCAATCGGTTCACGAAACAGATGTTTGGCATTTCGCCTTTTGCACGCATCGGTCTTGTCATCGCCCTGATGGTCTTGATGCCCCATGGCGCCGGCGCGCAGAATGCTTTCAAGGAATTCAAACAGCTTGAGTCGACGTCGAAGATGCCGAAGCTCAACGCCTTCATTGCGCCCGGCACGGCGCCCGAAGGCGCGAAACTGCGCGACGTGCCGCTGGAAGCCAAGCTGACGACGGACGGCGCGCCGATCGAGGAAGGCCTCTCCTGGTATGTCTTCAGCCCGATCGCCGGAACCGACGGCAAGCTGCCGCTGATCGCCAGCGCCAAGGGTGGACCCGCCGCCTTTCAGCTCGCTCCCGGCGATTATTTCGTCAACGTCTCCTTCGGCCGCGCCGGCGTCACCAAGAAACTCACCGTTCCCGCCGACGGCGCGGTCGACAAGCAGGTGATGGTGCTCGATGCCGGCGGTCTGCTGCTCAATGCCGTCTCCGGCACGGATGCCCGCATCCGCCCCGACCAGTTGAGTTTTTCGATCTATTCCTCGGAAGTGCGCGAGGACGGCGAGCGCGGCCTCGTCGTGGCAGATGTCTCCCCGAACACGGTCGTCCGCCTCAATGCCGGCACCTATCACATCGTTTCCGAATATGGCAGCGTCAACGCCGTCATCCGCGCCGATATCCAGGTCGAAGCCGGCAAGCTGACCGAAGCGACGATCCAGCATCGCGCCGCGCAGGTCACCTTCAAACTGGTCTCCGATGCCGGCGGCGAGGCGATCGCCGACACGGCATGGTCGATCCTGACGGCGGCCGGCGACAGCGTCGGTGAGAGCGTCAGCGCCTTCCCGACTATGGTCCTCGCCGAAGGCGGCTATTCCGCCGTCGCCCGCAACAAGGACAAGATCTACCAGCGCGACTTCACCGTCGTCGCCGGCAGGAACACCGATGTCGAGGTCCTGATGAAGGACCAGCAGCCGCAGCCGCCGGTGAATGACGCGGCCCGTACGGTGCAGCAGGTGCCGGTGGGAACGCCGCCGCCGCCGGGCGTCCAGCCGGCTCCGGTGGCACCGCTCCCCTCCTACGAACAGCTCGCGCCGCAGGGCGGAGACGACACTAGCCTCGATTGATTTAGTGTCAGCGGTTTCGGTCTATTCGGAGAAGTGCGTTTCGCCGTTGCTGATAAGACGGCTGGAACCCCTGACGACGCAGATCGGGAGCGCTTCAATGCCGCCCGGGCTCACCAGTTCCCGTCGTCGCAACAACATTGCGGTTGTCGATTGATTTCCGACAGCGCCGGATCCGGCGCTGTCGGATAGCGGCGATTTTCAGGCTGCCGCCTTGGCTTTCTTTGCTTCGGCCTTGCGACGGATGTCGGGCGGCGTCGCTTCGAGGGTCAGGCTGTCGACGGCTGCATCGAGCCCCATCGAAACCTGCTCCTGGCTGCCGAGGCGGCGGATGTTGACCGTGCGCTCCTCGGCTTCCTTCCGGCCGCAGACGATGATCACGGGAACCTTGGTGACCGAGTGCTCGCGGACCTTGTAGTTGATCTTCTCGTTGCGGAAATCGGTCTCGACGTTGAGACCGGCGTCGCGCAGCGCCTCGGCCACCTCGAGCCCGTAGGCGTCGGCTTCCGAGGTGATCGTGGCCACCACCACCTGCAGCGGCGATACCCACAGCGGCAGATGGCCGGCGAAGTTTTCGATCAGGATACCGAGGAAGCGTTCCATCGAGCCGCAGATGGCGCGATGGATCATCACCGGCTGCGTCTTTTCGGAGTTGCTGTCGATATAGAAGGCACCGAAACGTTCCGGCAGATTGAAATCGACCTGTGTCGTCCCGCACTGCCATTCGCGTCCGATCGCATCCTTCAGCGTATATTCGAACTTCGGCCCGTAGAAGGCGCCCTCGCCCGGCAGAATGCCGGTCTTGATGCGGCCCTCGGATTGCGACTCGATCGTTTTCAGCACGTCGGTCATGACGGCTTCCGCGCGGTCCCAGAGTGCGTCGGAACCGACGCGCTTCTCCGGCCGGGTTGAAAGCTTGACGACGATTTCCTTGAAGCCGAAGTCTTCATAGACCGACAGGATCAGATCGTTGATTTTCAGGCATTCGGCGGCCATCTGCTCGTCCGTGCAGAAAATGTGCGCGTCGTCCTGTGTGAAACCGCGCACGCGCATCAACCCGTGCAGCGCGCCCGAAGGCTCATAGCGATGCACCAGGCCGAATTCGGCGAGGCGGATCGGCAGTTCTCGATAGGACTTCAGCCCGTGCTTGAAGATCTGCACGTGGCCGGGGCAGTTCATCGGCTTCAGCGCAAAGACGCGGTTATCCGCTTCCTTGTCTTCGGGATGAGTCATCGCATGCGCCGATTTCACGGCAAACATGTTTTCCTGATACCAACCCCAGTGACCCGAGGTTTCCCAGAGCGCGGTGTCGAGTACCTGCGGCGCATTGACTTCTTCATAATCGACAGCGAGCCGGCGACGCATATAGGAGACGAGCGACTGAAAGATGCGCCAGCCCTTGCCATGCCAGAAGACGACGCCCGGGCCTTCTTCCTGGAAATGGAACAGGTCCATTTCACGGCCGAGCTTGCGGTGGTCGCGCTTCTCGGCTTCCGCCAGCATGTGCAGATAGTTGTCGAGATCGGCCTGGTCGGCCCACGCCGTGCCGTAGATACGTGAGAGCATGGCGTTGTTGCTGTCGCCACGCCAATACGCACCGGCAACCTTCATCAGCTTGAAGGCGGTGCCCACCTGGCCGGTGGAGGCCATGTGCGGGCCGCGGCAAAGGTCGAACCATTCGCCCTGATTATAGATCTTCAGATCTTGCCCTTCGGGAATCGCATCGACGAGCTCGACCTTGTATTGTTCGCCCTTGGCGGCAAAAACTTCCTTGGCCTTCTCGCGCGACCAGACCTGCTTGGTGAAGGGCGCATTGCGGGCAATGATCTCCTTCATCTTCTTTTCGATCTTCGGCAGATCGTCGGGCGTGAAGGGCTCGTTCTTGGCGAAGTCGTAATAGAAGCCGTTTTCGATGACCGGGCCGATCGTCACCTGCGTGCCGGGCCAAAGTTCCTGCACCGCTTCAGCCATGACATGTGCTGCGTCATGGCGGATGAGTTCAAGCGCGCGGCCGTCCTTGCGGGTGATGATTTCGATCGTGCCATCGGTGACGGCCTCGGAAAGGTCCTGCACGACGCCGTCAAGCGCAATGGCGACGGCGCTCTTGGCGAGCGACTTGGAAATGGATTCGGCGACATCCCTGCCGGTCGCGCCAGCTGCAAAGCTGCGCACGGAACCATCGGGAAATGTCAGGGAAATGGCGTCAGACATCGAAATTCTCCTTGTCCAGTCCCGCCAACGAATGCGGGTGGTTGAAACGGAAGCGCCTCCGATGTTTGGAAGCGCTGCCGCCTGATACTCAGATTTGCCGCGGGAGTAAAGAAGCTGCCGGCCTACATGATCATTTGGGCGAGGCCGCACACGGTGTTCCAGTTGCGCATCGTGCCGATGCCTATCCGCTTGGTGGTCAGCGCTGAAAGCAGCTTGGACTGGCTTGGCTTGCCGGCGAAATCGATCCACAAATCACCGCCGACGACGGCGATGCGCTGTCCCTCCGTCATCAGCGGTTTCAGCGCCTCCACCTTCTCCGGGTCGACCGGCAGACGCATCACCCGGACGATGACCTGGTCGCCGCTGCCGTCCCTGAAGGGATTGGTGCCGCAAAGCGCCATCCAGGTGCAGTCGCTGCGCACGATGATATCAACATGTTTGCCGAATTTCTCTTCGAACCCCTCTTCCAACGCGACCTCGAGTTCGTGCGGCCGCATCTCATCGGCCTCGAAGACCAGATTGCCTGTGGACACCAACGTGCGCGGTTCGCGATAACCAAGATCTTTGGCAAGCGCGCGCAGATCCTCCATGATGACACGGCGGTCGGGGGTCAGGACAATGCTGTGCAGAAGGGCGATGAAAGTGCTCATGGCGCGCTCACCCTTTCCTGCGCCCGAGGGAGAAATACCGCCACGGGGTCCACCAGCGGAAGTCTTCGCCGAGGATCTCCGGCACCTGGTCGAGGCCGCTGGTGCCGCCCGGGCCGCAGCGGCCGACGCGAAACAGCGTCATCCAGCCGCCGGCCCACAACCCGTGGCGGGCGATCGACTCATAGCCATATTCTGAGCAGGTCGGGATATGCCGGCAGGAATTGCCGACAAAGCCGGACAGCGTCAGCTGATAGAGGCGGATGAGCCCCATGCCGAGCAAGCGGTCGGGGGTCTTGCGGAACGGGCCGGTATAGTTGCGGGAGCGGCGTGCGACCTTTCCACGCGGCTTTTCAGATCCGGCGGCGCCGCCGTCATCCTCATCGTCCGCCTGCAGGGCGCAGAACTCGCACATCTCAGTTACGCCTCGACAACTTCCGCCCGTTTCGCCTCGATCTGCCCGATCGCATCGACGACGGCATCGAAGGTCAGCATCGTCGAAGCATGGCGGGCCTTGTAGTCGCGCACCGGCAGCAGATAACGCATGTCTTCGAACCGGCCTTCGGGCCCGGCCCCATCCGCCTTCAGCATGGCAAGCATGTCCAGGCGGGCCTGGCGCAATTCGCCCGATGTGGCGCCGACCACATGGCGGGCCATGATCGAGGAGGAGGCCTGGCCGAGCGCGCAGGCCTTCACGTCATGGGCAAAACCGGTCACGGTATCGCCGTCCATCTTCAGCCAGATCTTGACCTTCGAGCCGCAAAGCTTCGAATAGGCCTGGGCGCTCGCATCGGCATCCGCCAATGTGCCGGTCAACGGAATATTGCCGGCGAATTCGAGGATCTTGCTGTTGTAAATGTCGTCCATGTTGGATTTCCGCTCCAAAATCGCTGCGGATCGGCCTCAATAAGGGCTGTTATTGTTATTGAAACAAAAAACACACCGTGTCATCTGAGGATACTTACATACGATGGCCGTATTCCTATATGTATGTCGTTCGAAGGCCATTAAAATGCAATGGCCTCGTGTAAGTTTGATTGGGAAACCGTGCCGGAGGGGCGTTGATTGCGCCTCGAAAGCCCCGGAGCCTGCCAAAGGTGCATGAATTCCCGCATGGGATTGACCAGTGGCGATTCCGACAGATCGGTCCGCGGTGCGGACCAGGAGACCATTGTTCATGGACGCCATCGTAAAGAACTTTCCGCAGACCAACCGCGATTCCGATCGGCCCTCCCAGCAGGAGGCGGAGGAAGCTGTTCGCGTCCTGCTGCGCTGGGCCGGTGAGAACCCGACGCGCGAAGGCCTGATCGAAACGCCCGCTCGTGTCGTCAAATCCTACCGCGAGCTTTTTTCCGGTTACGACATGGCTCCGGAAGACGTGCTCGGCCGCACCTTCGAAGAGGTCGCCGGCTATGACGACATGGTCCTCGTCAAGGACATTCCGTTCTTCTCGCATTGCGAACACCACATGGTGCCGATCATCGGCAAGGCTCACGTCGCCTACATGCCGGACGGGCGGGTGCTCGGCCTGTCGAAGATTGCCCGCGTCGTCGAGATCTATGGCCGCCGCCTGCAGACGCAGGAAACGATGACGGCGCAGATTGCCCGGGCCATCGACGATACGCTTAACCCACGCGGTGTTGCGGTGATGATCGAGGCTGAACATATGTGCATGGCAATGCGCGGCGTTCAGAAACAGGGCTCGACCACGTTGACGACCACCTTTACCGGAACGTTCAAGACCGAGCCGGCCGATCAGGCCCGTTTCATGACCATGGTGCGGAGCCGCTGATACCGGCTCCCTCAGGAGGGCCGCGATGAGCCAATTGATTTTCAGTCAACCATCCGAGGACAAGTCGGCGTTGGAAGACGCCGGCGATTTCACGCCGCGTTTCGACGACCGTGGCCTGATCACCGCCATCGTCACCGACGCCGGCGACGGCGAGTTGCTGATGGTAGCGCATATGAACGCCCAGGCATTGGCACTGACCATCCAGACCGGCACGGCTCACTATTTCAGCCGATCGCGCGGCAAGATATGGAAGAAGGGCGAGACCTCGGGCAATCTCCAGACGGTGAAGGAAATTCGCACCGATTGCGACCAGGACGCCATCTGGCTGAAAGTCGAGGTCGCCGGCCATGACGCCACCTGCCACACCGGCCGCCGCTCCTGCTTCTATCGGACAATCACGCTTCGGGATGGAAAGCCGATGCTCGATATCGTCGACGACGAGCGTCATTTCGATCCGCAGGACGTTTACGGAAAATAGGCCCAAATAGAGCCGGAATTTCCTGGCACCTGCTCCTTATTGCGCCAGAAGTCGCCTCTATATACCATTTGGAAACTGATCGGGCACACTATCGGAAGCCATGTGTTCTGCTGGGAGGGGAGAGCGCCATGCTGAGCTGGAACTTGCATCGTCAAAGCTCTGAAGGCGAAGGCTCCGGTTCCGGCATGTCGACCACACTCGAGACGATCCCGCTTCCCGCACCCGTCAAGAAAATCAAGATCGCGCTGGCGCTCGGCGGCGGCGCTGCCCGCGGCTGGGCCCATATCGGCGTGCTGCGCGCCCTCGACGAAGCGAAAATTGAGATCGGCATGATTGCCGGCACCTCGATCGGCGCGCTGGTCGGCGGCTGCTATCTCGCCGGCAAACTCGATGAACTTGAGACTTTCGCCCGCTCTCTGACGATGCGCCGCATCGCAAGTCTGCTCGATCTCACCATCGGCGGCAGCGGACTGTTCGGCGGCATGCGGCTGACCAAGCGCATGCAGGAACATCTCGAAGGCCTGAACGTCGAGGATCTCGACCGGCCCTTCGTCGCCGTCGCCGCCGAGGTCAATACCGGCCACGAGGTCTGGATCGCCAATGGTTCGCTAATTACGGCGCTGCGCGCCTCCTATGCCCTGCCCGGCATTTTCGAGCCGGTGCGCAGCAATCACCGCACGCTGGTCGACGGCGCACTGGTCAATCCAGTCCCCGTCTCCGTCTGCCGCGCGTACGAGCAGCCGCTCGTCGTCGCCGTCAATCTCAATTACGATCTCTATGGCCGCTCGGCCGTCGTGCGGCACAATGCCAGCCTGACGCCGCAGGAAGTACAGAAGCAGGAAGAGGCGCCCTATGCCCGTCTCGGCATGACCGGCGTCATGGTGCAGGCTTTCAATATCATCCAGGACAGGATCGCCCGGGCCCGCCTTGCCGGCGACCCGCCGGATATTTCGCTGCAGCCGCGTCTGAGTTATATCGGCCTTTCGGAATTCCACCGGGCCGGCGAAGCAATCGAACGCGGCTACGAGGAAGCCAGAGCCAGGCTTCCCGAAATCAAGCGCATGCAGGAAGTCTACGCCAGCTCCCCCTGATCGACATCATCCGCAAGCTCGTAGCCGTTTTACGGCAATCGCGTCACTCGAACGAGGATGAAAACCTCAGCCTGCGATATAGGCCTTGATCTCCTCGGCCTCGCGCTCGACTTCGGCGATGCGCGATTTCACCACGTCGCCGATCGAGATGATGCCGGCGAGCTTGCCATTGCTTTCCACCGGCACGTGGCGGAAACGGCGGCTGGTCATCAGCTCCATCAGCTCGTTGACGGTCGTCTCCTCATGGCAGCGGTAGACCTTGGCGGTCATGACCTGGGCGAGCGTCTGGTCGAGGCCGTCCTTGCCGTATTTGGCGATGGCATGCACGAGATCGCGCTCGGTGAACATGCCCGAAATCCGGTTCTCCATGCCGACGACAACGATCGCGCCGATCTTCTTCTTGCTGAGGATGACCGCCGCTTCGGCGACCGTGGTGTTCGGCCCGGCGGTGAAAACGTCCCTGCCCTTCAGGTCGAGAATTGCTTTGACTGAACTGGTCATTCGAACCTCCTATGTCCGTGAAGCACTTGTCACAGGCATCCGCGGCGGTTTCTCCCCCCAGCGCGGATAGGTCGATGGTGCACTGCCCGGCTCAGGATTGCAACAGATCCTTCTCCGTATCGGCGGCTTCCGTCACAGCTGGGCGCGGCGCCCGGTCGAACAGCGAAAACAGCAGGAAACCGAAGACGAAACCGCCGATATGGGCGTCCCAGGCAATGGCCTGGTCGCTGTCGCCGACGAGCGGAATGCCGACGGCGATCAAGGCGTTGCCGACCAGCCAGAGCAGCATGAAGATGACGACGGTCCGGCTCTGCAGCGCCTCGACGATGGAAAGCCGGGCATTGAGATGGGCCGGCAGCATCGGCCGCCGTTCGGCCGGAAATGCAAATCGGCAGGCAGCACCCATCAGCCCGGAGATGACGCCCGACGCGCCGATCAAAAGCGTCACATCCCCCCAGTTCAAGACCGCGTGCAGGGCGGCGGAGGCAACCGCTGAGAAAAACCAGAAGAGCACGAAACGCAGCGTCCCGATGCGGCGTACCACCGGTGCGCCGAAGGCCATCAGCCAGACGCCGTTGAAGACGATGTGCTGGACGCTGCCGTGCAGGAGCGAATAGGTGACGGGCGTCCAAAACAGCTCCGGCCCCTGCTGCGACAGCGGAAATATATAGCGGGCGGGCACGAATCCGAAGGTAAAGAACAGCCAGCTCAGCGCATCGTCGGAGAGCACGAGCGCCTGCACCGCATAAATGACGACAAGCAGACAAAGGCTGAAGAACAGCGCCGGCGGAAGGTTGAAGACCGGCACGCGCGGCGGCTTTGCCGGCGGCTGCACCTCGGGAGGTTCGGGCGCCTTATGCGGCTCGGCCGTCTGCTCATTCATTTCGATATCGCCTCGTTGAGGCCACAGCCATACAGGAGCACCTGTCAAAAAAAAAGCCGTCCGAAGTGCCGGACGGCATGACCGGGAGTTCCTGGAAAGACCTGGATCCCGCAGGTTGTGCTGGACTTCGAAAGTCGAAGCGATGGTCAGACAGTGCCACGACAGGCACCGCTTCTCAACCGAAACCCTTTCTTAACCTTAACCGCCGCGACTTGGCATGAAATCCGCAAGGTAGAGCCTGTAGGGGCAATGAGTGCCCGAAAATGATCCGGAATGGGACAGGTTGGTGAAAAATGCGTGTGCAAACGACCATCGAAATTTTTGACTACTGGAACCGTATCCGCGGCGCAGCCGATGCGCCGCTGAAATCGCAGGTCGAACCCTCCGCCGTACCCCATCTGCTGCAAAGCCTGTTCATCCTCGAGACCCGCGAGCAAGGAGACATCGGCTTCCGTCTCGCCGGCACCCGCATCTGCGATCTATTTGGGCGGGATCTGCGCGGCGCACGTTTCTCCTCACTCTGGGCAAACGGCCAGCATGCCGACATCGAACGAACGGCGATGGGCGTCATGGACCACGCCATGCCGGCCCTGTTCAATGCGACCGGCTACAGCACCGTCGGTCACCAGGCCTCCTTCGAGATCATCATGATGCCGCTGCGCTCGCCGGGCGGCGCCTGCGACCGGCTGCTCGGCGCGATCGCGCCCACGGCGGTTGCGAGCTGGCTGGAGATCGTGCCGCTCGAATTCCTGGCTCTTGACCGCAGCCGTCTGCTGCCCGGAAAATTCGCCAGCACCGCACCCGCTGAGCTGCGC
>Ga0123341_1000040_pt1 | contig 59249 bp, 60 predicted proteins | sample Turbeapinknodule_FD_89959 | JGI IMG/M metagenome (GOLD analysis project Ga0123341, IMG submission 89959) | Root nodule microbial communities of legume samples collected from Mexico - Turtle bean Mexico pink nodule | ecosystem: Host-associated > Plants > Roots > Nodule | place: Mexico: Nepantla...
CGCGAGCCGGCTCGCGGGCCATCCGCGTTTCGTCGCCGATACCACCAAATCCGCTGCGCTCGACGTCATCCGCCCGCATGACCGGGTGCTGGTCATCGGCAACGGCCTGACGGCGGCAGACGTCATCGCCTCGCTTGCCGAGCGCGGACATGACGGTCCGGTGACGGCGATCTCGCGCCGTGGCCTGCGTTCGCGCGGGCATGCGCCGGTGCCGCAGCCGCTCTTCGGCGATTTCCTTGCCGATGCGACGCATTCCGCCGGCGCGCTGCTGGCAAGGATCCGCGCTGCCATCGATGCGGCAAAAGCCGAGGGCATAAGCTGGCACGGCGTGCTCGATCAGGTGCGGGCGCAGGGATATGATCTCTGGCAGGCGCTTCCGGTTGCCGAACGCCGCCGTCTCGTCCGCCATCTCAGACCCTATTGGGACGTGCACCGTTTCCGGATCGCGCCGCAGGTCGAAGCAGTGCTCGACGCCGCGATTGCCGCCGGCCGCCTTGAGATCCTTGCCGGCTCCGTCGCCGATGCGCGCATCGAGGGCGAGTTCATCCTGTGTATCCTGCAGCCGCGGTATCAGCGCCAGCCGCTGGAGCTCAGTTATGACGCGGCCATCGTCACCACTGGCCCCGCTCATGGCGGTATACTCGAAACGCAGCCCTGGCTTGCAGCATTGGCGGCAAACGGCCACTTGTCGCTTGATCCTACAGGCCTCGGCCTTGCCTGCACCGGGCATTCGGAGGCGATCGGCCCGTCAGGAGAGGCGGATCCGTCGCTGCTGATCTCCGGCCCGCTGGCGCGCGGCACCTTCGGTGAGTTGATGGGCCTGCCGCAGGTGACCGAGCACGCCTTCTTCGTCGCCACCGAGATCGCCGGGAAGCTGCGGGTGAACGCGAAAAACACGCACCCGGCCTGATTTCGCATCCCTATGTCGCGCATCGGCTGTCGCCGGGGATGGATTTCTGATACTCGCTCGGCGACGACCACATCGCGCTCGCGTCCGGGCGATTAAAAATATCGAGATCATGTCGCAGGCTGCCTCCCTTTCCGAAGCCTCGCCTTCCAATCGCCTTGCCCTTGCAGCCCTCATTCTCGGCGGGGCGGCAATCGGCGGTTCGCCGATCTTCGTGAGGCTCTCCGAAGTCGGGCCGATGGCGACGGCATTCTGGCGCGTGGCGCTGGCGCTGATCCCGATATTCATCGTCTCGCTGATGAAGAAGAATGCGGGGGCGAAGCCGCAGAGCTTTGCCGACTACGGCATGCTGATCCTGCCGGGCGTCATGCTGTCGCTCGATCTCGCCGCCTGGCACCTGTCGATCACCATGACGTCAGTCGCCAATGCGACACTGCTTGCCAACCTCGCGCCTGTTTTCGTCACCGTGATCGCCTTCCTGTTTTTCAAGGCGCGGATCGGCCGCGTCTTCCTGCTCGGTCTCGCCCTGGCGCTGGCCGGCGTCGTCGTCTTGAAAGGCGGACCGGCAGCGATCGGCAACGGCGACCTGCACGGCGACGGTCTGGCGATGATCGCTGCCTTCTTCTATGGCTGCTACATCCTTGCGCTCGGCAGCCTGCGCAGCCGGTTCGATACGAGGCGGATCATGCTGTGGAGCACGGCGTCCGCTGCCGTCTGCATCTTTCCGGTCGCCTTTTTCATTGAGGGTCACATGCTGCCGGCGACCGTCTATGGCTGGTCGATGGTCTTTGGCCTCGCCTTTATCAGCCATGCCGGCGGGCAGGCGGCGATCACCTATGCGCTGGCCTATCTGCCGCCGGCCTTTTCCTCGCTGACGCTGCTGCTGCAGCCGGTCGTCGCCGCGATCCTCGCCTGGGCGCTGCTCAATGAGGCGATCGGGCCGATGCAGGCGCTGGGCGCCGCCGTCGTGCTTACCGGGATCATGGTTGCCCGAACATCTCGTTCTCCGGCTTGATCGCCTGTTGCGCCAGCGGCGGTGGATCGTCGCCCATTCTCTGCAGCAGCCACTTCTGGATGATCGGCACATCGGCATCGCCGAGGTCGTGGCCGCCGGCGATGACGTCTGAATCGACGGTGGCGCCCGAACTTTTCAGCCTTTCCTCCAGCTCGCTCGCATATTTGCCGTAGGCATCGGTCTTGCCGCTGATGACGAGCAGGTCCGTACCCTTCAGATCGGCATGCGGATAATCGCTCAGAACCGGCATGGAGCGCAGCAGAACGGCCTTATGAACCAGGTTCGGATGCAGATAAAGAAGCGAGTTCAACAGGTTGGCGCCATTCGAATAGCCGACATAGACGATCTTCTTGGGGTCCAGCCCGTAGGATTTGACGGCGCCCTCGATGAAGGCCGCGAAGGCCTCCGCCTCGGTCTTGATGTCGTTCTGGTCGAAGGAGAAGGGGGTAATGCGCTTGTACCAGCGCGGAAACCCTTCCTCCGTCGCCCGGCCGCGCACGCCAAGCAGCGTCGCCCGCGGGGCCGCCTTGTTCAACAGCGGCATCAGCGTCGTTTCGTTGCCGCCCGAACCGTGCAGCAGCACGAAGACGCTGCCGTCAGGATTAGGCGGCGTATAGAAACGGTGGACGAAGGGCAGCTCGCGGTAATTGATGCGCGGCTGGCCGGGCATCGAAAACTGCGGCAGCACGACCTTCAGGTCATGGAGATTGGTGATCGCTTCGGGCGGCGCGAACAGCTTCGTCCCAAGAGCGGCCTGCTCTTCATCGACGGTCATGCCCGGCTTGTCGGTCGCAAGCTCTATCAGCGTGCCGCCGGGCTCGCGGGCATAGAGCGAGCGGAAATATTTGCGGTCATGCAGGTTGGTCGGCGATGCGTCGGTGGTTTCCAGGGCCTTGCGGACGGAAAGAAGCGTCTCCTCGTCGGCGGCGCGGAAGGCGACGTGGTCGACCGTGCCGGTGCCCGGCGCGCCGGACCAGAAGCCGCGCGCATCGCGCACGTCGATGACGTCGCCGGACTGCGAAACCAGCCTGTCGATCGTGCCGCGATTGGCCTGGAAGCGATAGCCGAAATGGCGCTCGAGAAAGCTGCGGCTTTCGGCGGGTTTCTCCGTCAGCATGGTTGCACCGCGCACGCGCTGGACGGCGTGCTCGACCGGGATCGAGGCGCCGTCCCAGACATCAGGCGATGTCAGGTTCTTTGTGCCGGCGAGCTTCAGGATGATATTGTCGGGATCCTTCAGCCTCAGCACGGGTTCGCCGAATTCGTCGGCCGGCCCTTCCGATCGCAGGCCGAAGCTCATGGCCCGCGTCAGCCAATAGCCGATGCTTGCAGGGTCGATCGACAGCGATATTTCGCTGATCTGGCCGTAGCCGGCCCGTCCGGGCGCGCCGTCTTCCCAGGCGAGGAAGGTCAGGAGCGAACCCGGTGATCCCGCTGCATCGCCGTAGAACAGATGCAGTTGCGTCGCGTCCTCGTAGCCGGCCGTCTGCTTGACGAGGCGCATGCCGAGAAAGCCGGCGTAAAAGTCCACGTTCGCCTGCACTTTTCGAGTGACGGCTGTGACGTGATGTATGCCTGATACCATCTGGAGCAGTCCTGATTGAAGCGGTGTCGTCAGGAGCGCGAGTATGAAAGCTGCGAAGGTCATACCGTTGCCAATGACCATCGCTTAGTTTTGTTCCGCACAAAGCGCAAGCGAATCGCCGCGCTGCAGCAATTCCAAATGATCGACATATTCGAGCGCTTCTTCGAGTTGCTGCAGGGTCGGCGGCTTAACCATATAGGCGCGGGCACCGAGATTTCTGGCCCGTCGCACGTCGCTCTCGTCGCTTGACGTGCTGAGAATGCAGACGGGAATTTGGCTAAGGCGGATATCGGCCGAAAGCGCATGCAGCACCTCGAAGCCGTCCATGATCGGCATGTTGATGTCGAGCAGCATCAGGTCGATCTGCGGCACCTCGGCAATGCCGGCGCGTTCTTCCAGCAGCCGCATCGCCTCGCGCCCGTTGGTGGCGACATGCAGGTTGAAATTTACCTTTTCCCGCCGCATCAGCTTGATCTTCAGAAGCTGGATGTCAGCCGGGCTGTCTTCCACCAACAGCACTTCGGCGAGCCGGCCGGCCCCTTCACCCGGCTGCTCCGCCGGTTTGCCGCTATGCGCGACGGCCGCTGCAGGCGGCGGCTCGAGCCGCGTCTCGGCGAGCGGCACGTCGAGAATGAAGGTGGCGCCCGGCCCAGTTTCCGCCTCGCACCAGATCGAACCGCCATGCAACTGCGCGATGCGGCGGCAGATGGCAAGACCGAGCCCGGTGCCTTCGATGCCGCGGCCGACGAGACGCTTGAACGGCTGGAAGATCAACTCGCGATGCTGAGGGTCGATGCCAGGCCCGTTGTCGCGCACGGTGAGGCGGCACATGTCACCATGCGCTTCGCCTGAGATCGTAACCTCGGGGATCTTCTGCTCGCAATAGCGGATGGCATTCGACACGAGGTTCTGCAGGAGCTGGGTCAGCAGCGTCGCATCGCCCATGACCTCCGGCAGCGCTCCGCGGATGATGACCGCGCCGCGGCTTTCGGTCTGCTGGCGCAGATTGTCTTCCACCTGATCGAGTACGGCAGAGAGCGAGACCGGCGTCAGCTCCGGCCCGCCGGAGGCCTCGAGCCTGGTAAAGCCCGAGACCTTGACGATCAGGTCTTCCATATGGTCGGCGGCACTCAGTACGTAATCGAGCAGTTCCCGGTCGTCGGCCGGCAGCGCCGGAGAACCATGCAGGATGCGGCTGAAGGATTTGATCGTCCGCAGCGGCTCCTTCAGATCATGGGCCATGGCGCGGGTGAAGATTTCAAGCGATTGCCGCTTCTGCTCCAGCTGTGCCTCCAGCATGCCGTGCATGATGGCGTTCTGGATGCAGCGATGCAGGGTTTCGGGCGACAGCGAATCCTTCGTCAGATAGTCGCGCGCGCCGCTCTTCATCACCTCGACAGCGACGGTTTCACTGCCCTGGCCGGTCAGCATGATGACGTTGGCGGCAGGATCGTTCTCCAAGATATCGGCAAGAACACCGAGCCCGTTGCGACCCGGCAGCGAATAGTCGAGCAGGATGCAGTTCGGCCGTTTCCGGCCGTTCAGCGCAAGACCCTCTTCGCCCGTCTCCGCCTCCAGGACGCTATAGGCGGTGCTGGAGACGCGGCTCAATATGCGGCGATAGACCTCGCGATCGTCGATATTGTCGTCGATGATGAGAATGCTGCAGTCTTCCGCCAATCTGTCAGTCCTCGAGCGGCAGGATGGCAATTTCGAACCAGTATTCCTTCAGCCGCTGGATCGCCGCAAACAGCCCGTCGAGATCGACCGGCTTCTGCACATAGGTATTGGCGCCGAGCGCATAGCAGCCTTCGATATCCCGCTCGTCGTCGGAAGTGGTGAGGATCACCACCGGGATCTTGCGCCAGCTGGCGTTCGACTTGATTGCCTCCAGCGTCTTGCGGCCGTCAAGGCCCGGCATGTTGAGATCGAGCAGGATCAGCCCCGGTTTCGGCACCATCGTGGCCAGCATGTCGAGCGCCTCCTGCCCCGAGGCCGCCCAGCGGATCGAGTTGCGCAGGTTGGTGCGTTTGAAGGCGCGCATCGTCGCTTCGAAATCGTCTTCGCTGTCCTCGACGATCAGGATCGGTTGCGTGTCACGCTGCTGCATTGTGCCCCTCGCGCTTTTTTCCCAATGTAAAATAGAATGTCGTGCCGGCGCCGACCTCCGATTCCAGCCAGATATCGCCATTGTGCCGGGCGATGATCTTGCGGACGAAGGTCAGGCCTGCTCCGGTGCCGTCGTCGGAATCCTGCGACTTTTCCAGCCGTTTGAAAATGCGGAAAATGTCCTCATGGAATTCCTGGGGTATGCCCTTGCCGTTATCCCTGACGAAAAACACGTTGCGGGCAATCGTGCCGTCGTGGCCGACGAACCGATCGAGATAGCCGATCGAAACCAGCGGCGCCGGTTTGTCGTTGTATTTGATCGCATTGGTGATGAGATTGCGGAAGACCTCCGTAAGCCGCGGCGCGTCGCAGACCACATCCGGCAACTTGCCGTCGATGATGACCTTGGCATGCCGTTCCTCCAGCAGCAGTTCCATCGTCGCGACGACATCCTTGATGATCAGGCCGATGTCGGTGCGTTTGACCGCCAACTGCTGCCGCCCGAGCCGGGAGAAATAAAGCAGGTCGTTGACGAGTTTTTCCATGCGCTGGCTAAGGCGCACCAGCCGGTTCAACCGGCGCACGCCGTCGTCGTCGAGCTTGTCCTCATAGTCCTCCAGGAGAAATCGCGAGTGGTTGTGCAGGCCGCGCAACGGCTCCTTGAGATCATGCGAGGCGATATAGGCGAATTCGTCGAGATCGTGGTTGCTGCGCTCGAGTTCGGCCGTATAGGCCTCCAACTGGGCAAGCGTCGTTTTCATCCGCTCTTCCTGCCGGGCGCGCTCGCTGATGTCGCGCACGATGCCGACGAAGATCTTCGTATCGTCGGTCGCGACTGCGCTGATGGAGACGTCGATCGGAAAGACGATGCCGTTCCTGCGTCGTCCGGAGACCGTGCGCGTCGTGCCGATGATGCGCTCCTCGCCGGTCTTCCGGTAATGGGCGAGATAGCCGTCATGCTCGGAATGGTAGGGTTCGGGCATCAGCATCTTGATATTCCGTCCGATCGTCTCCTGCGGGGAGTAGCCGAACATGCTTTCAGCCGCCGGGTTGAAGCTCCTGATCGTTCCCCCCTCGTCGATGACGATGACGGCATCGGGCGTGCCGCGCACCAGCGCGCCGAAACGGACGCGCTCGGTTTCGAGATTATGATTGTTGCGCATGAAATAAAAGATGAGGATCGCGATCAGCCAGAGCGTCGCCGCCGTAATCGTGCGGTTGGCGATCTCCTGCCAGAATGCCGTCTCGTTGTGCCTGACCGCGAAAAAGCCGAGCATCAAAAGCACGGTGCACGCAAAAGCGAAGAAAAGCGGCGCATTCCTGTTGCCGAACCAGAGCGCCGTCAGCACCAGCGGCACATAGAGAATGCCGTTGGCGACGCCGAGCGGCGTGTAGAGATCGACGAGAAGGCCGGTGAAGCAGACCGCAGCCGGGATCCACAGCGGGATTTGCGCCCGGTTTGCCGGCTGCATCCACCAGGAGCGCGCGAGCAGGCCCGAGCCGAAGATCACTATGCCGACCGCCGTATGCAGCGCCATCGCCGCATAGGGCCCCCAACGGTAACCCTGTTCGGCATCGGTGACATAGCTGGCGAGCGCGATCATGCCGAGGGTGATGACGACGTAGCTCGTCAACTCCTGCACCACCTGACCTTTGCGCACCGCGTGGAGAGAGAGCAGCAGCGAAAGATTGGCGATCAGGAAGACCAGCGCCGTGTTCGGCCCCATGCCGCCGCCGATCTCAGCGATGAAATCGGGCGGAACCAGGAACTGCGTGATCAACACGTCGACATTGTGGAAAGTCCGCCCGATCGTGATGATTTCCACCAGCCGGGCCGCGGCGAACACCGCCGCAAGCCCTGCCATGATCGTTGCCGCCAGCCGAAAGCGACGGGCGGCCAGCGTCGAGGCGGCGAGCCCCAGGCCGGACAGCACGAAGCAGAGGGCGGTGTTGAAGGCCATCGACGGAAAGCCGGGAACCAGCGAAATGATCACCTTGATCTGCAGCAGCCAGCCGGCAAGGGCGCTCGTTCCGAGAAGCAGCATCAGGCAGCCGACCGCAATCGCAAAGCCACGGTAGCGTCGCCGCCGCCGCTGGTCCTGCAGGTCCACGTTGCCATTATCCTGCACCCGTCATGCCCTCCTCGGTTCGCGCGGCCATTTTTTCCGAAATCGAGGAATACTCAATAGGCAGGCGAGGGCGCCGCCGCGCTTTTTGCGAAATGATTTTTTGAGAAGATGGATCGAATTTTCGCGAAATCGCGATATCGTGACGTCGAAAGACAGCGAGGTTCATTCGAACAATATCCAATCACGGTGCTGAATGCCTACCATAATCTACGTCGACGACAGCAGGGATGATCTCTTCTATCTCGACTATATCCGCAGGAAGCAGCAGATAGAGGTCGATCTATTCTGTTTCTCGACCGCCGAGACGGCGCTTGCGGCGCTGGAGCAGCGTGCGGCGGAAGGCTGGGCGCTGCCGGAACTGTTGGTCGCCGATCTCTACATGCCGCTCGACAGCGGCATCGCCCTGGTGAGCAGGCTGCGCCGGGACGATCGCTTCAAGGCGATGCGGCTTGCCATCTGCAGCGGCTCGGATGCTGCCGAGGATCGCGCGCGCTCGCTTAAGGCCGGCGCCGATGCCTATCTGGAAAAGCCGCTTGATCTCGCCGGGATGATTCTCAATCTTGAGATGTAGGAAACGGCGAAGGCCCGGTAACTTGTTTCCCCTCCTATGTCCCAACCATACGGCAAACCGCAATTGACAAGGTCGAGGACGCATAACAAGATGCAACCGAAGCGAAGGAAATGATACGCAAAATAAGCGCTGAGAGAACCGATTGACCCGCGTTCGCCGCCACGAACATCAGCCAACCCCTTAGCTGAATGGGTCTGTCGGCTCTCTCGCGCTTACGTCTGGCACTGCCTTCCTGCATTCATGGATGTTGAATGCAGGAAGAATACGATACCCAGGTAAGAACTACTGCCCCTCAGTAAAATCTGCCCGTGCATCACTTGTAGTTGAGATAATTGATGATTTCCGCCTTTGAATGTCGAAAGTCCCCGTTTCGATATTCGTCATCAACCGTCTCGCAATTTTTGTAGCTCTTCGCGTCTAAGACGTATATCCCAAGATTTCGGGATCGGAGGCATCGAGGAGAGGAAGAGTGGGAATGAACAACGCCCCGGCAATTCCCTTTCATGCCGGACCGGAGCTGAGTCGGGCGATCAACCGCACCGATTTTTTCCGGCTGCTGAAGTCTGCGGCACAGCACTACAATTTCGACAGTTTCGCGCTGGCCCGTATTTCCGAGGCTTCGGCGCCTTTCGGTGAGCGCGATATCGTCATCACCAATGTCGCAGAGCGGCGTGTCGGCCTTTTCATCACGACGCTGAAGGAAGCGCTCGGGACCGTCCGGGCAAAGTCCGCCCAGTTTCTGGCAACGCCGGTTCACGGCAGGAGCGCAAAGCCGGAAGATTATCGCTCCGATCTCGTTTTCAACGAATTCCTGAGTGGCGTCTTTCTGTTCATCCCGCTGTTCACCCCGGAAGGGCGGCGTTATTGCCTCGTGCTCAGCGGCGAGCGTCAGGAGCCGGATCAGAGCGAGATTGCCGACATGCTTCTCGACGCCATGCGGATTTTCGACAAGCTGTATGAGGAAATCCTGACGCCGGAAATGTCCGGACGGCTGACCCATCGCGAGCAGGAAATCGTCAAATGGACGAGCGAAGGCAAGACGTCGGCTGAGATCGCCATCATCCTCGGTCTTTCCGAACATACGGTCAATTCGCACATTACCGCGGCGGCGCGCAAACTTGACGCTGTCAACCGCGTTCACATGGTGGCGATCGCCTTGAGGAACGGTTTGGTTACGTGACGCTGGTTTCGGGATTGGGGAATTGAGACGATGATCACCGAAACGAGCCGAAGGAACGCCGTAAAGGTTCTGTTTGTCGACGACGAATTCATCGAATTCCGTGCGCTCAAGAAGAAGATCGCCGATCTCTCCGAGCCGGCCGTCGAGGTTGAATATTCGCCGTCGATCGGTGACGCGCTGGAAAAGATCCGCTTGGCGCGTTTCGATCTCATCCTGCTCGACAACCGCCTTCTGCCGAACGCCGATTTCCGCGAGACGGTGCCGGAGCTGCGCGGCATCGGTTACACCGGCCCGATCGGCGTCGTCTCGACCGACATATCCGGCGGCTATTTTCAGGAATTCCCGGATTACGGCGTCGATTTTCGCATCGGCAAGGACGAAATCGACGCCCAGACGCTGCAGCACATCATCCGCGAATATGTGAACTACGACGTCCCGGATTTCTGGAAGGACGATTACAGCATCTGAAAAGACGCGCGCGCTGTAAGCTCAGGCGGGAATGCGGATGAGGAAGCGGCTGCCGCTTGCATCTGAATCTTCGAGGCTGAGATCACCACCGAGCGCTGCCAGGATCTCTCGCGCCGTCGTCAGTCCGAGACCGGCGCCAGGCACCGTTCCCGCCTGCGGCAATTTCCAGAACGGTTCAAAGATCCGCTTCCGATAGGCCGGATCGATGCCAGTCCCATTGTCGGAAACCCGGATGAACCAATCCGCCTCCTGCCGCTCCGCGGTAATGACCACACGGAGCGGCGCTTCGCTCCGATAGCTAACAGCGTTGGTCAGCAGATGCGTCAGCACCAGGCCGAGCAGGGCAGGATCGCTCCGGAGGGAGGGCAGGCCCCGGCTTTCCAGCGTCGCATCGCGAACGGCGGTTTCGTCGGTCAGTTCGCCCCAGACATTTTCGGCCAGCGCCTGCAGATCGACCTCTTCGGGCGTCACCTGAGGTGCTCCGCCGGCAAGGCTCATCAATGCCTTGGTCAGGCGCTGTGCGGCTTGCGCCTTTTCCAGGATCATCCGGAGGCTCTGACGCTGTTCGCCGTCGAGCGTTTCCTCGAGATCGTCGAGCAGCAGTTCGGCATACATGGCGATATGGCGGAGCGGCGATTGCAGATCGTGCGAGGCGGTTGCGAGAAATCGCTTGATGCGCTCCTCATTGTTGTCGTCGGTTTCCGGTCGTCTCGTCGGGTTTGATGACATCTGGCGGTTCCCCCGATCTCTGCTGCAGCGCCGCGCATCCTTTTCAGACGCGCCAAGGACGCTGTAATCCTTTGAATCGCTGCAGGATTTTATCCCTGCAATTATCGACAATAGAAAGAGGGCGCCGGCTCTGCAACCGGCGCCCTCTTCAAGGATGCGTTAACACGCGGATTTTAGCTCGCCGACTTGCGCGGGCGACCCTGTTCGGGCGGGATGATTTCGACGGCGCCATCGGTGGCCGTTGCAGCCTTGGCGTGGCGGCGGCGCCAGTCGCCGAGGAAGAGCAGGATCGGCGCCGCGATGAAGATCGACGAGGCGCCGGCCACGAGAATGCCGAAGACCATCGGGATCGCGAAGCTCGAGACGGCGCTGCCGCCCCAGATCGCCATCGGCACCAGGGCGAGGAAGGCCGTCGCATTGGTGTAGAGGCTTCGTGCCAGGGTCTCGTTGATCGACTTGTCGATGATCTCGCGCAGCGGCATCGATTTGTAGAGCCGCATATTTTCGCGCATGCGGTCATAGACGACGACCTTGTCGTTCACCGAGTAACCGACGAGTGTCAGGATGGCGGCGATGGCCGTCAGGTTGAAGTCGAGGCCGGTGATCGCAAAGAAGCCGATCGCCTTGGTGACGTCGAGCACCAGCGTGACGATGGCGCCGACGGCAAACGGCCATTCGAACCGCACCCAGATATAGATGAGCATTGCGAGGCTGGCGATCACCACCGACAGGATGCCGGCCCAGGCAAGCTCGCCGCTGACCTTCGGGCCGATGACATCGGTGCCTTCGACGGTGGCGGTCGGATCGATCTTGGCGACTTCGGCCTTCAGCTTGGTCACAGCAGCCGTCTGCGCCTCTTCGCCGCCCTCCTGCCGCTGCGCGCGAACGAGAATGCTGCTTTTGTCGCCGAAGGACTGCAGGGTGATTTCGCCGAGGCCGAGACTATCGAGACCTTCGCGGAACTTGGCAAGATCGGCCGCCCCTTGAGTCTTGACGGACATCTGGATGCCGCCGCGGAAGTCGACGCCGTAGTTGAGGCCGGGGTGAATGAAGAGCACGACGGAGGCAATCGACAGCAGCGCCGAAACGGTGACGCCGAAGAAGCGCGCCTTCATGAACTCGATGTGCTTGTCATAGGGGCTGAACGGAATCAATGGCCGGATGTTCAGCACCTTGTACTTGCGGCGGCGGGTGATCTCGATCATGGCAACGCGAACGAAGGCGACCGAGGTGAACATCGAGATGATCAGGCCGAGCGCCATGGTCACGGCAAAGCCGCGAACCGGTCCGGAACCGAAAAAGAACAGAATGGCCGCGGCGATCAGGGCCGTCATATTGCCGTCGATGATCGTCGAATAGGCACGGTTGAAGCCCGTATCGATGGCGGCAAAGGCGCCCTTGCCCTTGCGCGTCTCTTCACGAATACGCTCGTTGATGAGAACGTTGGCGTCGACCGCAAGGCCGATGCCGAGCACGACACCGGCAATACCCGGCAGCGTCAGCGTCGCACCCACCAGCGTCAGGGCCGAGAAGGTGAGGATCGTGTGGATCAGCAGCGCGATATTTGCCAGCACGCCCCAGGTGCCATAGAGCACGAAGATGAAGAGTGCGACGAGGATAAAGCCGACGATGCCGGAATAGATACCCATCTTGATGGCGTCGGCGCCCAGATCGGCGCCGACAGTGCGTTCCTCGATGACCGTCAGCTTGGCGGGCAGGGCGCCGGCGCGCAGCATGGCGGCAAGCGTCGTTGCGCTGTCGGCCGAGAAGTTGCCGGAGATCTGGCCGGAACCGCCGGTGATCGGCTCGCGGATATTGGGTGCGCTCAGCACCTTGTCGTCGAGGACGATGGCGAAGGGATTGCCGACATTCTGACGGGTGATATCGGCAAAGCGGGTGGCGCCGGCGCTGTCGAAGCGGAAGCTGACGACCGGCTCATGCGTGTTCGGGTCGAAGCTGACGCGGGCATCCGAAAGGCGGTCGCCGGAGAGTTCGACGCGGTCGAGAACCGCATAGGACCGGCCTTCTTCGTCCTGCATCATGGTCACGCCCGGGCCGGGCTGATTGTTCGGGGCCACCATGTGGAACGACATCTTCGCCGTGGAGCCCAGAAGTTGGCGCAGCCGCGTCGGATCCTGCGCACCAGGAAGCTGCACGAGTACACGATTGGCGCCGATGCGCTGAATGGTCGGCTCGGAGACGCCGACCTGGTCGACGCGCTGGCGGATGACTTCAAGGCTCTGCTGGACGGCGTTGTCGACATTGGCGGAGATGCCGGCACGGGAGAAGCCGACGGTAATGGTCGCTCCGTTCGCCGTGACATCAAGGTCCGCCTGGCCGGCGCTGAGGCCGGTACTGATTGGGTTGGCGAGCGTCTTCAGTTCGGTGACGGCGGCATCGCTCTGCGTGGCGTCGGCGAGCGTCACGACGATCTGGTTCTGGCTGCGCACGACGGCCTTCGGCTGGATGCCCTTTTCGCGCAGCACACGGCGCGCGTCCTGAAGCAGCGATTGCAGCCGCTCCTTGGTCAGATCCGCCTCGTCGACTTCCAGAACGAGATGCGAGCCGCCGCGAAGGTCGAGGCCGAGCGACACCTGCTCATGCGGCAGCCATGTCGGCACCCGCTGAAGGACGGATTGCGGCAGGACGTTCGGCAGTGCGATCAATAGGCCGAGAAAGATGATCACCGCATAGGTGAACACCAGCCATGGTGAAGTACGCATGTTGTATTCCTTAGATAATCGGGGGCCGGCGCTCGGGCGCTGGCGGCATGTCGTCAGATGTCGGAAGCGCGTTCAGCGCAAACGTCAGGCAGCAGCCGGCGGTCCGCGCGGCTGATGGGTCCTGGAGACCGCGGCATGAGGCGAAGCATCAAATGCCGGAAAGGCGGCGGAAATGGTCCAGCCGGCGAGATCGACAACTGGGGCAGCCGCAATGGCGGGCGATCCGCCGTCATGGGCTGCCTGCTTCGGCGCCAGCCTGCGCTCGGTGGCAAGCACGCCGCGCACGGCATCTCGCGCGGTCAGTTGCGGCGGTTGCGGATCCCGGCCGGAAGAGGAAAGCGTGTTGACGGCGGCGGCCGGCGAAATGACCAGATTGCCGCCGAGCAGCAGGCCGAGATAGGCTAGGATGGCGACAAGCAGGGAAGCGGCGACACGGCTGGTCAGATGGTGCTGGTCCAGCTCCACCTTCTCCGTCCCTGTAATGTCACTCCCGTATCGGCTCAAAAGCGCGCCAATCTCTCATTCTTTCTCCAGCGGAGCAGTGCCCACCGGAATAATTGTATCAGGCTCATGCCTGTCTTCATAGGGAACACTCTCATGATGCACTTGAGCGAGGCGGTCAACCATGCCAAGCGCAATTTCGCGTTCGCCCATGATGACAGTGTCGGCGCCATATTGCTTCAGCTCATCGACCTCGGCGTCGGAATGGGCGCGGGCGACGATGAGGATCGACGGATTGACGCTGCGTGCTTGCTCGGCAATGCGGCAGGCCTCGAAGGCGTTCGGGATGGCGATGGCGATGCTGCGGGCGCCGGAAAGATTGGCGAGGTCCAGCGTTTCCCGCATCACCGCATTGCCCATCAGCGTTTCGATACCTTGCGTCTTCAGCTCGCCAATGCGCTTGTCGGAATCCTCGATGACCAGAAAAGGTGTAGCCGACGATTTCAGATTCTGTCCGACGATGCTGCCGACCCGCCCGTAGCCGACGAGAATGGCGTGACCGCTGAGAGCGGTCGGGTGCACCTCGTCGTCTTCGGGCGGCACCTCTTCGTGCGCAACCGCCGCATCCGCCGAGGAAGCGGGCTCCACCACGGCTTCCTCTCGTTTTGCACCTTCAAAAAGCGGCCGCATGCGGTCGCAGAGGAAGAACAGCAGCGGATTGAGGATGATCGAGATGATGGCGCCGGCAAGGATCAGATCGCGGCCTTCCTCCGGCAGCAGCCCGAGGTCGACGCCGAGGGCGGCGAGAATGAAGGAGAATTCGCCGATCTGGCCGAGGCTGGCCGAAATCGTCAGCGCTGTGCCGAGCGGCTTCTTGAAGGCGAGTACGATCAAGAAGGCGGCGATGGACTTGCCGATGACGATGATGAAGACGGTGGCGAGGATCGGCAGCGGCCTGTCGATCAGGATGTTCGGATCGAACAGCATGCCGACCGAGACGAAGAACAGCACGGCGAAGGCGTCGCGCAGCGGCAGGCTTTCCTGGGCGGCGCGATGGCTGAGCTCGCTTTCGGCCAGCACCATGCCGGCAAAGAAGGCGCCGAGCGCCAGCGACACGCCGAAGAGCTTGGCCGCGCCGAAAGCGACCCCGAGCGCGATCGCCAGCACGCCGAGCCGGAACAGCTCGCGCGATCCGGTATGAGCGATGCGGTGCATCGTCCATGGAATGAGCTTGCGGCCGAAGACCAGCATCAGCGCCACAAACAGCGCCACCTTCACCAGCGTCATGGCGATCATGCCGCCGATGCCGAGATCGAGCCCGAACAGCCGGCTCAGCCCGGCCGAGAGCGGCTCGACAGGCGCGTGACCTTCACCGCCGATGCTGGCTGCGGCGGGGATCAGCACCAGCGCCAGCACCATGGCGAGATCCTCGACAATCAGCCAGCCGACCGCGATGCGCCCGCGCTCCGTTTCGACCAGTCGGCGCTCCTGCAGCGCTTTCAGCAGCACCACGGTCGAAGCGACCGAAAGCGCCAGGCCGAAGACCAGGCTGCCGCCGGTCGGCCAGCCCATGAAGGCGCCGAGCCCCCAGCCGAGCAGGGTCGCAAAGGCGATCTGGGCGATGGCGCCGGGCACGGCGATGCCGCGCACCGACAGCAGGTCTTTCAGAGAAAAATGCAGCCCGACGCCGAACATCAGCAGGATGACGCCGATTTCGGCAAGCTCCGGCGCCAGGCTTTGATCCGCGACATAACCAGGCGTATGCGGTCCCACCAGCACACCGGCAATCAGATAGCCCACCAGCGGCGGCATGCGCAGCCGATGGGCAAACGCGCCGAAGATGAAAGCCAGCACGAGGCCGCCGACGATTGTCGAAATCAAGGGCGTATCGTGCGGCATTGCTGTCTCCCGATCTGGAAATCCCGTTCGTAATGTGACATATATGGTTTATATCGACCAATATGGGCAAGTTGTAATCATGGGTCAAGGCGCAAGGGAAACAATTCTGACCCCGGCTCTCTGCCGGGCGGCGCGCGGCCTGCTCGACTGGACCCAGACCGATCTTGCCGAAAGGGCTGCCGTCTCGCGCAGCACCATCCGCGATTATGAGGGTCGCCACCACGACATCCATCGCGCGACGGAGGCGCAACTGCGCCTCGCCTTCGAGGAAGGCGGCGTCAAATTCGTCGAGATTGAAGGGGCGGGCACCGGCCTCTGCCTGCCCGCGGCATAATTCCTCAAGTCGGAATCGATTGGCTCAAGGCGCCAGGCAGGTGGCGGAGACCTTGTAGAGTGAGAGCGACTTGCCCTTGTAATAGCCCTCTGTCGGCTGCCAGTTCTTCAGCAACTCGGGTGTCTCGGTGGCGCAGCTGAACGGACCGCCCGTCAGGAAAAGCACCTTGCCGGTGATATCGGCCGGCAGGGCGAATTCCTGCTCGTAATAGCTTTCGGGAAGGCCGGCCGGCGCTTGCGCATAGATCCTGTAGGATGTGTCGCGCAGCGTATAGAAAAGATCGGCAACCATATCGCGATCATTGGTGACGATGATGTCGGTCCCGGCCTGGCCGGCAAGGGCTGCGGCCTCGCGGCTGACCTCGGCGCGGCCGAGATAGCGCTTCATCAGCTCGTCGCCGTTCGGCAGCAGCAATTGTTGCGGAAAGATTGTCGCCAGCGGAAAGAGCAGGCTGGCGATGCCGTTGATGATAAGCGACAGCCTCAAGCCCTTCGGCCACATCCGGTAAAGCAGCCAGACGGCAAGGATGGTGCCGGCGACATAGGCGGTCACGGCCCAGTTGGCATAGGCCTTGGCGACTGTTGCCTGCAGCGTGATCAGCACCACCACCGGCATCGACAGCCAGACCAGGATCCTTTCGCGGTCGTCGCTCCTGCCCTTGATCATGCGATAGACCGCCCACAGCATCGCGAAGAAGATGATCGGCCCGACGACGCCGAACTGGGCGGAGAAGAATTCAAGCCCGCGACGGAGATTGATGCCGAGATCGCTCCAATGGGCGATATCCTGCGTATGCCGCACCGTCGTATTGTCGTGCTTGAGGTTCCACCACAGGTTCGGCAATGCGACAACCGCCGCGACCGCGACTGCGACGATGAAATCCTGGATGGCGATGCGTGCCGCCGGAACAAGGAGGAGGGCAAGCGCCCCACCCGGAACCACGAACAGCACGGCGTACTTCGTCAGGAAGGCGAGGCCGACGCCGAGCCCCATGACCAGCGCCAGCCCGACCGAGCGCCGCTGCGTCAGGCCGAAATAGGCAAGCAGGACGATCGCAATGAAGAACAGCAGGATCACGTCGGTCGAGAAGAACACCGACGACAGTGCGACGCCCGGAAGGGTGATATAGGTGGCGCCCGTCCAGCCTTCGATCTCCCGCCCGACGAAACCCTTCGCAACCTTCATCAAAACCAGTGCCGCCGCCATGTGGATGAGCGGTCCGCTGAGCCTGATCCAGTAGATGGCGTCGGAGCCGGAAAGCTCGGTCATCGCCCGGATCACCCAGGCGATCATCGGCGGCTTGGAATAATAGCCGAGATCGAGATTCTGCGACCAGAACCAGTACTGCGCCTCGTCGACGAAAAGGTCCGTCGCATCGAAATGCAGCGTGACGACGCGCCAGAGCGTGAAGCCGAGAACGATGAGGAGACCTGATCTGGGGGACATGAACCGACAGTTCCGCTGACATGAAAGGCGCGAGTGCGATACACCAAAGGTGCCGGACTGCCAACGGGGAAGGATGGGTTCAAAGCATGTCGCGCAAAAGTGTGCCGCGGTTTTGCGATAACGACATGCGTAAAATCAAAGAGCTAAAGCGCAGGGGAGCATCGGAAAGATGCGACGCGCTTTAGAATACCCGAAGCATGCGGATGTCGCGGTTTGCGGCGAGAGAATCGATGCGGGCGACGGCGGCAAGCAGCGTCATTGCAATCAAGCAGGAACCCAATCCGAGAACAATCATTGCTCTGTCCTTGTCGACGTCATGTCTTGGTTATCGACCGGCCTATAACACGGAGCTTGCGTGTGCCTTGTAGCAGCCGTGCAACTCCGCCGCAGTATTTGCTGCCAACGGCCTTGAATTGCTTCAAAAGCCGCCACTGCGACAGGCTTATTAACCTTCAGGCAAGGAATTAACCATAAACATTGGTTTACACGTCGGAATGGGAAGATGCACTCGTTCCCACCAGGCATGACGCCGTCCCGCCGTACCGGTTGATCCGGTATCCATCTCTTCAGACAGCTCCGAAACATAGCTGATCAGAGGGCTCGACCCGCCGGTTGTAACCGGTGGTGAGGACCGTCTCCACGCTTCGTATTAATCGGATGCTGCAAGAATTTTTAGCCAGGCATCTGCCTGGAAAGCGGGTTTGGGGACAGGCGTTGAGGCAGGACATGCCATCAGATCAGGCACGTGGAGCGCAGGCAGGCAGCTTGCGCGACCGCCTGCGCTTTGCCGGTCTCGATGCCGAGCAGTGCGAACTGGTGCGCCGCAACCGGCCGGCCCTCGAAGCGCATCTGAAGGCGGGTCTCAGAGATCTCTTCCACAGGTTCCAGTCTTTCCCCGACGCCGCCCGCAATTTCGACAGCGAGCGCCAGGTCGAGCGCCTGCATGATCTGCAGTCCTCGCATTGGGACGTGCTGACCGATGCCCGGTTCGACAGCCTCTATGCCGAACGTGTCAAGGTTCTCTCCGATACCGAAAGCAAGATCGGCCTCGACCCCCGCTGGCACGTCGCCGGCCATGGCGTCATGCTGGAGCATGTCGTTGCCGGTCTCGCCGAGGAAATTGCCGGCCGTCCGCTGCTGCCGTCCGCCAAGCGCCGTACCCGCGAAATCTCCGAGCTGATGACGGCGATCATCCGCATCGTCATGGTCGATGTGGAAATCGCCGTCTCGCTGCGCTTCAACGCCCAGCGCGCCGGAGAGCAGCGTGCGCTCGCCGATCAGCGCGCCGACAACGAGGCCGAGATCGCCAGGATCTTCGGCGATGTCATCGAAGGCCTTGCTGCCCGCGACCTGACGCGGCGCGCCCCCGTCGACGGCGACCATGCGGCGATCGCCGCCGCGCTGAACGGCGCATTGGATGGTCTCCAGGCCGAGTTCACTGAAATCACCGAGCGCACGCTGAAGGCCGAGGCGGCGACCGGTTCGCTCGCCGGCCTGTCGCGGCAGTTCGCCGGCACGGCGTCCGGCCAGGCCGACCGGCTGCAGCTTTCCGCCGCAGCCCTTGCCGGCATCGCCGGGAGCGTTCGCGACGGCGCCGCCGACAGCCGCGCCGCCGAACAGGCGGCCGCCTTGACGCGCGCCGCGGTCGAGGAAAGCGGCGAGGTCGTCGGCCGCGCGATCAGCGCCATGGCCGATATCGAGCAGTCGGCCGAAAAGATCGGCCAGATCATCGGCACGATCGACGAGATCGCCTTCCAGACCAATCTGCTGGCGCTGAATGCCGGCATCGAAGCCGCCCGCGCCGGCGATTCCGGCCGCGGTTTTGCCGTCGTCGCCCAGGAAGTTCGGGCGCTGGCCCAGCGTTCGGCCGAAGCCGCCCGCGAGATCAAGACGCTGGTGACGACGACCAAGGCGCAGGTCGATGCCGGCGTGCAGATGGTCGGCCGCACACAGGATTCGATCGGTAGCATCGTCCGTCAGGTCACCGACATCAATGCCGCCATTGCAGGCATCGCCACGAAGACCGGCGAACATGCCGTAAGCCTCGACAGCGTGACCGCGGACGTCAAGGGCCTGGGTGGCGAGGTGGCGGGTTGCGCCGGCCTTGCGCAGCGCTCGGCCGAAGGCGCCGACCACCTCCATACCGTCATTCTCGAGCTCGGCCGGACGATTCGTGAATTCCGCATTGCCCGGGAAAACGCCAATGAAGGACGCCCGGCCCCGGTTCGGGTGACGCCGCCGCGCGCCGTCGAGACAGCCGCCCTTCCGGCTGTGGCCGAGGACGAATACGAATATGGTGATTTTAGCCTTCCGCAGCCCTTCGCAAGCGTCGGAGGTGGGCGGAATGTTTACTAACCTATCGGATGATTACCACAGCTCGTCTTCTCGAGCCGGGGACAAGGGGACAAGGAAAAGCTGATGGTAGCAAAGAAGAGTGGCAAGACGCTGGATTTGACAGCGGTGCTCGACCTCAACGAGGCTTCCGCCTTGCGCGATAAGCTCCTCTCGCTCAGGGGCAGCGGTCTGTCGATAGACGCTTCCGGCGTCGAACGGATCGGTGCTCTTTGCGCCCAGGTTCTGATGTCCGCCGAGAAGACTTGGCAGCAGGACAAGCAGCCATTCACCTTTTCCAAGGTGTCCGATGCATTTCAGAAAACCATGCAGCTGGTGGGCGTCAATATTGATCACCTGCTTGCCAAGGAGATTCGGCAATGAAGAAAAAAGTTCTTACCGTGGATGATTCCCGCACCATCCGAAACATGCTTCTCGTGACGCTCAACAATGCCGGCTTCGAGACGATTCAGGCGGAAGACGGCGTCGAGGGCCTCGAGGTTCTCGAAGAGTCGAATCCTGACGTCATCGTGACCGACATCAACATGCCGCGCCTCGACGGTTTCGGCTTCATCGAAGGTGTCCGCCGCAACGAGAAATATCGGGCGATCCCGATCCTGGTCCTGACCACCGAAAGCGACGCGGAAAAGAAGAACCGCGCCCGCCAGGCCGGTGCCACGGGCTGGATCGTCAAGCCTTTCGACCCGGCCAAGCTGATCGATGCCATTGAGCGTGTAACCGCTTAAACCCAGGATTTGCTCCTATGGATATGAACGAAATCAAAGAGATCTTTTTCCAGGAGTGCGAGGAACAGCTCGCCGAGCTGGAATCCGGTCTTCTGAAAATGAATGATGGCGATCGCGATCCGGAAACCGTCAATGCGGTGTTCCGTGCCGTGCATTCGATCAAGGGTGGCGCCGGCGCCTTCGGCCTTGATGATCTGGTTGCCTTCGCCCATGTTTTCGAGACCACTCTCGATTGCGTTCGTTCCAACAAGCTCGAGCCGAACCAGGACGTCCTGAAGGTGATGCTGAAGTCGGCCGACGTGCTCGCCGACCTGACCAACGCTGCGCGCGATGGCGGCAGCGTCGATGAAAGCCGCAGCCGCGGCCTCGTCAAGGAGCTCGAGGCGCTGGCGAACGGCGAATTGCCGTCTCCATCGGCATCGGCCGAGGCACCGGCGCCGAAGGCGGCAGCAAAGCCTGCTCCGGCCGCCGCCGCACCCGCTGCCAAACCGACGGATGACAGCGGTTTCCAGCCGGTTCCCTTCTCCTTCGACGACTTCGGCGGCGAGGGCGATGCGGGCGCCGAGCTTCCGACCTTTGAAATCACCTTCAAGCCGCGCTACGAACTCTATTCCAAGGGCAATGACGCCACGCTGCTGTTGCGCGACCTTTCGCGCCTCGGCGAAATGACCATCTATTGCAATAGCGATGAGCTGCCGGGCCTCGATGAACTCGATCCGGAAGGCGCCTATTTCTTCTGGAACGTCACGATCAAGACGGACAAGGGCGAGGACGCCATTCGCACCGTCTTCGAATTCGCCGAATGGGATTGCGAACTGACGGTGAAGCCGGTCGAGGACGCAAGGGCTGAGGCGGCCAGCAACGACGAACTGCCGATGGTGCCGGTTCCATTCGATCTGTCGATCCTGGACGAATCGGGCGCGTCCGAAGACGTTTCCGGCGCTGCCGCCGCCGTTGCCGCTGCCGAGATCGCCTCCAATGTCACGCAGATGGCCGCCGCCGCCGCGCGCGTCGAAAAGAAGGAATCGGCAGCCGCGGCTGCGGCCGCCGCAAGCGCCGCTGCCGCCCAGAACAATGCCGCCGCCGCCGGCCAGACGATTCGCGTCGATCTCGACCGCGTCGACAGCCTGATCAACCTCGTCGGCGAACTGGTCATCAACCAGGCGATGCTGTCGCAGAGCGTCATCGAGAACGACACGACCGGTACCTCCTCGATCAATATGGGCCTGGAAGAGCTGCAGCAGCTCACCCGCGAAATCCAGGACTCGGTCATGGCGATCCGCGCGCAGCCGGTAAAGCCGGTCTTCCAGCGCATGTCGCGTATTGTCCGCGAAATCGCCGACATGACCGGCAAGTCGATCCGCCTGATCACCGAAGGTGAGAACACCGAAGTCGACAAGACGGTTATCGACAAGCTGGCCGAGCCGCTCACTCACATGATCCGCAATGCCGTTGACCACGGCATCGAAACGCCGGAAAAGCGCGCCGCCGCCGGCAAGAACACCGAAGGCACGGTCCGCCTCACCGCCAAGCATCGATCGGGACGCATCCTGATCGAGCTTGCCGACGACGGCGCCGGCATCAACCGCGAGAAGGTCCGCCAGAAGGCGATCGATAACGACCTCATCCCCGCCGATTCCAACCTTTCGGATGAAGAAATCGACAACCTGATCTTCCTGCCGGGCTTCTCGACGGCTGACAAGATCTCCGACATCTCCGGCCGCGGCGTCGGCATGGACGTCGTCAAGCGTTCGATCCAGGCGCTCGGCGGCCGTATCAACATCACCTCGAAGCCGGGCCACGGCTCGGTCTTCACCATGAGCCTGCCGCTGACGCTCGCCGTCCTCGACGGCATGGTGGTCACTGTCGCCGGCCAGACGCTGGTCGTGCCGCTGACCGCGATCGTCGAAACCCTGCAGCCGGAAGCGGCCGCGATCCATTCCTTCGGTGCCAACCACCGGCTGATCTCGATCCGCAACAGCTTCTGCCCGCTGGTCGATGTCGGCCGCATCCTGAACTTCCGCGCGACCCAGGCCAATCCCGTCGAAGGCGTGGCGCTTCTGGTGGAATCCGAAGGCGGCGGCCAGCGCGCCCTGATGGTCGACGCCATCCAGGGTCAGCGCCAGGTGGTCATCAAGAGCCTGGAAGCCAACTACACCCATGTGCCGGGCATTGCCGCTGCCACCATTCTCGGCGACGGGCGTGTCGCTCTCATTCTCGATGTCGATGCGGTTGTCGGCGCCTCGCGCGGCCAGTCGCTCAAAGCAGAAATGTCGTTAGCAGCGGTAGGGTAAGGGAATGTCGTACGCCGTAAAAAATCTGAACGAGGGGGATCGCGAGCTGATCGCGTTCCGCATCGGGGATCAGGAGTTTTGCGTGAACATCATGTCGGTTCGTGAGATCCGGGGCTGGACCCCGGCGACCGCGATGCCGCACTCGCCCGGTTATATGCTGGGAGTCATCAACCTGCGCGGCGCGGTGCTGCCGATCATCGACCTTGCCGCCCGGCTCGGCATGAAGCCGGCCGATCCGACTGCCCGTCATGTCATCATCGTCGCCCAGGTGCGGCGCAAGGTCGTCGGCCTGCTGGTCGATGCCGTCTCCGATATCCTGACGGTGACCGACGAAACCATCCAGCCGACGCCGGAGATTTCCTCCGAGCTCGAACGTCAATTTGCCCGCGGCATTCTTGCCATCGACAAGCGCATGATCTGCCTGATCGAACTGGAATCCCTCTTTCCCGAGACCGAAAGCGAAGCCGCATGAACGCAATGGGCGCAAAAGATCAGAGACAGGGACCCGACGAGGTCCTGGCGAGCGGAGAATATCCGCTGACGCGCCGCGACCTCACGGAGATCGCCGCGATGATCTATTCGGATGCCGGCATCTTCCTCAACGAGACGAAGGCGTCGCTGGTCTATTCGCGCCTGTCGAAGCATATCCGCAATCTCGGCCTGTCCGGCTTCCGGGAATATTGTGACCTCGTCGCTTCGCCGGCCGGTGCTGCGCCGCGCCGCGAGATGCTGTCGCATCTGACGACCAATTTTACCCGCTTCTTCCGCGAAAACCATCATTTCGACCACCTGCGCGACCATGTCCTGCCGGAACTTCTGCAACGGGCGAAATCCGGCGGCAGGGTGCGCATATGGTCGGCCGCCTCCTCCGACGGGCAGGAGCCTTATTCGATCGCGCTCACCGTGCTGTCGCTGATGCCGAACGTCGCCGATTACGACTTCAAGATCCTCGCAACCGACATAGATCCGAAGATCCTGGCGATCGCCCGGGCTGGCGCCTATGACGAAAACGCGCTCGAAACCGTTTCGCCCGCCATGCGCAAGCAATGGTTCAGCGAAGTCGAGGTGCAGGGGCGCCGGAAGTTCCAGGTCGACGACAGGGTCAAGCGGCTGATCACCTACAACGAGCTGAACCTGATGGCGCAGTGGCCGTTCAAGGGCAAGTTCGACGTCATCTTTTGCCGCAACGTCGTCATCTACTTCGACGAGCCGACGCAGATGAAGATCTGGCAGCGTTTCGCCGGCCTGCTGCCGGAGGGCGGTCATCTCTACATCGGCCATTCCGAGCGCGTGTCGGGCGAGGCGAAACATGTCTTCGACAATATCGGCATCACAACCTATCGCTATACGGCCAAAGGTTCTGGGAGGAAGGCATGAGCGCTCCTGCAAGGGTTCTCGTCGTTGACGACTCCCCGACGATGCGGGGGCTGATCACCGCCGTCCTGAGTTCCGACCCCGAGGTCAACGTCATCGGCCAAGCCGGCGATGCGCTTGAGGCGCGCGAGGCGATCAAGCGGCTGAACCCAGACGTCGTCACGCTCGACATCGAGATGCCGAACATGAACGGTCTCGATTTCCTCGAAAAGATCATGACGCTGCGTCCGATGCCTGTCATCATGGTATCGACAATGACCCATCGCGGCGCCGAGGCGTCGCTTGCTGCCCTTGAGATCGGCGCCTTCGACTGCGTCGGCAAGCCGGCGCCGGGCGAACTCAGGCCCTTCGGCGACCTCGCCGAGAAGGTCAAGGCAGCCGCGCGCACGCAGCGCCAGTTCTCCCATCCGGTCGCCGCCCCGACCCCTCCGCCCGCCGTTGCCGATTTCCGCGTCGGTCGCAAGATCGTCGCGATCGGTTCGTCCACAGGCGGCGTCGAGGCGCTGATCGCCGTGTTGCAGAAGTTCCCGGCCAATTGCCCGCCGACTGTTATCACCCAGCATATGCCGCCGACCTTTACCAAGAGCTTCGCCGAACGCCTGAACCGCCTCTGTGCGCCGGTGGTGCAGGAAGCGACCGATGGCGCCCGCCTGGAAATCGGCAAGATCTATCTGGCGCCGGGCGGCGAGCGTCATCTCCAGGTCAGCAACGCCTCGGCGCCATGCTGCCGTCTCGTCGACCGGGCGCCGGTCAACGGTCACCGCCCCTCGGTCGACGTGCTGTTCGATTCGGTCGCCGAGCTGGCTGGCCGCAACGCCGTCGGCGTCATCTTAACCGGAATGGGCCGCGATGGCGCCGCCGGATTGTTGAAAATGCGCCACGCCGGTGCCAGAACACTCGGCCAGAACGAAAAAACCTGTGTCGTTTACGGAATGCCAAGGGTTGCTCATGAACTTGGCGCCGTTGAGCAGCAGTTGCCCCTGTCTGCCATCGGTGAAGAAATATTGAAAATGACAGCCGCCCGAAAGGAAGGGACCGAATAAATGTCGATCGCGGAGAAAATCAAAGTTCTGATCGTCGACGATCAGGTAACGAGCCGGTTGCTGCTCAGCGACGCGCTGACCCAGCTCGGTTTCAAGCAGATCACGTCCGCAGGCGACGGCGAGCAGGGCATGAAGATCATGGCCGAGCAGCCGCACCACCTGGTGATCTCGGACTTCAACATGCCGAAGATGGATGGCATCGGCTTCCTTCAGGCCGTTCGCACCAACCCGAACACCAAGAAGGCGGCCTTCATCATCCTCACCGCCCAGGGCGACCGCGCACTGGTGCAGAAGGCAGCCCAGCTCGGCGCCAACAACGTGCTCGCCAAGCCGTTCACGATCGAGAAAATGAAGGCGGCCATCGAAGCCGTGTTTGGAGCCTTGAAATGATGACTGAGGGGGCAGCCCGCCGCGTGCACATCATTCAGGGCGAGTACAAGGTTCTGAGCGATCCGAATGCGGTCCTCTCGACCATTCTCGGCTCGTGCGTGGCTGCGTGCCTCAGAGACCCTGTCGCCGGAATCGGCGGCATGAACCACTTCTTGCTGCCGGGTTCTGCGACGTCGCCGACATCGGGCGGCGATGCCACGCGTTACGGCGTGCATCTGATGGAACTGCTGATCAACGGTCTCCTCAAGCAGGGCGCCCGGCGCGACCGGCTGGAGGCCAAAATCTTCGGCGGCGCGAAGACGATCTCGACATTTTCCAATGTCGGTGAGCAGAACGCCGCCTTCGCCATGCAGTTCCTGCGGGATGAAGGCATTCCGGTGGTCGGCTCCTCCACAGGCGGAGACCATGGACGTAAGCTCGAATATTGGCCGGTCTCCGGTCGTGCCCGGCAATACCCCCTGACCGGCGCCGAAACGCAGAGAACCGTCGCTCTCGAGCAGCGCCCCGCCGCTCCGCCGAAGCCCGTCGAAACCAGTATCGAATTTTTTTGATGGCGAGGATTTTCATATGACATTTAATCCGGTGATGGAGCCGCCTGCGCCTGTTGAAGCGTTGAGCGACATCCTGATGCGCATCGTTTCGGAACTGCACGATGTCGCCTATCTCATCGAGCGCATTGAGCCGCAGCTTCTCGATCTCGGTGGTGCTGAAATCCTCAATTCGCCGGATTCCATGAAGGTCATGCAGGGCATCGATCTCGCCGTGCAGAAATCGCGCGGCCTTGCCGAGTTCATCGACACCATCACCGGCGAAATCCCGCACGGCTGGGCCGTCGACGTCGCAACCGCGCTCAGCCTCGTCAAGCTGGCGGAGATGCAGAAGGCCCTGGGCGGCGCCACACGCCACGGACATTCCCAGCCCCTGAGCAAGGCCGCCGGCGACTTCGATTTCTTCTAGTCCTTGGGGGGGCCGCGCCCCTTCACGAAACGCTCGCACAAGTTTCGCCGATTATTCGTCAGATGAGGCAATAAGCCTGCTTTGTCCCTGACGGATCGTGCGAGAACAGAATGAATCTGTTAAATCAATTAGTTCAGATCTTTAAGAACTTCGGTTCCCTTGGCCGAACGCGCCTGATGATTCTCGGAGGCGTCGGTGCCGTCTCCATCGCAATCGTCCTTGCGGCCGCCCTTTTCGTCAACAAGCCGGCACAGGAAACGCTCTATGTCGGTCTGGACAATCCTGATCTCAACCAGATCAGCATGGCGCTTGCCGAAGCCAACATCAATTTCCAGGTCGGCACCGACGGTGCCAGCATCAGTGTCCCCGCGGGGATGACGGGCAAGGCCCGCCTGATGCTTGCCGAGCGCGGCCTGCCGAACAGCGCCAATGCCGGTTACGAACTCTTCGACAATGTCGGCTCGCTGGGCCTGACCTCCTTCATGCAGGAGGTGACGCGGGTTCGGGCGCTGGAAGGCGAAATCGCCCGCACCATCCAGTCGATCTCGGGCATAACGGCCGCGCGCGTCCATATCGTCATGCCGGAGGTCGGAAACTTCCGAAAGCAGGAACAGAAGCCGACCGCCTCCGTCATGATTCGCGCCAGCGCCACCACCGGGCGGAGTGCTGCGACCTCGATCCGCCACCTCGTCGCCTCGGCCGTGCCGGGGCTTGACGTCGATGATGTGACGATCCTTGATTCCGCCGGTCAGCTGCTCGCCTCCGGCGACGAAGCCAGCAACAGCTCGCTCAACCGTTCGCTCAACATCGTTCAGAACGTACAGCAGGAAGTCGAATCCAACATCGACAAGGCGTTGGCACCCTTCCTCGGCATGGACAACTTCCGCTCCAGCGTCACGGCCGATCTCAACACCGACGCCCAGCAGATCCAGGAAACGACCTACGATCCCGAATCCAAGGTAGAACGCTCGGTCCGCTCGACCAAGGAAGCCCAGCAGTCGCAGCAGAAGCAGTCCGACAGTGCGACCACGGTCGAGCAGAACGTTCCGCAGGCGGCTCCCGAGGCCGGTGGTTCGGCCGGGCCTGAATCGCAGGACAAGTCCGACAAGCGCGAAGAGCAGACCAACTACGAAATCAACAGCCGGACGACAGCGACGACCCGCAACAGCTACAAGGTCGAGAAGCTCTCGATCGCCGTGGTGGTCAACAAGGGCCGCATCGCCAAGATGGTCGGCGAGCCTGCAGATCAGGCCAAGATCGATGCCTATCTTGCCGAAATGCAGAAGATCGTCGCTTCGGCGTCCGGCATCGACGCCAAGCGCGGCGACGTCGTCACCGTCACGGCCATGGACTTCCTCGAAAACCAGCTGCTCGAAGACGCCACCGGCGGTGTCCGCGTCATGGACATGCTGAGCCGCAACCTTGCCGGCATCATCAACTCGCTGGCCTTTGTCGCGGTCGCCTTCGTGGTGGTCTGGATGGGGCTGCGGCCTCTGGTGCGCAGCGTCAGCGGCAATGGCAGCTCTCAGGTTCTCGGCGACGCCACGCCGGAGGCGGCCGGTCTCGAGCTTCCGGACTTCGCGCCCGCACCTGGCGCCTCCGGAGGAGCCCTCATGGACGGCTTCGGATCCGACTTCGGCTTCGACAGCACCGAGGATCTGCTCAGCCTCGGCGACGACGACGGCAACTTCAACCGCCGCGTCAAGGAAGGCCCGGAACGCAAGCTTTCCCGCATGGTCGAAATCAACGAGGAACGCGCCGCGAAAATCCTCCGGAAATGGGCGATCGACGAAGCAGCGTAAGACAAAAGGCCGGGCAACCGGCCTTTTTTCATATCGGAGCCAAGCATCATTCCTGGAGCGGAAGAGTTATCAACTTGTGGACTCGCGTAAAACGCGAATGAAGTTGCGACACAGCTAGAATCACCTTAGCCTTCCAAATATCTTGATGGCTGGAAATGATCATCGAATCAGTGCATGGGCGGCAGCGGAAGTAAATCCCTAGAAGTCGGAGATGGTGATTTGCATCGGCTGGCTTACCCTTGGGTGATTCGAAATGGGATTCGAGCGGACTTGAATTGAATCCCTTATAGAAAAATTGCTGTTGCACCGAGTTTGATCGTTTCTCAGCCGCAGGACATTGCCAATGGATATGGACGTAATTCAGGCGAGCAAAGGCGAGAGGCAAATGTCGAATTTTGCGAGCGCTGTGGTGCCGGATCTGTTGCCACGCGATCAACTGCTCCAGCGCCTGCACGGTGTCGCCAACACTGGCAGGTTGCAGTCCGGTCTGCGCGCGCTGACCGAGTATGTCGGTGCTTCGCACTACCTCCTGGCGCGCTGCGATCTCCTCCAGGAAAGCGGCCTCGATTTCATTGTCTCGTCGGATTGGCCCTTTGACCTGGTCAGGGATATCGCCAATGATCTGGTTCGCGGCTATGCCCGTTCGACTGAGCTGGAAAAATGCATGCAGGTTTTCCAGCCGAATTTTGCTCTTATGCCTGACAATGCCGAGGTGCCGGACGGCGCCAGCCGCCAATATTGTTCGGTCACCTTCAATGTCGGCCGATCGCGGCTGGCCCTGATGTTTCTGTTCGGCGAGGGGTTCATTCTGTCGCCGGAGCGCCTGCGGGATGTCGGCCTGCTTGCCGGTTATGTCGCGAGTTTCCTGCGCTGCGGCGGAACGAGGGTCGATCGTGATTTCGAATTGACCGACCGCGAGCTCGAATGCCTGTTCTGGATCGCCGAGGGCAAGACCAGCGACGAGATCGCGATGATCCTCGGCATCTCCCGCAATACCATCAACAACTACATCACCAGCGTGATGCGCAAGACGGCGACAAAGACCCGCTCCGAGGCCATTGCCTTCGCCGTCCGCAATAATCTCGTATAGGGGGGATCCATGGCGCATCCATCAGCCAGGACGATGAGCAGCGCCGAGCAGTTGCGCATGGTGCGTGTGAACAGGATTTCCAGCCGCTCCGATCTCTTTCCGCGGCTGATTGCGATGCAGAAGCTCGCCGATGCCCACGGCTTTGCGATCTTCCGCGTCAGCGGGTCGGGTCTTCCGGCCAAGCAGCGGCTTGTCTGCGAGCTCGAGAACTGGGGCTCCGCCAATGCCGGTTTCGGCAAGGCCTTCACGGATGCCTATGGCGATGTCCTTCTCGAGCATATCGACAAGTCGCTATTGCCGCTCTCATGGGCCGGCGGTTACGACCGTGCCGCACCCGGTCCTGCCGACTTCGCGCCGTTCATGACGCGACTGCAGGATGGTATCCTGCCTTTTTCCGGCCTTGCCTTTCCGGTGCGGCTCGGCGCCGTCGGCAACGGTTTTATCGTTTTCACCGGCGATGAGATCGATCCGTCGAGCGATACTATTGTCGAGCTGCACGGTCGCTGCTGTCATATCATGATGGATCTGCTCTCGCTCGACGAACGCCGTACGGCGGCCGCCGAAGCGCTCAGCGAACGCGAGATCGCCTGTCTCCAGCTTGCCGGCGACGGCCGCATCAGCGAAGAGATTGCCGACAAGCTCGGCCTGTCGGTGCACACCGTGAACGCCTATCTCGGCTCGGCGACCATCAAGCTCGATTCCGTCAATCGCATCCAGGCGATCGCCAAGGCGATCCGGCTCGGCTACATCAGCTGAACCGCATGGATATGCTCTCGAAAGAGCGGATGAAAGCTCTCATGTCCTGATGACAGGTCAGCCGGCCAGCGCACGCGGCGCCTGGCTGACGCTGTAGCGCGATTCCCGAAGGCTCTTTTCGAGGAAGCGGGTGTTCTCATCGGGATCGGCCGAGGGATCCTGGAACGCGATATGGTTGATCTCGATGCCGGCGTGATCTTCGGCAAGCGTCAGCTGCGCATAGACGGTGACGCCGCGCGGCTTGATTTCGAGATCGAGAACGACTTCGGGCTTGCCGCCCCACTCCAGCGTATAGTTGCCGCCCAGGCCGAAATTCACCGTGCCCGGATGAAAGAAAAGCTCCGCCGCCGAAGCCACGAGATCGGAAAGATTGCCGTAATACTCGAAGCGCAGCAGCGAAATAAGGTCAGAAGCATCCAGAAGGCGCAGTTCCGTGGCGACCGGGCTGATCGCGACTGCGAGGATTTTTTCACGCTGGGTAGAGTGGGGGCATTTTTTCATTCGGCTTATCTTACCCGTTTGTTCTTGGCGTCTGCGGCGTAGACCCGGTGGATCAGCTCCGCAACGGCCTTATAGAAGACTGACGGTATGACACTATCTACCGAGACTTGCGCAAACATGGAGCGCGCAAGCGGCGGATCCTCGAACACCGGTATGCCGTTTTTCTCGGCGATCTCCCTGATTTTGAGCGCAATGAGGTCCTGGCCCTTGGCCAGCACCACCGGCGCGTCGTTTTCTTCACGCGCGTAGCGCAGCGCCACCGCGTAGTGCGTCGGGTTGGCGATAACGAGTGTCGCCCGGTCCACATTGGCAATCATGCGCCGGCGCGCCCGGTCGCGCATCAGCGAGCGCTGCCGGCCCTTGACGAAGGGGTCGCCCTGCGCCTGCTTGTTTTCTTCCTTGATCTCGTGCCGCGTCATCTTCAGCTCGGTGAACCAGTGATGGCGTGTCCAGAAGACATCGGCGATCGCCACGATCGCGGTCGCGATCAGCACGACGATGATGATCTTGCGCATCGCTGTCGAGATCCGCACCAGAATCGTCTGCGGGTCGGAGAACATTGCGTCGATCGAGCTGAAATATTCGCTCCGGAGCACGAAAAACAGGATCACCCCGACGACGACGACCTTGAACAGCGATTTTCCGAACTCGATCAGGCCCGGCAGGCTGAAGAGCCGTTCCCAGCCTTTGGCGGGAGAGATGCGTGAGGCCTGTGGCCGGATGCGTTCGAGCACGGGCGTCGGTAGGTTCTGGAAGATGGAGGAGGCGATGCCGAACACCATGAACAGGATGAAGGCGGGCGCCAGCAGCGCCGCAACTGCCCAACCGAGCCGGACGAACAGTGAAAGCACATCCGGCCCCGTCTCGATCTTCCATTGGTCGGGCTGTTCGAAGATGTCGCGCAACGTTTCAGCCATGCGCCCGACGCTGGCGGGGAGGAAGAACACCAGATAGATATAGGTGGCAAGGATGGTCGCGAAGATCGACAGCTCGCGCGAAAACGGCACGTTGCCTTTCTCGGCGGCATCGGTTTGCTTTTTCGCGGTCGGGGCTTCTGTTTTGCTGTCCTTGTCATCGTCTGCCAAGACGCGGCCCTCCGTCAAAGAAATAGGCCGCAGCTTGAGCGCGGCCTATCGGTTGAAGGGTAGTCGCCTGCGACGCGGCGATCAACAGCCGCCTTGTGGCGTGCCGGATTTGTCAACAGGCTCGAAGTGTTAGGCGGCTGCCGAAGCGTCGCCTTCCTTCTCCTTGAGCTCGATCTGGCCTGAGTTGGCCAGGCGAATCGCTTCCTGCGCCACGGCGCGCCGGGCAATGGCGATCTCGCGCGGGTTGACGCCGCCCATGCCGCTCTGCAGATCCGATTCGATCATGCGGCGCTGGCGCGGGCTGATGGCGGAGAGAACCGATTCGCGGATCTCGGGCGGCGAACCGCGCAACGCGACGGTGAGCACATCTGTCGAGATGTCGTTGAGCAGCATGACACGGCTGCGCTGCGGCATGTACATGAGGTCCTCGAACAGGAAGATCTTCGGGCGGACCTTGTTGACGGATTCGCGGCTGATCGATTCGAGCGAGGTGAGCAGCGTGTCGACCTGCGGCTTGTCGAGTTCGTTCATGAGATCGGCGACCTTCGTCGAGCCGGCGGCATTGCGCTCTGCCTCGACCTCGGCAAGCAGCGTCATGACCTGGTTCTCGATGATCTGCGCAGCCTTCGGGCTGACCGTCTTCATGTTGACGGTTCGGTTCATGATGTCGGCGCGGCGATTGTCGGGAAGCTGCAACAGCACCTTGGCGCCGAAGTTGGAAGGCATCATCGAAAGAATATAGGCGACGGTCTGCGGATGTTCGCGCAGCAGGAACTGGGCGACGAATGTCGGCTCCGCCTCGCTGAGGCGATCCCAGATCGAGGTTTCATAGGCCTGGAACGCCGTGCGGCGGCCGAGCAGGCTGTCGACCTCGTCGGGCGTCAGGCCTTCTTCCAGAATGGCCTCGATCGCCTTGGCATTGTCCATCAGGCCGGCGCCCTCGGTGAAGAGGTCTTCGAATTCGGAGACGAGCATCAGGAGCTCGTCCGGCGGAATGGCGCGCAGCGACTGGGCGGATGAGATAATGGTCTGCAGTTCGGCCTGGGTGAAATATTTCAACAGCCGGCCGGCGACGCCCTTTCCCATAGCGAGAAGAACAGCCGCCGCCTTTTCAGCCTGGGTCAACGGTTTCCCGGCTAGCGCGCCGCCGAAATCGTCAAAGTCCATCATGGTCTAACCTCTCCGTCCCACACAGGGATCAGGCTTTTTTCGTACTCAAAACTTCTATCAGTTTCACACCGAATCGGGTGTCGTCGTTATCAAGCACCGTAATCTCGCCGCGGGCAATCCTGCGGCCGTTCACCATGATCTCGACCGGCTCGCCGATCTTCTTGTCGAGGGCGATCGTCGCCCCCTCATTGAGGTTCATCAGCCCCGAGACCTGCATGCGGCTGGTGCCGAGCATGATCTGGACATCGATCGGAATGTCCATGATCAGTTCAAAATTGGAATTCAAAGCGCTGCCGAGCGGAGCCGGCGATGCCTCGAAGGAAGGGCTGCCGCCGAAATCCATGCCCGCAGCCGGGCCGGCATTGCCGGCACCGAAATCGCCGCCGAAATCGTCGCCGCCGAACGGGCTGTCCGAAATCTCGCCGCCGAAAGCCGCCAGATCGGTTCCTGCTGCGAAGGCGTCGTTCTGCAGGTCGTCGCCAAACTGCGGCAGGTCGCCATCGGCATCCTGCTTCAGCACGCCGCGCAGATCGTCGATCGCCTGGTCGAGATCCGCTTCGCTGCCCGGCATATCCAGGGAGAGGTCGCTGTTCTGCTGTGTTTTCTTCGTAGCCATGAAATCACTATTCCAGTTGAAACTTGCCTCAAACTGCCTTTGCAGCCCAAAAGCCAGAGAACCGATTAATTCATTAAATGACGGATGAGTTCGTCATCCGAGTTCATCGTATCCTTGACGCGGACCATGTAATTTTCGCCTGAACGCCCGAACTCGCACACATACAATTCCTTGCTGTTGGCGCTGACCTCGACGCGCACGTCGCCATGGTCACGGAACGGGATGACATCGCCGACCATCAGCTTGGAGATCGTGCGCAATGTCAGGTCCTGCAGCCTGATCTTGGCCTCGAGCGTGACATGCGAACGGCGGACCTGGTCGCCGAGCTGCTCGGTCCATTCCGCCGATTGGCCGGTCTGGCGCTTCGGTTTCGGCGGCGTCACTTTGGTCTTGAGAAGCGCCGTCTGTGGAACGATCAACGAAAATTCCGACACGATACCGGCAAGCGTGATCGACATGTTGATGGCGGCGGCGAATTCATCCGGGCGGTCCTCCGGCGGCCGGGCACGCACCTCAAGGGCGTGCGGGACCGAAAGGCTCGGTTCGAAACCGCCGGGCGCGTTGACGGCCGAGCGCAGCACCTTGGCGATCTTGTCGAAAACCATCACCGCCAGGTCCATTTCGATGATCGACAGCAGCCGGTGGGCCGGCTCCTCGATCGTATCGGCGGTAGCGCCGAGCAGGTGTTCCATCAGCGTGATGACGAAACCGTTGCCGCAGGCAATCGTGATGTTCTGCGACCAGTTGCGCAGCGTCACGTCGACGAGCGTGACGTTCGAGCTCAGGTCGTCGATCAGGTGGTTCTTGTAGCCGATCTCGCAGCCGAGATAATTGACCGTCACGTCGAGGCCGGTCTCGCTCTTGATGACGTCGGGAAAGAATTCGCTGTAGATTTCCCCGAAGGAACTGCAGATCTTGGCGACCCTGCCTCTGTCGCCGAGCCCGCCGGTCAGCTTGGCGAGAAGGGCAGGATCCATTGCCGGTTTGTCGTGCGAAGCATTGCTCATGGTCATTTAAGCCGCCTTGTTTTCGCCGCCTGGGTTCATCATTTCCTGTTCGACCGCATCGATGGACGGACGCTCGTAAGCCGAGATCGTCTTGCGGCCGTATTCGAGAGCGACCTGCGGCACCGAGCCGTTCATGTAGGCAAGCAGCGTCTGCTTGACGATGACGTAGAGGCGGTGCTGCTTGTTGCGCACGATCTTGATCTGGGAGACCAGCGGGGAGCAGAGGCAGTAGGACAAGAGAATGCCGAGGAAGGTGCCGACCAGCGCCGAGCCGATCAGGTGACCGAGCACCTCGGGAGAGTCGTTGATGTGGGCCATCGCCTTGATAACGCCGAGAACGGCCGCGACGATACCGATGGCCGGGAAGGAGTCGCCCATGATCTGGATGGCGTGGTAAGGTTTCATCTTGTCGTGCATGATGGTGTTGAGTTCTTCGTCCATCAGCGCTTCGATCTCGTGGCTGCGGGCGTTGCCGATGATGATCAGGCGCACGTAGTCGCAGATGAACGCCGTCAATTCCTTGTTCTTCAGAACGGTCGGAGCCGACTGGAAGATGGTCGATTCCGCCGGATTGTCGATGTGGGCTTCGATTTCGTTTCGCGACTTGGTGCGCAGGTCGCGCATCAGCGAATAGAGCACGCCGAGCGTATCGAGATAATTGCGTTCCTTGGGAACTGCGTGCTTGAAGGCTTCGCCGAGCGCCTTGCCGGAATCCTTCACCACCTTCATCGGGTTCGCCATGATGAAGCTGCCGAGACCGGCGCCGCCGATGATGACGAATTCGAAGGGCTGGAACAGGGCGTCCACGTGGCCGCCCATCGCCATGAAGCTGCCGATGATACAGCCGCATACAACTACAAATCCAATAATAATGTTCATCGTCAGCCCAATCTGAACGTTGCTTTTCTTTGAGACGGATAGGGTTTCTGCCTTGCGTGAGGCTGATGAAAGGCCGCCGGCCAGGCATTTTCGCGTGCCAGCTTCGCGCAAGCATCTGCCGTCAGTCTAAAGGAGACGAATGGGTGCCCGCGCCCGTTTCTGAGATGCCGCCTCAGCGAAATCCCGGCCGAAACAGACAGACGACGCCCGGCTTTTCGTTCCGTTCATCGCCAATGCTTGGAGCTTACCGACATGCAATCCGGTCTTTATGTTTCTCTGTCGTCGCAGATGGCCCTCGAAAAGCGCCTGACCACCATCGCGGACAACATGGCGAACGTGAACACGACCGGTTTTCGCGCCACCGAGGTGAAGTTCGACGAGATGGTGGCGGCGACCAAGAACAAGCTGAACACCAAGGTCGCCTTCGTTTCCCAAGGCAACGACTATCTGAACGAGGCCAATGGCGAGCTGCAGCACACCGGCAACATGCTGGATTTCGCCATCAAGGGCGATGCCTGGTTCTCGCTCGATACGCCGGCCGGCCTAGTGTTGACGAGGGACGGCCGCTTTACGCTGAAGGACACCGGCGAACTGGTTTCGATCCGCGGATATCCCGTTCTCGACGCCGGCGGCGCGCCGATCCAGCTCAACTCCAAGGGCGGCGAGCCGGCCGTCGGCGCCGACGGCATCATCTATCAGGGCGACCGCCAGGTCGGTTCGCTCGGGCTGTTCGAGGCCGATATCAGCAAGGGTTATCTGCGCTACGAAAACAGCGGCATCATGACCACCGACCAGCCGCGTGCCGTCGTCGACCGCTTCAATGTCGGTGTCGAGCAGGGTTATCTCGAAAATTCCAACGTCAACGCGATGCGCGAGATCACCCAGCTGATCGAAGTCAACCGCGCCTTCGAAAGCGTCTCGTCGCTGATGCGTGACAGCGAGGATTCCTTCAAGGAAGCCGTCCAGACGCTAGGGGGCAGCCGCTAAGCATGAGCACGACGCTACTGTCCGAGGACGGCCTTTCCCCGAAGCTGGCGCATCTGGCAGGCCTCGTCGACCGATACGCATCGCCGGAATTCGCCGTTGCCCATGGCGGTCGCGTGCACACCATCGCCGCCGGCCACTACACGGTTCGCGGGCTTTCCCGCCACGTTCGCCTCGGCGAGTTCGTCGCCCATAAATCGGCGACCGGCATTCATCTGGGCGAGGTGGTTCGTGTCGAGCCTGATCTGATCTATGTCTGCCCGATCGAACCGGGCGAGCCGATCGGCATCCACGATACGGTGATCCGCAAGGGCGCCTTCCGCATCTCACCGTCGGACAGCTGGTGTGGGCGCACCGTCAACTCGCTCTGCGAGCCGATCGACGGGCTGGGGCCGATCGCCGAGGGCCTCGACCGCCGCTCGATCTCCAATGCCGCGCCGCCCTCGATGACCCGCAAGCGGGTCGAGGCCGGTTTCAAGACCGGCGTGCGCGCCATCGACATCTTCTCGCCGCTCTGCCTCGGGCAGCGCCTCGGCATCTTCGCTGGCTCCGGCGTCGGCAAGTCGACGCTTCTCTCCATGCTCGCCCGCGCCGATGCCTTCGACAAGGTCGTCATTGCGCTTGTCGGCGAACGCGGCCGCGAGGTACGCGAATTCATCGAGGATACGCTCGGCAGCAACATGAAGAAGGCGATCGCCGTCGTTGCCACCAGCGACGAGAGCCCGATGCTGCGCAAGATGGCGCCGCTGACGGCGGTCACCATCGCCGAGCATTTCCGTGACAAGGGTGAGAATGTTCTGTTCATCGTCGACAGCATCACGCGTTTCGCCCATGCGATCCGCGAGGTGGCGACCGCCTCTGGAGAGCCGCCGATCGCCCGCGGCTACCCGGCCTCCGTCTTCACCGAGCTGCCGCGCCTCTTGGAGCGCGCCGGTCCGGGCGCCGAGGGCGCCGGCACCATCACGGCGATCATCTCGATCCTCGTCGACGGCGACAACCACAACGACCCGATCGCCGATTCGACACGCGGCATCCTCGACGGCCAAATCGTCCTGCAGCGCAGCCTTGCCGAAGAAGGGCGTTATCCGCCGATCGATCCGCTCGCCTCGATCTCGCGTCTTGCCCGCAAGGCCTGGACGCCGGATCAGGAAAAGCTGGTGTCGCGGCTGAAGGTGCTGATCCACCGCTTCGAGGAAACCCGCGACCTGCGCCTGATCGGCGGTTACCGCCAGGGCGCCGATCCCGATCTCGATATGGCGGTCAAGCAGGTGCCGATCATTTATGACGTCCTGAAACAGTCTCCGGGCGATCGCGACTCGCCCGATGCCTTTGCCGATCTCGCCGGCGCCCTCAAGGCTGCAGCCGGCATCGGCAATCAGGGCGGAGCCATCCAGAGGAGATAGACGTGGCAGAATTCGACGACGAACGCATAGCTTCCCCGAAGCAGCGCAGGAAGGCCGCCGGCCTGGATCGGTTTCTGACCGTTGCCGGTCTGGCGCTTGCCGGCGCCTCCGCGTTCTTTCCGTGGTATGTGTTCTTCAACGAAGACAAATTCGGCATCAACGTCGCCGCCAGCGACAATTCGCGCGAACTGCCGGATTGGCCGGCCCGCAACGTCTTCAGCGTTTCGCCGCTGGCCATGGTCAACAAGAACGAGCCGGACAAGAAGGCGCCGCCGATCGATCCACTGACGACGGCGACGGTCTCCGACCTCGGCAAGGAGCGCGAGGGCCGCCCCATCCTGGAGGATCAGCCTTTTCCCGGCAAGTCGTCCTTCCGCCTGCTGCACGTCTCCAATGGCCGGGCGCTTATCGAGGATACTTCCGGCATGTATGTGGTGCGCGTCGGCTCGATCCTTCCGGACCAGAGCCGCCTTGCGACAATCGAACAGCGCGAGGGAAAGTGGATGATCGTCACCTCCAAGGGTGAGACCTACCAGAACAACTAAACCTGCCGGCCATCGCTGAGGCAACAGGGGCTCCGCCGCGAACCGGCCGGAGCTCCTTTTTTTGCGCGCGGCGCTCCCCGAAGAGCCGTCGAAACCTGAATTCCCGTAAGTCCCACGCAAGATTACCGCACTAGGTTCGGGACAGTAAAAACGGAGAGTCTCATGCAACCGATCCAACTTTTCGACTTGGCTTCGCGACAGGCGGAATGGCTGACGATCCGTCAGCAGGTTGTTGCCGGCAATATCGCGAATGCCAATACCCCGAAGTTCCGCGCCAAGGACGTCACGCCCTTCGACGCCGTGCTCGACAAGTCGGATATCACCATGGCGCGCACCAATCCGGCCCATCTCAGCGGCAATGATTTCAGCACCAGTGGCGATATCGACGTCAAGGACGCCGCACTCGACCAGGAAATCGGCGTCCAGGAATCCGGCAACACGGTCGGTCTGGCCGAGGAGCTCTCCAAATCTGGCGATATCAAGCGCCAGTACGATCTGAACACATCGCTGGTCAGTTCCTTCAACCGCATGATGCTGATGACCGTCAGGAAGTAAACTCATGGATCCGCTTTCAGCAGCAATGAAAATCGCTGGTTCCGGGCTCGAGGCGCAGTCGACGCGCCTGCGCATCGTTTCGGAAAACATCGCCAACGCCCGCTCGACCGGCGACACACCAGGTGCCGACCCCTATCGCCGCAAGACGATCACTTTCGGCCAGCAGATGGATCGCGTCAGCGGCGTCGAGACGGTTGACGTCAAGAAGGTCGGCGTCGACGAAGGCGACTTCAGCACCGAATTCGATCCCAGCAATCCGGCTGCGGACCAGAAGGGCGTCGTCAAGCTGCCGAACGTCAACATCCTGGTCGAGATGGCCGACATGCGCGAAGCCAACCGCTCCTATGACGCCAATCTGCAGACCATCAAGCAGACCCGCGATCTCATTTCCTCCACGATCGATCTCCTGAAGAGCCAATAATAATGATCAGCAGCGTCCAGAATGTCAGCAACCTTTCGATGACCCGTGCGCTCGGTGCCGTCGATACCGAAAATTCCGCCTCGTCGTCCGCCGCCACCATGCCGGGCACCGCGGGTGCTGCCAATAATATGAGCTTCGCCTCCGTCATGGGCAATATGGCGAGCGACGCGGTCACCAGCCTGAAGGGTGCGGAAAGCATGTCCTTTGCCGGGATCAAGGGCACGGCGACGACGCGTGAAGTCGTCGATTCCATGCTCCAGGCCGAGCAGACGCTGCAGACGGCGATCGCCATCCGCGACAAGGTCGTCTCGGCCTTTCTCGAAGTCACCAAGATGCAGATGTAACTGATTTGAGGACGAACACATGAGAGCGCTCGCCATCGCAGCAACGGGCATGGATGCCCAGCAGACCAATCTGGAAGTCATCGCGAACAATATCGCCAACATCAATACGACGGGTTTCAAGCGTGCCCGCGCTGAATTCTCCGATCTTCTCTACCAGACCGAACGCGCCAAGGGTGTCGCCAACCGCGCCAACCAGGCGGTCGTTCCCGAAGGCGCCAATATCGGCCTCGGCGTCCAGACCTCGGCGGTCCGCAACCTGCATCTCCAGGGCGAACTGACCCAGACCGGCAACGACCTCGACGTGGCGCTGATCGGCAAGGGCTTCTTCCAGATCCAGTCGACCGACGGAACGACGCTTTATACCCGCGCCGGCGCCTTCAACAAGAACGACCAGGGCCAGCTCGTCACCATCGACGGCTACGAGGTCCTGCCCGGCATCAACATTCCGACGGGCTCGACCGAACTGACGATCAGCCGCTCCGGCCAGGTTTCGGCCAAGCTGCCCGGCGCCACGGACGCGACCGTGCTCGGCCAGCTGACGCTTGCTGATTTCGTCAACGAGGCCGGTCTCCAGCCGATCGGTGACAATCTCTTCCAGGAAACGGCGGCCTCCGGCGATGCCGTCGTCGGCAATCCTGACGAGGAAGGCTTCGCCTACATGAAGCAGGGCTATCTGGAATCGTCGAACGTCGACCCGGTGAAGGAAATCACCGAGCTGATCTCGGCCCAGCGCGCTTACGAAATGAATTCCAAGGTGATCACCACCGCTGATGAAATGGCCTCCATCGTCAGCAAGAACCTGAAGTAAAGGGAAGGGCCGAAACATGATGTTTTGCCGGGCACGACACATCTCAGGATGGGTGGCGGCAGCCACGATCGCAGTCGCGGGCATTTTCTTGCCCGCGGACGTGGATGCCGGCATGGGTTATGCCGTCGTCCCGACGACGATCATCTACCCCGGCGACACATTGTCGGCCAGCCAGCTTCAAGAGGTCGAGGTCACCAACCCCAACCTCGCCGGTGATTTCGCCAAATCCATTTCCCAGGTCGAAGGCATGGTCTCCAAGCGCACGCTGCTGCCGGGCCGGACGATTTCGGTTTCGGGTCTCCGCGAAGCCTACACGGTGACCCGCGGCTCCTCGATCCGCCTGGTGTTTTCACTCGGCGCGATGACCATCTCGGCTGCCGGCACGCCCCTCGAAGACGGCTCGACCGGCCAGGTCGTGCGCGCACGCAATATGTATTCCGGCGTCATCGTCAGCGGCACGGTGCTTGCGGACGGCACGGTCCATGTGAGGGCAAAATGAAATTGTTCTTCCGGTTCTTGACCCTTGTCGCGGTTCTCGCGATCAGCCTGGCCGACGTCGCGCCCGCCTGGGCGCTGACCTCCCGCATCAAGGATATTGCCTCCCTTCAGGCCGGCCGCGACAACCAGCTGATCGGTTATGGCCTGATCGTCGGCCTGCAGGGCACCGGCGACGGCTTCCGTGCCTCGCCGTTCACCGAGCAGTCGATGCGGGCGATGCTGCAGAATCTCGGCATCTCGACGCAGGGCGGTCAGTCCAATGCCAAGAACACGGCGGCCGTCATGGTCACCGCCAACCTGCCGCCCTTCGCAAGCCCCGGCAGCCGCATCGACGTCACGGTAAGCTCGCTTGGCGACGCGACGTCGCTGCGCGGCGGCACGCTCGTCATGACCTCGCTGTCCGGCGCCGACGGCCAGATCTACGCCGTCGCGCAGGGTGCGGCCATCGTTACCGGCTTCCAGGCCCAGGGACAAGCGGCGACCGTGACCGAAGGTGTCACCACCGCCGGTCGCGTACCCGGAGGCGCGATCATCGAACGCGAACTGCCGTCCCGCTTCAAGGACTCGGTCAATCTCGTCCTGCAGCTGCGCAACCCCGACTTCTCGACGGCGATCCGCATCGCCGACATCGTCAACGGGTATGCCTCGGCACGCTTCGGCGGCCCGGTCGCCGAAGCCAAGGATTCGCAGGAAGTGGTGATCCAGAAGCCGCGCACGGCCGATCTCACACGGCTGATGGCCGACATCGAAAATCTCATCGTCGAAACCGACACGCCAGCCAAGGTTGTCATCAACGAACGCACCGGAACGATCGTCATCGGCTCCGACGTCCGCGTTTCGCCGGTCGCCGTCAGCTACGGCACGCTGACGGTTCAGGTCACCGAGACGCCGCAGATCATCCAGCCCGAACCCTTCTCGCGCGGCCGGACCGCGGTCCAGCCGCAGACCGATATCGCGGCTGAGCAGACCGGCGGGCGCGTCGCCATCATCGATGGTCCCGATCTCAGGACACTCGTTGCCGGCCTCAACAATATCGGCGTGAAACCGGATGGCATCATCGCCATTCTCCAGGGCATCAAGTCGGCGGGCGCCCTGCAGGCGGAGCTGGTGCTGCAATGATAAAGACCATCAAAGACATAACGGTCCTGCAATTGCTGCGCCGGCTGGCGCTGCCGGCAGCAGGTCTCGTCCTTCTGTCGATCCCAGGCGCCTTCGCGCAGGAGCATGCGCCGGCGGGAGACATCACCTCCCAGGACGAGGTCAAGCAGTTCTGCACCAATATCGCCGACCCCGCCCGCGACCAGCGTTACCTCCTGCAGAAGCAGGAGCTGGAAAAGCTTCGCGCCGACATCGACGCCCGCATGGCAGAGATGGACAAGCGCAAGGCCGAATACCAGGACTGGCTGAAGCGGCGCGATGATTTCCTGAAGCAGGCCGAAGCCGGCCTCACCGAGATCTATAAGAAGATGAAGCCGGATGCGGCTGCACTCCAGCTGCAGGATATGAAGATCGAGGTGGCCTCCGCCGTGATCATGCGGCTTGGACCGCGTCAGTCGAGCCTCATCCTCAACGAGATGGACCCAGCCAAGGCAGCGGTCATCGCCAGCGTCATCGCCAGTGCGTCCGATCCCAATACGTCGAAGGATCCTTCATGAATATGCGTTTCCCGGCCGCGATCGCCGCCCTCGCACTGCTTGCAGGTTGCCAGTCTCCGACGGCAGTCAGCGAGATCGGCCGCGCGCCTGCCATGAGCCCGATCGGCAGCGGCCTTGCCTACGGACAGACTCCGCAGATGGCGCTTTATCCGAAGCAGCCGCGTGCCGTGGCGCAGGGTTATTCGCTGTGGAGCGATTCGCAGGCGGCGCTTTTCAAGGACGCGCGCGCGCTCAACGTCGGCGACATCCTGACCGTCGACATCCAGATCAACGACAAGGGCTCGTTCGACAACGAGACCAACCGCAGCCGCAAGAATTCGAGCGGCATGAGCTGGGACGTCAACGCCCAGATCTTCGGTTGGACGCCCGAGTCCAAGACCGACCTGACCTATGGTTCCGACACCAGCACCGACGGCAAGGGCAAGATCGAGCGCACCGACAAGCTCACCCTTCTGGTCGCCGCCGTCGTCACCGGCATTCTCGAAAACGGCAACCTCGTCATTTCAGGTTCGCAGGAAGTCCGCCTGAACCAGGAACTGCGTATCCTCAACGTCGCCGGTATCGTTCGGCCGCAGGACGTCAATGCCGAAAACCAGATCTCCTACGACAAGATCGCCGAAGCCCGCATCTCCTACGGTGGCCGCGGCCGTCTGATGGAAGTGCAGCAGCCTCCGCGCGGCCAGCAGGCCGTCGATCTTTTCTCGCCGCTTTGAGGCTGAACGACGATGGCAGAGCCGGACGCAAGCGCAGGTCAAGCAAAGAAGAAATCCGCCACGCTGATGACGATCATCGGCATCGCCGTCCTGACGCTGCTCGGCGCCGGCGGCGGCTGGGCGGTCGGCACGATTGTCGCGCCCAACATCAAGGGCGCCAAGGAGGCCGAGCAGGCCAAGGACGCCGAGGCCAAGAAAAAGGCCGAGGAAGGCCTGGTTCATATCTCGACCGAGGCCAACAACGTCGTCCAGCTCGAGCCGATCACCTCGAACCTCGCTTACCCATCGGAAAACTGGGTTCGACTCGAGGTGGCGCTGCTGTTCAACGGGCCGCCGGATGTCAAGGTTTCCGAGGATATTCACCAGGATATCCTCGCCTATATCAGGACCGTTTCCCTGCAGCAGATCGAGGGGCCACGGGGCTTTCAATATCTCAAGGATGACATACAGGAACGTGTTGACCTTCGCTCGCAAGGGCGGGTATCGAAGGTCATGTTCAGGACATTTGTCATCGAATGATTCGTCTCATAGTTTTCCTTGCCGCCATGATGGCGGTACCGGAACTGGCGGTGGCACAGCAGCTGCCGACTGACTTGCTGAACGTGCCCGTCGATGGCTCCGTCGCCGCCTGGATCATCCGAACATTCGGCCTGCTGACCATTCTCTCGGTTGCGCCGGGCATCCTGATCATGGTGACGAGCTTCCCGCGCTTCATCATCGCCTTCTCGATCCTGCGCTCGGGGATGGGCCTTTCCTCGACGCCCTCCAACATGATCCTCCTGTCGCTGTCGCTGTTCATGACCTTCTACGTCATGTCGCCGACCTTCGATCAGGCCTGGCAGAACGGCGTGCAGCCGCTGCTTGCCAACCAGATCAACGAGACCGAGGCCGTCCAGCGCATTGCCGAACCCTTCCGCACCTTCATGGCGGCCAATACCCGCGACAAGGATCTGGCACTTTTCGTCGATCTGGCGCGTGAACGCGGGCAGACTATCCAGACGACCGATCCGATCGACTACCGCGTGCTGATCCCGGCTTTCATGATTTCCGAGATCCGCCGCGGCTTCGAGATCGGCTTCCTCGTCGTGCTGCCGTTCCTGGTCATCGACCTCATCGTCGCCACCATCACCATGGCGATGGGCATGATGATGCTGCCGCCGACCTCGATTTCGCTGCCGTTCAAGATTCTCTTCTTCGTGCTAATCGACGGCTGGAACCTGCTGGTCGGCAGTCTGGTGCGCTCCTTCAACTGACCGGCCGCGAGTGATGTCCTGGCCACGAGGAAAGGCTCCTCGATAGTTCGGTGTCTGCTATGCTCGGCTTGCGAAATCCATCAGCAACGCCAGACCTTCAGGCCAGTCACCCAGATCGCTTTGGCCATTGATGTGGCCGGCAGCGCCAATGATTTTCAACTCGCTGCCCCATTGCTTTGCGCGCGTTTCGGCGTAGGGCAGCGAACCATAGGGATCGTTGGTGCTTGCGACGATGAGCGATGGAAAGCCGAACTGCGCTTCCGGGACATCTGCAAAGCCTGCAGCATCCGCAGGAAAGCTCGAAGACAGAGGGTCTGGCACGGCGGCGAGGAACGCTCCCTTGATCCGCGAAGGGGCAAGCGGGTGCCAATGTGCTACAAGCAGGCAGGCGAGGCTATGCGCCACGAGAACAGGCGGTGTTTTAGCGCCGCGCACCGCCTCATCCAATGCTTCGATCCAGTCGGAAAGATCCGGCTTATCCCAGTTCCTCGGCGTAAAACGGCGTATGGCTGGATTGGCCTCCTCCCAACGGCTTTGCCAGTGCGTATTTCCGGAATTGCCGATACCCGGCAGATGAATGAATTCGGTCATATCTCGCCTCTTCCTAGCGTCAGCGGAAGTATGGCGATTTACACCTTTGAACGAAATTGGCATCTATCGGAAAACGAGGCAGTATTCCGATAGATTGAAGGTTGATGGCGAAGCGCACCGATACCAATCCAGATCTTGATCCAACCGACATCGCCATCATCGAGCTCTTGCAGGATGATGGACGCATGAGCGTCTCCGAACTCGGAAGGAAGGTCGGCCTTTCCCAACCGGCAGCGTCGGAGCGTCTCAAACGGCTCGAAGAACGCGGTATCATCCAGGCGTACCGAGCCGTCATCGACCCCGCCGCACTCGGACTTGGCATGATGGCGGTTATTCGCCTACGCACCACACATGAGCATATCAAGACATGCCTGAAGCAATTTTCCGAAATGTCGCAGATTATCGAGGTTCTGAGGCTGACGGGAGAAGATTGTTTTCACCTGAAAGTCATTGTTCCGACGCCCGCCGACCTTGAAAGCATCGTCGATGCTATCGCGCGCTATGGTTCGGTCACGACGGCCATCGTTCTGCGCAAAGAGCCGCCTAAGCGTATCGGGCGTGAACTGATTGCAAAGGCGTAGTTTTCGCAAAAATACCCGCTGAAGCGAATAGCTTGTTCGGCGGGTATACCGGCTCGGAAAAACCTTACTCGGCGCCGAATGGCGCCGTGCGCGGCGGCAGCGCGGCAATGTCCATGTGGTCGGGTGCGAGACCCTGTTTGGCGCGCGCGGCCATGATTTCGTAGGCCTGCTCCAGATGATTGCAGAAGCGTTCGGCGTCGAAGAGCGGCGCGATATAGCGCTTCTCTTTCAGATGCGCCTTGTATTCTGCGATCCTCCCGGGGTTCTCAGCCAGCTCAACGGCCATATCCTCATAGGCCTGCAGGTCGCTGGCGACGAGGTCGGGCAGGTCGATCGCCCTGAGCAGGCTCTCGCTGACACGTGAGGCGAAGTTGGTGCCCTTGACGGTCAGGACCGGCAGGCCACCCCAGAGCTGCTCCGAGGTGGTCGTGTGACCGTTGACGGGGAAAGTATCGATGCCGAGGTCGGCGGCCTGCTGACGGTCGATATGTTGTTCGTAAGGCGCGCGCGGGCAGAATATGATCCGCTTGGGTGAAATGCCCGCCGTCTGGAACTGCTTCAACAGGTTCGCCTGGTTGCGCGGCGTGTTCGCCATCAGCCAGAGCACGCTGTTCGGCGCCCGCTTGAGAATGCGGCACCAGCTGTCGATCGTCTCCGGCGTGATCTTGCGGTTGCCGTTGAACGAGGCGAAGATGAAGGTCTCTTCCGGCAGACCGAGCTGCTCGCGGGTGACGGGGCGCGGCTTCGGGCGATGCATTGGGTCGTTCGGCTGGTAGCTCTCCGGCAGCCGGCAGAATTTCTCATGGTAGAAGGGTTTGGCCACCTCGGGCAATACCGAATGGTCGCCGATGACGTAGTCGAGATCGATATTGACCGTGCTCCCGGGGAAACCGAGCCAGCCGACATGTACGGGTGCCAGCGGCAGGTTGAAGGCTGTCGCGCGACTGCCGGAGGTATGGCCCTTCAGGTCGACCATGATGTCGATATTGTGCTCGCGCACGACTGCCAGCACCGCCTGGTCGGAGAAGCCGTGAACGTCGACGATCCGGCCCCAGCGGCTGCGGTCGGTAACGTTGTGCTTCAGGTATTCCGGGCCGGTATGGCAGAAGAGCGTCACCTCGAACCGGTCCTTGTCGTGCAGTTCCAGGATGCGCTGCAGGAGCTTCATCGTCGCATGGCGATCCCAGAAGTCCGACGACATGTAGCCGATCCGGATCTTGTCCGACCATGTGTGCGGCTGGTTGCGGCGGAAGGCCACCCGTTCCGGATTGAGGGGGGTAGTGCCGATCGTTGCATAGCGGTTGTGGTCTTCGTTGCCGCACCAGTGCAGATGATAGAACGGATTGTCCTTGCGCAGGATCTCGAGATCGCCCTTTGCGAGTGCAGCATCAATCACCGCCTGATGTTTGCTGGCCTCTTCGAACTCATTGAATTCGCGGGCGAAAACCAGGTGCAGGAAGCGAAATGCAAGGTTGCCGGGAAACCGCTTGAAGAGGTTGCGCGAAAGGCTCTGATTGGTTGCGTCGTTCAGATCGTCGCTCAGCAGCAGGGCTGCCAGGCGCATATGATCGGGATTGGCGCTCTGTGACAGCACCGTCTTGAACGGGCGAATGATATCCCGCTGCTGGCGCTTCAGATAGATTGCGGTGATGATGAAGGCGAGTTCGGCGTCGTCCTGTGCCTTGGCGAGGTTGCGCATGGCAATCAGCAAAGCATCATCCTCGTTGCCGATCTCATAATGCAGCTTGGCAGCCTGTTTCTGGTATTCGTAGGCATTCGGTCCTTCGCAGTTGCCGGCCAGGCCATAGGCTTTCGCGGCATCGGCCTTGAAGCCGAGCTGCACGAGGTTCTTGGCCAGCAGCGCGTAGGTCTTGGCGTCCTGCTGCAGATCCATGAGCTGGTTGAGCGTCGCCAAGGACTGTGTGTAGCGGCCCGCCTGGTAATCTCTGGATGCCGCAGAGAACGAAACTTTGCTGTTCAAAACCCAACTCCGTGAAGGAAATGTTCTGGCATGGCTGTCGATCGCCGACGCGCGCCCGAGCCGTCCTCCCCGAAAACGGGTGGATCGATCCGATGATGCTATCCCGGCACCTGCCACATTGCCATGTGAAGCTTGCTTGAAACCGGTGCGCCGCCTGAAGACGCTTCCTTTCGTGAGAGAAAATGGTTTCTTTCCCGGTACGTTAGCATGCGAAGAAATAGATTCAGCCGGCATTAACTATGCGATGTAAGGAGCCGGCTCGGACCCTCCATTTTTAAGAAGTTGGCAAGCATTGGCTGCGAGATTGCCCTGGACATGACGGGTTTGGGCCAAACAAAAAAAGGCGCCGAGTAGCATGAAGCTGGTCCGTCATCGCCGGTACTTAGTCCGGTATGTCCTCCTTTTTGTATCTTGTTTCCAGGGGACAGATTTATGACAAGCATTAACACCAATTCTTCTGCACAGGCCGCTCTGCAGACGCTGCGTAGCGTCAACCAGAACCTGAACAGCACGCAGAACCACGTTTCGTCCGGCTACCGCGTCGAAAAGGCTTCCGACAACGCTGCTTACTGGTCGATCGCAACGACCATGCGTTCGGACAACAAGGCACTTTCCGCCGTTTCCGACGCTCTCGGCATGGGTGCTGCCAAGGTCGACACCGCTTACACCGCCATGGACAGCGCCATCGACGTCGTCGGCGACATCAAGGCCAAGCTGGTTGCCGCCACTGAAAACGGCGTCGACAAGGCCAAGGTCCAGGAAGAAATCAGCCAGTTGCAGGAACAGCTGAAGAGCATCGCTCAGTCGGCCTCCTTCAACGGTGAAAACTGGGTTGCCGGCGCTGACGGCACCAAGAGCGTCGTTTCCTCCTTCGTCCGTGACGGCTCCAACGCCGTTTCGGTCACCACGACCGACTACGTTCTCGACGACAGCTCTGCAGGCAACGTTCTGTTCGGCATGAGCGGCGGCGCGGTTGAAACCTCCACGGGTATCCTCGGTACTTCGAATGGTGCGACCGGTTCGATCTACTCGATGGACATCACCAGCTTCACCGCCGGCCAGATCCAGTCGGCTCTGACCAACGTCGAAGCGGCCCTGAAGTCCATGACCAGCGCCGGCGCTGCTCTCGGATCGCTCTCCAAGCGTATCGACAGCCAGGACGACTTCGTAAACGCTCTCAGCGACTCGATCGACTCCGGTGTCGGCCGTCTCGTCGACGCCAACATGGAAGAAGAATCTTCCAGGCTCAGCGCCCTGCAGACCCAGCAGCAGCTCGCAATCCAGTCGCTGTCGATCGCGAACTCCTCTTCGCAGAACATCCTGTCGCTCTTCCGCTAAGAGCGGTTGGCAAAGGCTTTCAAGTTTCGCGGCCGGGTCATTCCCGGCCGCGAAATGTTTTAACATAAGGTTAATGAAAATCCTTCTAAGTGTCAGATATTTTTACATTATTTCCATTTTGAATTTAGCTTTCCTTAACCATCTTGCTGTTTTCTAGGCCCATCGAAACGGCGAGTTAACCTTAACGAGAATGGTTAACAGGCATGATGCTGATCGCTGTGGGCCGGCCGAAAATCCGGAATGTCCCTTCTTAAAATCTGCCAACAAGGGGCAAACAAACTATGACGAGCATCAACACCAATAACGCTGCAATGGCAGCCCTCCAGACTCTCCGTGGCATCAACCAGGGTCTCCAGACAACCCAGGCTCACGTGTCGTCCGGCTATCGCGTCGGCCAGGCGTCCGACAATGCTGCTTACTGGTCGATCGCAACGACCATGCGTTCGGACAACAAGGCACTTTCCGCCGTTTCCGACGCTCTCGGCCTCGGCGCCGCCAAGGTCGACACCGCTTACTCCGCCATGGACAGCGCCATCGACGTCGTCGGCGACATCAAGGCCAAGCTGGTTGCCGCCACTGAAAACGGCGTCGACAAGGCCAAGGTCCAGGAAGAAATCAGCCAGTTGCAGCAGCAGCTCCTGAGCGTTGCTCAGTCGGCTTCCTTCTCCGGCGAAAACTGGGTTGCCGGCGCTGACGGCACCAAGAACGTCGTTGCCTCCTTCGTCCGTGACGGCTCCAACGCCGTATCGGTCGTGATGACCGACTACGTTCTCGACGACAGCTCTGCAGGCAACGTTCTGTTCGGCATGAGCGGCGGCGCGGTGGAAACCTCCACGGGTATCCTCGGCACGTCGAATGGCGCCACCGGTTCTGTCTACGCCATGGACATCACCAACTTCACCCTCGGCCAGATCCAGTCGGCTCTGACCAACGTCGAAGCTGCCCTGAAGTCCATGACCAGCGCCGGCGCTGCTCTCGGCTCGATCTCCAAGCGCATCGAACTGCAGGAAAACTTCGTATCCGCTCTCAGCGACTCGATCGACTCCGGTGTCGGCCGTCTCGTCGACGCCGACATGGAAGAGGAATCCTCCAAGCTCAGCGCCCTGCAGACCCAGCAGCAGCTGGCCGTCCAGTCGCTGTCGATCGCGAACTCTTCTTCGCAGACGATCCTCACGCTGTTCCGCGGCTAATAATCCGCAAAATATCGGCCCGCCGGTCTCCAGCGGGCATCTACGAAACGAGCCGCGCTTCAATGGAGCGCGGCTTTTTTAATGTCTGTTAACGGTTGATTAACCATAATGCTGTTTTCTCAGGTCAACGAGACGGCGGGTTAACCAATTTTAAGAACCGGTTAACAGGCATGAGGCTGGTCCCCGTACCCGGTAGCTTTCCGGAATGTCCCTTTTTATCAACTGCCGACAAGGGGCAATCATTTCATGACCAGCATTTTGACGAACGTTGCGGCGATGGCCGCTCTTCAGACACTCCGCGGAATCAATGACGGCCTTGAGGCAACGCAGAACCGCGTATCGTCGGGCTACCGTGTCGAAAAGGCCGCCGATAACGCCGCCTACTGGTCGATCGCAACGACCATGCGATCGGACAACAAGGCTCTCTCCGCCGTCTCCGACGCTCTCGGCCTCGGCGCCGCCAAGGTCGACACGGCTTACTCCGCCATGGACAGCGCGATCGACATCATCAGCGAAATCAAGGCGAAGATCGTCGCCGCGACCGAAAAGGGTGTCGACAAGACCAAGGTCCAGGAAGAAATCGGCCAGCTGCAGCAGCAGCTGCTCAGCATTGCGCAATCGGCTTCCTTCTCCGGTGAAAACTGGGTTGCCGGCGCTGACGGCACGAAGAGCGTGGTTTCCACCTTCGTGCGCGATGGCAACGGCAATGTCTCGGTCAAGACGACGGACTACATCCTGGACTCGAGCTCCACGGGCAACGTCCTCTTCGGCATGGACTCGGTCGGCTCGATCGAGACGAGCTCCGGCATTATCGGCACCTCATATGGTACGATCGGCTCGATCTACTCGATGGACATCAGCAGCTTCGGCTCGGTCGAGATCTCCATGGCTCTGACGTCGATCGAGGCCGGCCTGGAGGCGATGACCAAGGCTGCCTCGCAGCTCGGCTCGATTTCCACGCGCATCGACCTGCAGGAAAATTTCGTCGGCGCGCTCAGCGACTCGATCGACTCAGGCGTCGGCCGCCTCGTCGATGCCGACATGGAGGAAGAATCGAGTAAGCTGACGGCGTTGCAAACGCAGCAACAGTTGGCGATCCAGTCGCTGTCGATCGCCAACTCCAGCGCTCAGAACATCCTCACCCTGTTCCGCAGCTAAATCAGGCGCTGAAGCTGGACCGAATCTTGCGCCTTCGTCCGGCAACAAGCAAAAAACCTATGAACCGCGCCCAAACGGCGCGGTTTTTTTGTTTTATATCAATGGCTTGGATTGAGTAGTGATCGACCCACCGCGTTCGGTGCTGTGCTCTTGCCCAACGGGTTGATATCGAGTTACCTTTACTTTCAGTTGATTTGCTTTTGCGACACGCCGGTAGAAACTCTACCGGAGGCATGACGCCACGTCAGTCGCCGCCGGCATTCCGGCCTGCCCTTTGACCTTATTCCGAGACCCTGTCGATGACCGTTAAGATTACCAGCGCGGCCGCGGTGAATGCGCTTGCGGTGCTGCGCAGCATCAACAAAGAAGCCAGCCAGACCCAGCAGCAAGTTTCCTCGGGCTACCGTATCGAGACGGCCGCCGACGATGCATCCTACTGGTCGGTCGCGACCGTCATGCGCTCGGACAGCACCAATCTCGGAACGATCGGGGATGCGCTCGGTCTCGGGGCTGCCAAGGTGGACGCGACCTACACGGCGATGAATTCGGCGATCGATCTTATGGGCCAGATTCGCGCCAAGCTGGTTGCGGCAAGAGAGCCGGGCACCGACAAGGACAAGATCAATGCTGAGATCAGCGAATACAAGCAGCAGCTGCAGACAATCGTCGAATCGACCTCGTTTGCAGGTGAGAACTGGCTGCTGAACGGAAATACCACCGCGCCCCCGACATGGTCGGTCATATCAAGCTTCGTGCGCGCTCCGACCGGCGAATATCAGGCCCGGACCATCGATTTCCCGTCGTCGCAGACCATCCTGGTCGACAAGAACAATGCGAGCGGCGGTCTGTTTACCAAGGCGGTCGATGCCAATGCGATCAACAATACCGGCGCGACGGCGCGCAACTACTACCTGCTGAACGCCAATTCGACGACGCAGGCGGCAGGAACGGAAATTGCCATCGGCAAGAATACGACCGATGCGCAACTGACCGACATGGTTGATGTCACCGACTCGCTGCTCTCTTCGCTGACGACGACAGCCGCATCCATCGGCGTGATGAAAACGCGCATCGACGATCAGATAGACTATACCGCCGATCTCTCCGATTCGATCGACAAGAGCGTCGGTGCGCTCGTCGATACCGACATGGACGAGGCTTCGATCCGGCAGAAGGCGATCGAAACCCAGAAGCAGATGGCCGTCGAAGCAATCTCGATCCTCAACACGGCTTCCAGCAAGATTCTGATCCTGCTGGAATAAAGGTGGGCGCGATCGCGGATGGCGGCGTCATTCATCCTCGCGCAAGTTTGACTTCCTAGTTTCCGGCATGAAGGCATCGTCCGAAATTCGTGCCGGCGCAAGGTGAAGCCCTTGCCCGTTTCGAAGCGACATGCCGGTGCGCAAAGTCGTTTTGAGCGGGGGTGGATATGCTGCATGCCTCCCGAATGCTGGATGGTTTTTTATGAGCATTACGCTTTCCCGGTATTTGAAGGATTTCGGTGAACCGGAACCGTCAGCGCCGATCATCGAGATGGACGATTTCGGCGGCGACGGTTTTCCCGAGATGCCGAGCGAACCGGCGATCGACGTCGAGGCGGAGCGCCGCGACGCCTATGCGCAAGGTCATGCCGCAGCGACCGCTGATTTGACCGAAAAACACGAACGCGAGGCGCAGACGCTGGCCGAGGTTCACGCGCGTGAGCTCGAAGAGCTGAAGCTTCGCTACGAAGTCGAGGCGGCAGCGATCATTGCCTCCCGCGTCCGCGATATCGCCGAAGAGGTGGCGCAACTGGTCAGCGCGGGTGCCGCCATCGCCATCGCGCCGGTAATGTCCGAAGCGCTTGCCGCCAAGGCTGCCGAAAGCCTCGCCGTTCTGCTGCGCGAGGCGATCCTCGAGGGTGCCGCCGGCCCGATTCTCGTCCGCGGGCCAACCCGGCTTTTCGATCTATTGAAGGCCGAACTCGGTGAACATGCCGGGTCGGTACGACACCTTGAGACTGACGATATCGATCTTGCCGTCGAAATCGGCGAATCCGTCATCGTTACCCGTATGTCCGCCTGGGCAGCCAGCTTGAAGAAAGTTCTCGAATGAGCGAAGGCGAAAACCACCATCACGGCAAGAACGAGATCATCATCGTCAAGAGACATGGCGGCGGTGATCACGATGGCGCCCATGGCGGTGCGTGGAAAATTGCCTATGCCGACTTCATGACGGCGATGATGGCGTTCTTCCTGGTCATGTGGCTGGTCAATGCCGCCAACGAGGAGACCAAGGCCTCGGTCGCGACCTATTTTAATCCGATCAAGCTCTCCGATGAAAAGCCGACCGAAAAGGGCCTGAAGAAGCCCGTCGACAACGCCGAAGGCGAGGAGAAGCAGGAGAAGTCAAAGCAGAAGGAAGAAAATCCGAACGACGGCAAGGCTTCGGCGGATGGCGACGACCAGACATCGACATCAGGCGACCAGACCAATTATTCCGAGGCCGATTTCTTCGAAAACCCCTATTCGGTTCTGGCCGAGATCGCGCAGGAAGTCGGCCAGCAGGCCAATGTCAGCGCCAAGGGCGATGGTGGCGCCGCCGATTCCGGCCCGGCCACCGGCGCCGATGGCGGCGAAGCCTATCGCGATCCCTTCGATCCGGATTTCTGGACCAAGCAGGTCGAAGTGACGACGGCCGGGAAATCCGCGCCTCCCGGCAAGACCGACGAGCAAGCGGCCGAGAGCGGCGCAACCGAGGTCGCGAAGGTCGAGCATATGAAGCCGATCCCGCTGGCCACCGATCAGAAGGCCGGCCAAGAAGCCAAAGAAGCTAAGGAAAACAAGGGCTCGGCCGACAAGGACGGCAAGGCGCCGGACGACAAGAAGTCTGGCGATAGGAAGGCTGAGGACAAGAAGGCCGAAGCGCAGAATGACGCCGATCATCAGAAGGATGCGGACAAGAGCGCGGCCCAGACCGAGCAGCAACAGCAGAAAGACGCAGAGCAGCTGCAAGCTGAGATCGCTGAGCAGATCGGCGGCGTCGCCGGCAAGCTGGCCGAAGGCCTGACCGTGACGGCATCCGAAGGTGGATTGCTGGTCAGTATCTCCGACCAGAACGACGACTCGATGTTCAATATCGGTTCGGCGGTTCCCCGCCAGGAGATGGTGCGCGCCATGGAAAAGATCGGCGCGATTCTGAAGGAGAGGGGTGGCGCGGTCGCCATCCGCGGCCACACCGACGGGCGCCCGTATAAGGGCACGCAGAACGAGAACTGGCGGCTTTCGATGGATCGCGCCCAGAGCGCCTATTACATGCTGGTGCGCGGCGGGCTCGACGAAAAACGCATCTCGCAGGTCTCGGGCTTTGCCGACCGCCGGCTGAAGCTGCCGTCCGACCCGTTCAACGCGACCAACCGCCGGATCGAGATCCTGGTGCAGGCGGATCGAGGATAACAAGATGGCGCGTCGGCAGCATCGCTATGTCGGATTTGTGGCGCTTGGCCTGGCGATGCTGTCGCCGGCTGCAGGCAGGGCGCAGGATCCGGATGATCTGGCGCCGTACAAGATGCTGCGATCGCTGCAGTTCGTGCAGGATTCCGTCGTCGCCGGCGATCATTCGGCCGGCGAGATGCAGCGCTTCATGCTCGGCACGATCGACGAGCGGCTGCGCACCGTCGACACGGCGGTCTTCGATGACGACCGCAACGTCGATGCGGCGCTGATCTACGCGATGAGCGGTGGCAATCCGCAGACGCTCGAATATCTGATTTCCCACGACGTCAACGGCTATTTCGACAATCGTGTCACCGATGTGCTCAGAAAATATCTGAGCGGCAAGGGGTTGCTCGTCGCCAAGACGCTGGAGGAGACGGCCAGGGAATACCGCGACAAGAAAATCGGCCCTTACCTGGCATTGATCGGCGGCAACGTGCTGATCGCGACAAAGCCGACAGACGCGCTGGATCTCTATGACCAGGCGCGCCTTGCAGCACCGGGTACGATCGTCGAGGAGGCAGCGTTGCGCCGCTCCGTCGCCCTTTGCGTCGACAAGGGTATGCTCGACCGGGGCATGGCCTATTCGCAGCGCTATATCAGGCGCTTCCTGCATTCGCCCTATGCCAGCCAGTTCGCCGATCTTTTCGTCACGCTCGTCGTCGGCCACGACCATGCCGTCAAGCCGCAGGAAGTCATCGACATCCTGTCCTTCATGGATGCGCCGCGCCAGCGCGAGGTCTATCTGCGCATCGCCCGCGCTGCCGCGATCGCGGGCAAGCCGGAGCTGGCCCATATGGCGGTCGAGCGTGTGCAGTCGCTTGGCGCCGGTACCGACAATGTCTTTGGTCCGCTGGCGGACTTTTATGGCGGCATGGCCGGCCTTCCCACGGACGATATCGACCGGGCGGCGAAGAATGTCAGCGGCATCGCCGGCGACGCGCTTTCGCCGCGAGATCAGGCGCTGCAGGAGGCGGCCCGATCGGTCGCCGAGCAGATCCTGCGCGCTCCCGACCCGGCAAGCCTGACGCAAGCCTCCAACCCTAACACTTCTGATCAGGAAATCACTTCTGAAAAGGCTGCGGCTATAGCTCCGCAACCGGGAGCGCCGGGCGCGCTTCCCGAGCCTGTTCCGGGAGGTGTGGCATCGACTGGCCAGAGCCAGGGTACCGACCCCTCATTCAACGCATTTGTGACGACCAATCGGTCCAAGCTCGACGAGATCGACGGTCTTCTGGCGCAGGAAGGCAACGAACAATGATGGATATGAGCGTCTTGGGCGGAGCCGCCGGTGCGGAGTCCGCCGCGGCTGCAAAATCTGCACGGCCGATGGGCAACGACGATGCCGCCGGCCAGAAGAACGGCTTCTCCGATGCGCTTGCCAAGGCGAGCAACGGTGCCGTCAATGACGACGCCGACGATGCGCAGCAGGGCGGGGTTGCCGATGCCGGCGCCGAGAACACGGCGCGGACAATCCGCAGCCGCAGCGGCGGCAAGCCGTTGATCGATCTCGGCGACGCCGCGCTGAAGGCGCAGGCCGAGGTGCAGCCGGCGACGATTGCCGATGTCGTAAAGGCCGCGGTAAAGACTGCAAAGGCCACGGTCAAGATGCCGGCGGATCTCGCCTTCGGCAAGCTTGACGCGAAGGACCGCTCGGCCGAGGAGGTCGTTCAGGCGGCCAAAGGCGGCAAGCACGGCAAAGCCGATGCATTGCGGACCGATACTGACCAGGACAGCGAGGACGACGACGGCGGTATTTCCGATGTCCTCGGCCTGCTAAAACAGGATCCTGTCGACGGCGCGGTCGCTTTGCAGGCGGCAGCAGGTGCCCACGCCTCCGCCAACGCCGATGAACTCGAGACGGCCGGCAAGAAGATCGAGGGCATCGACGCCAAGGCAGGCGGCCATGCATCCGACGCCCTGGCGGCCGTCAGCGGCAAAGCTGATAGCGGCAAGGCGGATGAAGTCAAGGTTCCCGGATCGGAGAGTGCCGAAGCCGCCGACGGCAGGACGTTCAGGATCAGTCGCGCCGATGGCCGTGGCGTGTCGATGGATGTTCACCTCGGCACCGATCAGGCCGGGCCGAAGGACGGCGCGAAGAAGGCCGATGTCGAAAACGTTTCGGTCCTTGAATCGCGCCGCTATATCGGCCTGATGCAGAACTCGAATTCGGCCGCCGTCACCGCCGCTCTCTCGGGCGATTCCGAATGGGCGCGCGCCATGGAACCGAGCTCGGCGCTCTCCAACGCGGCGGAATTTACCAGCACCGGCAAGGTGGTCAATACGCTGAAGATCCAGATGAACCCGCTCGATCTCGGCATGGTGACGGCGACCATGCGTCTGTCCGGCGACGCCCTGAACGTCGACCTCAAGGTCGAAACCGGCGCGGCCTATCGTCAGATGAAGGAAGATCACGGCAAGATTCTCGAAGCTCTGCGCAGCCAGGGCTATGCCGTCGACAACGTCACCATCAGCATGGCGCCGGTCGAGCGTAGCGACGCCGGCAATCAGGCAGGCAGCCAGGGCCAGGCCTCCCAGCAGCAGTCGCTCGCCCAGCAGGGGCAGGGCGGCGAGGCGCGCGAGCGCCACAATCAGACGGCACAGCGGACGGACGGAGGCTTCAATGGTGCAGGCGAGACCGGTATTGAAGACGTTTCTGCTGGCCGCAGCGGCGGCACTGGCGGCGTTTACCTCTGAGGCGAAGGCCTCGACCGGCGCCTGCGAACGCGAGATCCAGTCGGCAGCTGCCAAATACGGCATCCCGGAAGGGATCCTCTATTCGGTCGGCCTGACGGAGACTGGCCGCAAGGGCTCGCTTTACCCCTATGCCATGAACGTCGAAGGCAAGGCGCTCTTTCCGCCTTCCGAACAGGACGCCATGCGGCAGTTCGATGTCGCCCGCAGCAGCGGCGCCAAGCTCATCGACATCGGCTGCATGCAGATCAACCACTACTATCATGGCGAAAATTTCGGTTCGGCCGAGGACATGTTCGACCCGCATCGCAACGTCGAGTATGCGGCGAAATTCCTCCGCAACCTGCATGACCGTCACGAGACATGGACAATGGCGGTAGCTAGATACCATGCCGGACCCAACAACGACCCCGCGCAGAAGCAATATGTCTGTCGCGTCATCGCCAATCTGGTCGCCACGGGTTACGGCAAGTGGACTCCCAATGCGAGTAACTTTTGTCGAAATTGATTCAACCAAAAATAGAAGAGGCATATTGTGACGAAACTGTGTCACAATATGGCAGGAATCCGGCATGAATCGCCTGCGCAAGTCATAATTAAGGGAGTGTTAACTTTTCCACGAAATTTTGGTGTGCACAAAATGCCGGACCCACTAGATATAGATCAAATCGCCACCCGGATCTTAATCAATTATTAGTTTCTGCCATTAACTTTAACGAGTTGTCGCCGATTCGCACGATTCGTACCCATAGATCATTGAAGTGCCACACTGATTCGGAGGCGGACGAATGATCGTCGTGGTTGATGAGCGTGAGCTCGTGAAAGATGGATACACATCTCTGTTTGGCCGTGAGGGCATTCCCTCCACCGGCTTTGATCCAACCGAATTCGGCGAGTGGGTACAGACCGCCGCCGATTCCGATATAGCGGCAGTCGAGGCCTTCCTGATCGGTCAGGGCCAGCGCAACCTCGAACTCCCCCGGGCGATCCGGGACCGGTCGATGGCGCCGGTGATTGCGGTCAGCGACCAGCCCTCTCTCGAAAACACCCTTGCGCTGTTCGATTGCGGCGTCGACGACGTGGTGCGCAAACCGGTGCACCCGCGCGAAATCCTCGCAAGGGCGGCTGCGATCCGGCGCCGGCTGAAGGCGATCGCCAACTACACCGAAATCGGCGGGATCCGCGTCTTCTCGGACGGTCGGGACCCCGAGATCAACGGCGAAGTCTTCGCGCTTCCCCGGCGCGAGCGCCGCATCCTCGAATATTTGATCGCCAATCGCGGTCGCCGGGTCACCAAGACCCAGATCTTCAACGCCATCTACGGCATCTTCGATGAAGAGGTCGAAGAGAACGTCGTCGAAAGCCATATCTCGAAGCTGCGCAAGAAGCTGCGCAAAAAGCTCGGCGTCGATCCGGTCGATTCCAAGCGCTTCCTTGGCTACTGCATCGACTGGGCCTGATTTTCCGGCCGGGCGGCGCCGCCCGGC
>Ga0123341_1000042_pt1 | contig 58276 bp, 61 predicted proteins | sample Turbeapinknodule_FD_89959 | JGI IMG/M metagenome (GOLD analysis project Ga0123341, IMG submission 89959) | Root nodule microbial communities of legume samples collected from Mexico - Turtle bean Mexico pink nodule | ecosystem: Host-associated > Plants > Roots > Nodule | place: Mexico: Nepantla...
CAGCATCCGCCACTGACAACCGGTCGTGGCAATATAAAGCAGCGCGTTCACGATCTCGCGCAAATCCGCGGTCCGCGGGCGTCCCAGACGGCGGGGCATTGGCAGTAAGGGCTGGACGAGCCCACATTCCCGATCCGTCATATCGCTTGCGTAGCGTGCCGTTCGCCGGGCATATTGCCGACCGGTGATTTCGGTCCAGGCCATAGTGAACTCCATCGAATCTTTGCAAATCCGAAGGAATCATAACCTGTTGAAATCACCCACCTCTTTTTGAGGCAGCCTCTAAGAGACCGGCTAACCGGCGGTGACCTCCTTGAAGGTTCCATACGGCGTCGTAACTTGTGAACAGCTTATTGGTATTCAGTGTAGAGCGCCTCTGTCCGGTGATTGCTGCCAGGCGATCGAAGGCGACGATCTAAGCGCTGTATGTATTCGGCGTTTCCGAGCCTTTCAAGCCAGGGTCATGCCGCCGTCGGCATGAAGTTCGATCCCGTTGACGAAGCTGCCCGCGTCGGAGGCGAGGAAGAGCGCGGCGCGCGCCAACTCCTCCGGCCGTCCCATCCGCCCTGCCGGGATGAGCGACGCCATGTGATTCTCGAATGCAGGGCGTTCGGCCTCCGACACGCCGAGTTTGCCGAGGATTTCCGTCTCGACCGGCCCCGGGCTAAGTATGTTAACGCGGATGCGCCGTGCCTTGAATTCGATCGCCCAATTCTTAGCGAAGGCGGCGACGGCCGCCTTTGAGCCGGCGTAAACCGCGTGGTCCGGCAGGACCTTTGTTGCCGCTAGCGAACTCGTGACGATGATGCTGCCGCCATCGCGGATCAGCGGTGCGATCGTCTGGACGCCGAAGAACACGCCGCGCGTGTTGATGGCGAAATGCCGGTCGTAGTCTTCCGGTGTCACATTGTGGGACGCGGTGAGATTGATGACGCCAGCGTTGGCCACATAGATATCGAGGCCACCAAAATGGTTCTCCACCATGTCCACCACCTCGTGGTGATGTTCGAGGTCGGCGACGTCGCCCACGATGCCAATGGCATGATGACCGATGTCGCGCACCGCTTGGTCGACGACATCCTGGCGCCGGCCGGTGATGACGACCCGCGCGCCTTCCTCGGCGAAAAGCTTGGCGGTCGCCCTGCCGATGCCGCTATTGCCGCCGGTGATAACGGCGACCTTGTCTTTGAGATGCTGCATTGTTTATCTCCTTTTCAACTGAGCTTGAGATAAACGTCGACCCTCTCATACATTAGATCATGGGCGGGCACATGATCTGTGCCGCGGAGTTGCAAATGCCGAACCTGCTGAACGAGACTTCTGGATTGATGGCCTTTGTGCGAACGGTGGAGGCCGGTTCCTTCAGCGCCGCGGCACGCAATCTCGATACTACGCCATCGGCGGTGTCGAAGAGCGTGGCGAGGCTTGAAAAGAAGATCGGCGCGCGTCTCTTCCTGCGCTCCACCCGGGCCCTGACGTTGACACAGGACGGCCAGATTTTCTTCGAGCGCGTCGCACCGCTCTTGCGGGATCTGGATTCGAGCGACGAGGCGATCGGGTCCGATGGCGCACTCTCCGGCCGCCTGCGCGTCAGCATGCCAAGCGAGCTGGCGCCTCTGCTGCTGCCGCGGCTGTTTACAGGCTTTGCGGCCGACAATCCGAACTTACATCTCGATATCGGCCTGACGGACCGATTGGTCGATCTGATCCGGGAGGATTATGACGTTGTGTTGCGCGCCGGCGATCCGACGCAAGGCGATTTGATCGTCCGCCATCTGGCCGACCTGCCGATGGCGATCGTCGCATCTCCGGCTTTTCTTGAGACCTGGGGCAATCCGCTGCCTGTCGAGCATCTGGCAGCCGTGCCCTTTGCCCGCTACGTGCTCGGCGGTTTGATCCAGCCTGTACGCCTGGCAGACGGGAGCAGCTTTGTGCCCGCCGGCCGCGTCGATTGCGATTCGGGCGCTGCGCTCATCCAGGCGGCGCTTGCTGGATTGGGTGCCGCCTATCTGCTGCGGTCTTTGGTGGCGAAGGAGTTACAAGCCGGTGTGCTTGTCACGACCGCGCCGAAGATCGCACTTCCAAGACTGCCCTTCAATGCGCTGCACGCCTTCGGCCGCACCGTGCCCTTGCGCGTTAAACTGTTCTGCGACTTCATAGCCCGTGAGGCGAGAGCCATCGAAGCGATGTGAGTACAACGTCTCATCGGCGACATTGGCATCCCTGGGCAGGTTCGATTCCCGTCAGAACCAGGCGCCGCCGGCCTCGCGCATCGCCATGGGCAGCGTCTCCCAAGCCCTGATCAACTCGCCGATCGACCCGGCCTCCATCTTGCGCATAACATTGGCGCGGTGCAGCTTGACCGTGACCTCGGTTATCCCGAGATCGAAGGCGATCTGCTTATTGAGCCGCCCCTGCGCCACTTCGCGCAGGATCTCGCGCTCGCGGTGCGTCAGCGTCTCCAGGCGTTCGATATTGCGCCTGACGACCAAGGCGTTGGCCCGCCGGGCCCCGTCCAGCTCAATACCGGCAATCACCGCATCGAGCAGCGTCTGGTCGCGCACCGGCTTGGTGAGAAAATCGACGGCGCCCGCCTTCATCGCCTGCACGGTCATCGGAATATCGCCGTGCCCGGTTAGAAAGATGATCGGCTTCGCATTGCCGCTTTCCGCCAGATGGTGCTGCAGGTGAAGGCCGCTCGCCCCCGGCATGCGCACGTCAAGAATCAGGCAGCCGGGGCGGTCCAGTATGTCGGCGTCAAGCACTTCACGGGTCGAGGCGAAGCTCACAGGCTGGAAGCCCGTCGAGAGGATCAGCTCCGACAAGGCCTCGCGAACGGCCGCATCGTCATCGACGATGACGACGATGGGCTCACTTGCGTCATTTTTCTGCTGCCGCGACAGCGGTGCCGATCTCCGGAGCGGCTGGTCGATTCTCATGTCACCCTCCATTTCTCGATTTCTGCAAAGCTTCCCCTATCGCGATGAGTAGGGCAGGCGCATCGAATGGCTTTCGAAAAAAGCCGTCGACGCCCTTGGCGCGACGCTGGTCGGCGATCTCGTGGCGGCCGGTGACCAGGAATACCGGTAGTTCTGGACGCGCCTTGTTGACAATGTCACGAAGCTCAAAGCCGTTCGTGCCCGGCATGCCAATATCAGTGATCAACAAATCCAGGTTCGACAGGCCGCAGGTCAGCAGATGTTCAGCCGACCTGAAACAGCACGCGGCATAGCCGGCGGATTCCAGCAGCTCCTCCAACGACTCCAGTAGCCGCGGATCGTCATCAACTACCGCGACGATCGGTCTTGTTTTCTCCATGCTCAATTTCCTCCCACCCGGCGCGAATGGGTGATCGGTATCCCCAATCGCTCTGCTATGCGCACGAGGTCGGCGAGCGATGCCGCCGCCATTTTCTGCATCACATTCCTCCGATGGATTTGCAGCGTCACTTCGCTGATTCCCAGTTCCGATGCCGCCTGCTTGTTGAGCAGGCCGCTGACCACGAGCGGCAGCACGTCGCGCTCGCGTGGCGTCAGTTCGAGATAACGCTGCCTTAACAGGCTCAGTTCAGCCCGTTCCGATCGCTTTTTCCGATCTTCGGAAATCGCTGTATGCACCGCAGCCATGAGGTCCGCGTCGCTGAAGGGCTTGGTGAGGAAATCCACCGCGCCGTGTTTGATCGCCCGCACCGAGGAGGGGATGTCGCCATGGCCGGTGATGAAGACGATCGGCGGATGATCGCCCTCGGCGATCTGCCGTTGCAGTTCGAGGCCGTTGATATCGGGCAATTCAACGTCGAGTATCAGGCAGGCAGGTAGATCCGGTTTTTCCGCGTCCACATAGTCACCCGCCGAACCGAACGCGATGGCGCGCATGCCGTGGGTCTCCAGCAGCTCGCCGAGCGCCTCCGTGATGCGTTCGTCATCGTCGACGATGAAAACAACATGGTCGTGCGTTGTCATGGCGCTGCTTTCGCTACGATTGGTAAGGTGAAAATGAACCGCGCGCCATGCGGTTCATTTTTCTCGGCCCATAAACGCCCGCCATGCGCCTCGACGATCGAACGGCAGATGGCGAGACCCATGCCCATTCCGTTCTCTTTCGTCGTGAAGAAGGGTTCGAAGATCTGATCCGGGAACTCGATGCCATTTTCCCCGGTCGCCTATTTCGGTCTGCACCTCGTTGCCCACGCGGTGGGCGCGCACGTCGAGAGCTTTTTCCCCTGCGACAGTCTCCATTGCCTCCATGCCATTGCGGATGAGATTGACCAGGACCTGCTGGATCTGGATGCGGTCGACCGTGATCGGCGGAAGCTTGCCTTCCACGTCTGTGTTGATCCGGATGCGACGGCGCAAAGCCTCCCCTGCCACCAGGTTACACGCCTCGTCGATGACGCCCGAGAGCGACAGGCTGATCCTATTCTCCACGGATTGCTTGAACAGCGCCCGGGTACGGCCGACGACTTCCGCCGCCGAGTTGGCGTCGCGGATGACCCGTTCGGTCGTGATCTTGGCGCGCGCGACATTGACGGGCTCAGCCGATAGCCAACGGTAGCACGCATGCGAATTGGCGACGATCGCCGCCAAGGGCTGGTTCACCTCATGGGCGATGGAGGCCGACAGCTCCGCGAGGCTCGCGGCTTGGCTGGCGCGCGCAAGCCGCTCCTGCGCCAAGCGTAGCTCTTCCTGCATCCGAACCTCGCTGTCGATGTCGAGGCAGATGACGTTCCATTGCACGATCGTGCCGTCGTCCTTGCGCATCGGCGCGGCGCGCGTTTCGACCCAGATATATTCGCCGTCGAAGCGCCGTAGACGGTGCTTTCTGAGATAGGGTTCGCCGGTCGCCAGGCAATGGGCATATTGCTCCTTGACGCCCGCGACATCGTCGGGATGGACCCCGGCATCCAGCGTGCCGTTCAGCCGCGATTTGGCCTTCCCATCCAGTTCCTCCAGCTCATAGCCAAGGAACTCGCGCAGTTGCTGGCTGCGATAGACTGGTTCGCCGTTCGGCGCAGCACAATCGATCATCGCCGGCAGTGTTTCCACCAGTTGCCAAAGGAAGCGCTCTCTCTCGCGCAATGCCGCCTGCGCGCGCATCTCGTCCTCAATGTCGATCGAAGCAATGTACCATTGCACGATTGTGCCATCTGCTTCTCGCAACGGTTGCGCGCGCGCCTCTATCCAGCGATAGACGCCCTGCTTGTCGCGCCGGCGAAATCGGTTCACGAAAGGCTGACCGGTCGCAAAGCCATCCGATGCCCTCTGAAACATTGTTGGAAAGTCGTCGGGGTGAGCCACGTCTCGGGCCAGCGCATCGAAGTCCTTAATGTCCGCTGTCGGCGAACCAACGTCCTCGAGATATCGCTTGCTGGTGTAGGTCATCTTGCCTGAAGCCGTGAAGCTCAGGATATTGAAAGGCATGGCGTCGATCATTTGTTCCAATTGCCGCTTGCTGCTCTTCAGCGCTTCCTCGGCCTGCACCTGATCGTCGATGTCGATGGACACCTGATACCAGTGAACGATTGCTCCATCTTGATCGTGCAGAGGCTGCGCGCGCGCCTCTATCCAGCGATAGTTGCCATCTTTCCAACGCCGGCGATACCGCATCATGAAGGCGTCGCCAGTTTTAAGGGAGTTGGCTGACGCTCGCAGCACCTCGGGGGCATCTTCGGGATGAACCAGCTTTTGCGCCACCCGGACGGTATCTTCGAAGTTCGCGTTGGAAAGGCCGAGATCCTCCAAAGATCGCTTGTTGACGTAGGCCAAGTTGCCAGCAGGCGTCCAACTCCAGATGTGGACTGGCAAGGCGTCGACAAGCTGCGAGAGCTCCCGTTCCCGGTTGCGCAAAGCCTCCTGCGCGCGCACCTCATCATCGATGTCGATGGAGATTGCGTACCATTGCAAGATCTTCCCGTCCTCGTCTCGCAGTGGTTCCGCCCGGCCATCAACCCAGCGATACACGCCGTCCGCACGGCGCATGCGATATTTCATCGAGTATGGCTCGCCTGTGGCGACGGCATGGCGCACCGCCTGCAATAGACTGGGCGCATCATCTGGATGGACAAGAGTCTCAATGTTTGTCACTAGCTGGCTTGTGCCTGGCCTGTTCAACTGTTGCAGATCAAACCCGAAAAAATCCACCAGGCGCTTGTTGAAGAAGGTCGGCTCGCCTTCGGGCGTCAGCCGTCTGATGTGGACTGGGACCATGTTCACGATCTGCGAGAGCTCTCGCTCTCGGTCGCGCAGGGCTTCCACACTCTGGCGTAATGTCAGCAACGCGAGTTGGTGCTGCCGGGATATGGCGGCCACGACCAGGGCCGAAAATGCCGAGATTGCCAGGAAGAGTTGCAGCATGATCTGGTTGTGGCGCTGATTCTCGGCATTTCCGGCGAACTGGCTGGCGCCGGATATCGTGAAGATCGCGGTGATTAGCGCGAGGAGGACGAGAGTAACGGCAGCCCCCTTGAACTCAAAGCGCACCGCGGCCCAAAGCAGCGGCGGCATGATGATATAGGCGAAGGGCAGGTAGCCGCCGAGCGAAAGGGCCGCGACGCCGAGAAGGATAAGTCCCACGGCACACGCTTCTATCCATCGCGCAGCCGATAGCTCGGCCTTGCCGTCCCAGTTCTGGATCACGACCAGCGCGAGCGGCGCGACGATCAGGACCCCAGTGGCATCCCCGATCCACCAGAGAGGCCAGGCCCGCAAGAAAGTTTGCGATAATATGCCGAACCAGGCAAGCGTCGCACTTCCGACCGTCGCGCTGACCACTGGGGCAGCTCCAGCGCCCAATGCGACGAATACAAGAACGTCTCGCAAGGTTTCCAGCCGAACCGGCCGACCCAAAGTCCGGTTTACGAGCCACGCACCGACCACGGCTTCGAGCGCGTTGCCGGCATAAATCAGAACGGCGGCGGGCAGCGGGCTATGGAACCACAAGGCATTGCCGAATAGCTCGCCGAGGCAGCCGACCAGCACCCACCACGGCCAGCTCTGCTTGGGTGCGAGGATAAGGGTTGCAATGAAAAGCCCACTCGGAGGCCATATGGAAATGCCTGTTCCGGGTACGATTGCAAGTGCCTGTGCGAAGCCGCAACCCAGGACATAGGCCGCAAAAAACAGACCCAGGTGCAGGAGTTGGGGGCGGTAAGACCAGACGCGCGTCATCGGCGACTCCTGCAGGGAAAATAAAGCTTGGGCGGCGCCAGCATATCGAGTGGCTAGTCTCGATAGCAGCGTCAGCGATCCCGTGTCGCACCCTATTCGCGCCACTGCACGGCTGCAACTTATGGAAATCCATGTATTGGCGGCGATGCCGTCGGTTGGCCGCCCTGATGGAAAACTGTCAAGCCTCAATAATATCCGACATCCGCTTGGATGGTTCCTGTCTCAGTCCAAAAGCCGCAAGGTCGTGGCATCCTCGTCGAAGTCGGTCGACCGGCTGACCTCGTTCCACTGGAGCGCGGCCGTCGATCGGACCACATCGTTCTGGGCAATTCGCGCCAGCGCGTCGCTTCCGAGGACGAGCTGTTCCGGCAGATCGTCCCGGCGCGAAAGATCGAAGATGACGGCGGCCACCTTGTCGGGGTCGCCGGGCTCGGTGCCGGCATAGCCCTCCGTTAACCTCATGATTGCGCCGATGGTTGGTTCGTATTCCGGCAGCAGCGGCGGGACATGGCTGCGGGCGACCCGTGTCCAGTTCGTGCGGATGCTGCCCGGCTCGACGGCGATGGCCTTGACGCCGAACGGCTTGACCTCCTTGGCGAGCGAAGCGGTGAAACCGCTCACAGCCCATTTGGCGGCGGTATAGGCGGCGGAGCCGGGACTGCCGAAGCGCGCTGAGCTGGACGAAATGTTGATGATATGTCCTGAATTCTGCTGGCGCATCACGGGGAGTGCTGCCCGCGTCAGATTGACCACGCCGTAGAAATTGGTGTCGATCTCCGCCTTGAAATCATCTTCAGAGACCTGTTCGAAAGGGCTGAGATGCGCATTGCCGGCGTTGTTCAGCAGCACGTCGAGGCGTCCGAACCGTTCCATCGCGGTTGCGACTGCGCCGCGCGATGCCGACATGTCCGTCACATCGAGCTCAATGAGGGCGATCTGCTCGCCGTAGCGGCGCGCAAGGTCGAGGAGGCGGTTGACGTCTCGAGCTGTCGCGACGAGGTTGTCGCCGCGTGCGAGCACGAGTTCGGCCGTGTTACGGCCGATCCCGCTCGCGCTGCCGGTTATGAGCCAAGTCTTCGGCATGTTGGATGTCCTCCAAAACGGCGATGATGGAAAGGGCGCGACTTGCCGCGCCAAGTACGGACGGGATGCGGAGCACGGCAGTCTGCTCCGCATCTCGTGGGGGGTCAGGCCTTGAGGAAGGCGAGCAGGTCGGCGTTGACCTGGTCCTGATGCGTGGCGGTAATGCCGTGCGGCGCGCCGGGATAGTAGATGTCTTTGGCGCCCTTGATCAGCCGGGCAGACTTGACGGCGGAATCCTTGACCGGCACGATCTGGTCGTCCTCCCCGTGCAGGACGAGCGTCGGCACATCGAACTTCTTCAGATCTTCGGTGAAGTCGGTTTCTGAGAATGCCTTGACGCATTCATAGGCGTTCAAGAGACCCGCCTGCATGCTCCAGAGCCAGAATTGGTCGAGCGTGCCTTGGGAAACGTTCGAGCCGGGTCGATTGGCGCCGTAGAATTGCGGGGCAAGGTCACGGTAGAATTGCGAGCGATCCTTGACGAGGCCTGCGCGGATCGCGTTGAACGCCTCGATCGGCAGGCCTTCTGGATTGGTCGCCGATTTCACCATGACCGGCGGCACAGCAGCGATGAGGACGGCCTTGGCGACGCGTTTCGTACCGTGCCGGCCGATATAGCGGGCGACCTCGCCGCCGCCAGTGGAGTGGCCGACCAGCGTTGCGTCCCTGAGGTCCAGCGCCTCGATAACGGCGGCCAGATCGTCGGCGTATCCGTTCATGTCGTTCCCCGACATCGGCTTACTGGAGCGTCCATGGCCGCGGCGATCGTGCGCCACGACGCGAAAACCGTGCTGGGCGAGGAAGAGCATCTGGCCGTCCCAGGCATCGGAGTTCAGCGGCCAGCCGTGCGAGAAGGTGACGACCGGGCCGGTGCCCCAGTCCTTGTAATAGATTTCTGTGCCGTCCTTGGTGGTGATCGTGCTCATTGCTTGCTTTCCGTGATTGATGGTGGCGGGGAGGGGCTGCTTCGAAGTCTTTGCGGCGGCAACCGCGGGCAAGCCCGCTGCGATACCGGCGGTGAGGCTGCCGAGCAGGGCGTCGCGGCGTGAGGCGCCGACAGCCGATGGGTTTGAAATGTCCTGCATATTTGGTCCTTCACGAAGATTGAAATGCGAACGAGGATGGCGACCGGCGGCGGAAATCTGTTGGCCGAAAGCATCTGCGGACTGTGCGAAAGTTTAGCTGATCGCATCGAACGACGAGGGCGTTTTGCCAGTGGATCGCGGGCTACCAGACGCCAGAACGTGACCTTGGGCGGGCGATCCCATTCTCGGCTGGTAGTGGTTGAGTCAGTCCTGAAAGCCGACGCCGGCCGAGCGACTTCAGGAACCGTGCCCGCAATTTCGTTTGAGGCGGTACTTCTCCGGACCGACAATGCGGCCGTTCACCGGGCGGATGCCGCTTCTTCGATGAGCGCGGTGACATCGCCGGGATGCGAGACCATGAGCGCGTGCGAGGCCCCGTCGACCACGACAGTCTTCGCGGCGTGTGCCCGTGCGGCCATGAACTGCATGACCGCTGGCGGAATGTTACGGTCGGCGGACCCGTAGATCATGTAGGAGGGCAGCAGCTTCCAAGATGCGGCGCCGGAGGGTTCGACGAGTGCAGCCTGGGCGACCGGACGCTGCGCCGAAGCCATCAGCGCCGCCTTGTCATTTGAAACGTCGGCGGCGAACTGGAGATGAAATTTGGACGGCTGGATGTAGAGGTCCTGCGTGCCATCGGGCAGCATCACGGGTGTGAGCGCGCTGGCAAGCGTACTGCCCGGGAATTTGCCGGACAGGGTGAGGCTGGATTCGCCGGTATCCGGCATGAAACCCGCGACATAGACCAGGGCCTTCACGTTCGAATTGCCGTTTGCGGCTTCGGTGATGACCGGTCCGCCATAGGAGTGGCCGACCAGAACTACCGGTCCGTGGATGGTGCGAACGAGCGCCGCGACGGATGCCGCATCCGATGCGACGCTGCGAAGCGGGTTGGCTGCCGCGATCGCCACGTAGCCATCCTTGGTCAGGCGGGTGCTCACAGCATCCCAGCTCGACGATTCGGCAAAGGCGCCGTGAACGAGAACGATTGTCGGCTTGAGATCGTGATCTTGGGATCGTGCGCTGGCGACAGTCAGCGTGGCGATACCGGCGCAAAACGCCAAGGCCTTGATAATTTTGAGCATCTGCTTTCTCCTAACGCTGCGGTTGCGTATGCGGGGAGAATGCGTGGATTTGCGGTCGCAAACCATTCTACGCGGGACGGGCCCATCTACTGCCGAAGTATAGGAGGAGGCGGCCCAAACGGGTGAGAGACCTGATCGATCGGCACGGCTCAGTTCCATCAGATGCTAACCGGGAGCGCCTTTCGGCCAGATGGATGATCCGCGATGCCGTGGATAGTTGGTGATCCGGGCGACCCGCGTGGCTTCGACCCGATCGCAACCAATCCACGGAGAGCAGGATGACCAGACGTTTGAACATATTGGCCAGGAAGAATGACGGCATCGATGGCCTCGTCGCCGTCGAGGCCTGGATTGCCAAGAGCTTCGATCCCAAACTAATGGAGCTCGTCAAGGTGCGCGTGTCGCAGATCAACGGCTGCGCCCATTGCCTGCACATGCATCGTCAGGACGCGCTGAAACAGGGCGAGACGGAGGAGCGTATGCTTCTTCTGAGCGCCTGGCGTGAATCGCAGCTCTACAGCGACCGTGAGCGCGCAGCACTCGCCTGGGCCGAGTCGCTGACCAATATCGCCGAGAGCCGTGCGCCGGATGCGGATTATGAAGTTGCCCACGGCGTCTTTTCGGAAGACGAACTCCTGGTGCTGTCTATCGGCATCGCCATGATCAATGCCTGGAACCGGCTGGCGATCGGCTTTCGGCTGCAGCATCCGGCAGACCACAAGCGCGCCGCTTGATCGCCGAGCGGACGCGAACGCGCCGGGCGGATTCATCCGCCCGGAAAGGTCCAATGCAACGCGTCTGCTTCTTGACGCCAGCCTCTTCACTAAATCTCCGCCGCGGCCGGCCGCACTGAGAGCATAGGCTACCCTATCCTCAGGTATGGCCATTCCTCTTCCTTGGCAGGATCGACCGCCAAACGTGCCTCAACATAAAGTTCGCGCCGTGGCTTGTAACCGACACGTTTCAATCACGCAAAACAGGAGCGCATCATGTCGCAGCCAGAAACAAAACCCCGTTCGATTGCTAAGCAGGAGACAGACATGAACATGAGTAACCCCGCACAGGCCGTTAAACCAGGCCCCGACGAGCTGGTTCCATCGCGCTACGCGGTGAAGATCGGTGACATTGACGTTTTGGTGGTCAGCGATGGCGTGTTGCCGCTCCCGACCAAGATGTTGGGATACAATGCCGACCCGGACGAGCACGCGGCCTGGCTGAACGACATGTTCCTGCCGCCGGACGCTTTCGACTGGGCGCTGAACGTGGTCGTGGTGCGCAGCGGCAAGCAGACCATCCTCATCGACGCCGGCCTGGGGCTGGACCCGGAATTGAACCTGCCGCGGGCCGGGCAATTGATCAAGCGGCTGGAAGCCGCCGGTATCGACCTTGGATCGGTAACCGACGTGGTACTGACCCACATGCATATGGACCATGTCGGCGGGCTGCTCGTCGACGGGGTGAAGGAGCGACTGCGTCCGGACCTGCGGATCCATGTGGCGACGGCCGAGGTCAAATTCTGGGAGGCTCCCGATTTCACTCACGTGTCCATGCCGCCCGGCTTCCCCGACGCGCTTCGCGCGGCCGCCAAGCAGTTCAGAAAGGAATACGAAAGTCATCTGCGATTGTTCGATGATGAATACGAGGTGGCGCCGGGCGTGGTCGTCTCCCGAACCGGCGGCCACACCCCCGGGCATAGCGTGGTGCGCGTGGCATCAGGCAAAGACCGGCTGATGTTCGCTGGCGATGCGGTGTTCGCGGTCGGCTTCGATCACCCCGACTGGTTCAACGGCTTCGAACACGACCCGGAAGAGGCGGCCCGCGTCCGCGTCCGTCTTTTGCGGGAGCTGGTGGAGACCGGCGAGCTGCTGGTGGCGACCCATATGCCGTTCCCCTCGGTTGGCCATGTGGCAGCCGACGGCGACCACTTCCGTTGGGTACCAGTCTTCTGGGACTACTGACCGCCTGGTGGGCTGGAGCCGAGCCGGTGCACAGCCTTCAGGGCCATGCCCCGGCTCTGCCGACAGATCCACGCCTCGACAGGGCCAGCCTGGACCAAGGTGACCACCTTCGAAAACGAACAACAATGCGGTGCGCGAAGCGGCCGCGCATGGAGAAGCTCATGAAAATCGTCATCATCGGCGGAACCGGCCTCATCGGCTCGAAAACGGCCGGCCACCTTCGCAAGCAAGGCCATGAAGTCATTGCCGCCGCCCCGAACACCGGCGTCAACACGATCACCGGCGAAGGACTGGCCGAGGCGCTCACCGGCGCCTCCGTCGTCATCGACCTCGCAAACTCACCGTCCTTCGAGGACAAGGCCGTGCTCGAATTTTTCGAGACCTCGGGCCGCAATCTGGCGGCGGCGGAAAAGGCCGCCGGCGTCATGCATCACATCGCCCTTTCCATCATCGGCGTTGATCGCCTGCCTGGCAGCGGCTACATGCGTGCCAAGGTCGCCCAGGAAAAGGTCATCCGGGAATCCGGCCTTCCCTATACGATCGTCCACTCGACGCAGTTCATGGAATTTCTGAGTGGCATCGCCCAATCCGCCACCGTCGGCAACGTCGTGCGGTTGCCGACGGGCTACGTGCAGCCGATCGCCTCCGACGACGTGGCCGACGCCATGGCCGCTGTTGCGACGGCCGCGCCCATCAACGGCGTGATTGAAATCTCCGGCCCTGAACGCGTCCGGATGAACGAGCTGGTCGCCCGCTATCTGAAGGCCATGGGCGATGCGCGCCATGTCGAGGGCGATCCCGATGCCCGCTATTTCGGCACCAAGCTCGAGGACGGTTCGCTTGTCTCCGACAACAATCCCCGCCTCGGTCATGTCACCTTCGAGCAGTGGTTCGCGACCTCCGCACGCAAATGAACGGACGACGATGTGCCGCCGCGGGCGGCGCATCGTCCAACCTTCGAGAAAAGAAATTTCGACATGATCAAGCCAATCCTTACCCTTGCCATGACGGCTCTCTTGTCCACCACGGCCGCCGCGCATGATGCCGGCGACAAGGACGCCAAGGTTACCCTTGTCTATAGCCATGAATTGCCGAATGTGCCCGGCAAGAGCATGAAAAGCGTTCTGGTCGAATACGGTCCCGGCGGCTTCTCTTCGGCCCACACCCATCCGAATTCGGCCTTCATCTATGCGACGGTGCTGGAGGGTGCGATCCGCAGCCAGGTCAATGACGGCCCGGTCAAGGTCTACAAGGCCGGCGAGAACTTCTCCGAGATGCCGGGCGATCGCCACGGCGTCAGCGAGAATGCCAGCAAGACCAAGCCGGCCAAGCTTCTGGCGGTCTTCGTCGTCGACAGCAGCCAGAAGGAACTGACCTTCCCGATCAAGAAATAGCCGGCAAGAAATGGCTGGATTGGGACGGGTGCTCAAGGCACTCGCTCCCACCTCGCCTGCCCTTCTATTCAGCCTACCCCACCCCCCGTTGGAAATCATCGTCGGTGAGCCCGTCATGTTCGGCGAACATCATTCACTTCCGCTCGTCTCATCAACCTTCTTGGGCTTGCTGGAATTCTCATTTGGCATATCCAGGGACGTAGCCGTCCGACCGCACGCCTGATCGTGCAGATCCTGTTCTTCGCCGGCATGAGCCTCGTGCTCTGGCTTGCCGGAATTTCGCCCTATCGTCTCGACGATGCCGAACTTCAGGAGGCCGGCATTCTGCTGGCCAAATCCGCAAGGATTCTCTGGTGGCTCCATCTTGCTTGGACGCTGATCGGCTTCGTCCATATCTACCTCACCCTCAACCGGCGGCCGCAGGAAGCGCATCTTCTCCAGGATCTGATCGTCGGCGTCGTCTATCTCGGCGTGGCACTGTCGGTCATCGGCTTCGTCTTCGGCGCGCCGGTCGGGCCGCTCATCGCGACGTCGGGCGTGGTGGTCGTGATTCTCGGCCTGGCGCTGCAGAACACGCTGGCCGACGTTTTCTCCGGCATCGCGCTGGCGCTCGGCCGTGCCTACGCGATCGGCGACTGGATCCAATTGAGCGATGGCGCCGAAGGGCGTGTTACGGAAACCAATTGGCGCTCCACCAATCTTTTGACCGGCGGGCACAATGTCGTCGTCCTGCCCAACAGCGTCCTTGCAAAACAGGGAGTGACCAATCGCAGCCGTCCAGACGAGTCGCATCTGGTTGCACTGACGATCCGGATTGCCGCGACCCATAGGCCGCACGTCGTTGAGGAGATCATGCTGCTCGCGCTTCAGGACTGCGAACGGATCGTCAAGAACCCACCGCCAGCCATCGCGCTCAAGACAATCGACGCAATTGCCATCGAAGTCGAGTTGCAGTTCCGCGTGGTGAGCGCAGCCACCCGGACGCCGGCGCAAAACGAGATCATCGATCTCGTCTATCAGCACTGCAAGACGAATTGCCTCGCATTGGCCATGCCGGAACAGAGCTTTTTCTGCCTGCCGCCCGCCGAGGGTGCCGAGCCTGCCGCAGCGATGGTCAGGCAGCTTTCATCCGGCACAGTTTAGCCATGGACATCGAGCCGAGGCGCACGATTGACGAGCTTGAGCAGCAACTGCGCTCCGCAGCGGCCGAGAATGCCAACCTGCAATCGCAGCTTGCGATTGCGCTGGAACGCCAGACCATCACCGCGCAAATTCTCAACGTCATCTCCATGTCGCGAACCGACGTGCAACCGGTTTTCGACGTCATTTCTGAGAGCTCGCGGCGGCTGCTCGGCGGTCAAACAGCGCTTGTGACGCGCGTCGTAGGTGGCATGCTTCATCTGGCGGCATGCACAGCGGGAAGCCGGACCAGCCACGAGGAAATCCGGGCTTCATTTCCTGCCCCGCTGACATCCTCAGGGATCCACAGTCGAGCCGCAATGAACTCGGCCATGGCGTCCCGCTCCGATATCGAAACCGAACCCGGCGTCCCTCAAGCCGTCAAGGAGATGGCGCGTGTCAGGGGGTACCGAAGCATCATCGTGGTGCCCATGCTTCGCGAGGGCATCGCTATTGGCACGATCGGTGTTTCGCGTGCCGAGGCGGGCACCTTCACCGACAGCCAGATCAACCTTCTCAACACGTTCGCCGATCAGGCCGTAATCGCGATCGAGAACGCGCGGCTGTTCGAAGAGGTCCAGGCGCGGACCACGCTGCTCGCCAAGTCTTTTGACGACCTGCGCGCCGCACAGGACCGTCTGGTGCAGACCGAAAAACTGGCCTCGCTCGGCCAGCTCACAGCCGGCATCGCGCACGAGATCAAGAATCCGCTCAACTTCGTCAACAATTTCGCGGCGCTGTCAGTCGAATTGACGGACGAGTTGAATGATGCGCTCGCGCCGGCCGCGCTCCCGGACGATATTCGCGACGAACTCGATGAACTGCGCGGGCTGTTGAAGGACAATCTGCAAAAGATCGTGCAGCACGGCAAGCGAGCCGATTCCATCGTTAAGAACATGCTCTTGCATTCGCGCGGCGGCGGCGGCGAACACCGGCCAACGGACGTGAATACGCTGGTCGAAGAGAGTCTCAACCTCGCTTTTCATGGCGCGCGCGCCGATAAGCCGCAGTTCAATGTGACCCTGAAACGAGAATTCGATTCCGACGCCGGCGTCGCCGACGTGTTCCCGCAGGAGATCACACGCGTGCTGCTGAACCTGATGTCCAATGGCTTTTATGCCATAGCCAAGCGAAGCGGGGATGACAGCCTCGGCTTTGAAGCCGAGCTCAGCGTCAGCACACGCAACCGTGGCGAACATGTCGAAATCCGCATCCACGACAACGGCATCGGCATTCCGCCAGAGGTCAAGGAAAAGATATTCAATCCATTCTTCACGACCAAGCCGCCTGGCGAAGGCACTGGCCTCGGGCTCTCCATGAGCCACGACATCATCGTGAAGCAACACGGCGGCAGGATCGATGTCGAGACCGAGCCCGGGGCGTTTACCGAGTTCGTCATCCTGCTGCCGCGAAAGCAATTTTTTTCACAATAGGAGAGGAGCCGTGACACTATTGGTTCTGGTGGTGGACGACGAAGAGGACGTCGAAGTCTTGTTCCGCCAGCAATTTCGCCGCGATCTTCGCGCCCGGCGTTTCGTGATGGATTTTGCCGCCTCAGCAGTGCAGGCCCTGACTCGCGTTGCCGACACTGGCGAGCAAACGCTGATTTTGATTTTCTCCGACATTAACATGCCTGGGATGAACGGTCTCGACATGCTGCCGGAAATGCGCGCACGAAGGCCGGATGTTCCCGTCATTATGATTACCGCCTATGGAGATGCCGAGACGCGCAGGACTGCGCTGGATCGAGGCGCGGAGGGCCTGCTGACCAAGCCGATCGACTTTGGCCAGCTACGCCAGGCCATTGAGACGAGACTAGGACCGGCCATATGACTACAACTGTTCTCGTGGTCGATGACGAGCCAGACTTGGAGACGCTTATTCTGCGTAAATTCCGAAAGCAAGTTCGCGACGGAGGCATCAGTTTCCTGTTTGCGCATGACGGTGTCGATGCGCTTCAGGCGATCGAGCAGCATCCTCATGTCGATCTTGTGGTCATGGACATCAACATGCCGCGTATGGATGGCCTCTCATTGTTGGCGAAATTGCAGGAGCGAGAGGACAAGAAGTCGGCCATCATCGTCTCTGCCTACGGTGATATGAGTAATATACGGACCGCGATGAATCGCGGTGCGTACGACTTCTTGACCAAACCGATCGATTTCGCGGATCTGGAAGCGACGATCCTGAAGACTATCCGTCACGTCGAGGTCTTGCGCGAGGCGCGCCGCCGCCAGACGGAAGCGGAGCGCGCGCATGCGTCGTTGTCGCGCTATTTTTCGCCCGAACTTGCCAGGCGCCTTGCCGCCGGCGGTGATGACGATGACATGCAGGTACGCTGGCGCGACATCGCTGTGATCTTCACGGACATCACGGGCTTCACCTCGCTCGTTGAGACAGCCGTTCCCGAGATGCTGGCGGAGTTGCTCAACGAATATGTCGGCGGCCTGACGGATGTCGTCTTCGCGCATGAGGGAACGGTGGCCAAAGTGATCGGCGATGCCATTCAGGTGCTGTTCAATGCACCCGGCGACCAAGCCGACTATGTGACCCGCGCGATCGCCTGCGCACAAGCGCTCGACCAATGGGCAGAAGCGTTTCGCGAGCGCTGGAAACAGAAAGGCGTTGACTTCGGGATCACACGTATCGGCGTTCACGCAGGCCCCGCACTGGTCGGCAACTTCGGCGGCGATCGCTTCTTCGATTTCACCGCCTATGGCGACACAGTCAACACGGCCGCGAGGTTAGAGGCCGCGAACAAGACGCTGGGCACGCGAATTTGCGTCAGCGACAATGTCGCAAGCGGAGCAAAGGAATTCAGGGGGCGACCGGTCGGCGATCTTGTCCTGCGCGGACGCAGCGAGCCGTTGCGCGCCCACGAGCCCTTGTCGGTGGCGGAGTTCAACGCGCCGGTCACGGAGCAGTATATGACAGCCTTTACTAAGCTCGAGCAGAATTGCGCCGCCGCCATGCCGGCTTTCGCCGCGCTGGTTGGCATGCACTCCGATGATCCGCTCGCCAGCTATCATTTGAGGCGGCTGCTCAACGGCGCCAAAGGCATTCGTATACAGGTGGGATGATTGAGCGTGAGGTTAACGAGTCTGTCACAAGCGGCGATCCGGCGGCCGATCGTCGCCGCCTCGGGATTGCATGAAGATGATCTGCGTGTCTCGACGTCAGCGGCGTGCCCGAGCGCAAGGTGCTTTCCTTTGGAATCTCGTGGTTTCTCCGCGATTCAGATGGTCGGCAAAGGCACCTCGGGTTTTGAATGCCAGGAATGCCCAGGCCCGGCAATGCCCTCTAGCAGATCGATCCCACTCAAGACCACTGCGAGCCGCTCATGCGGCAAGCCTTGGAACTTGCCGCTCGACCAATCGCAGGAATCGTCGGTTGCGAGCCCCCGCAACCAACATCAGGCAAAAACCTTGGTAGCACAATGGGTTACCAGGTTTTTTGTGTTGCCCCGTATCGTCGCTGCGATACTCTCTCTAATAAAATCAGTTACCTAATTCCGCAGATGCAAATCGGGTTGGCCCCCCGCAACCAGTTGCGATACGAAAAATCGGCTGCTTCCGACATCAATGGCCGTACCGAAGCGCGAAATAACGTCTGCCCGTTGCGGCAGGCTGACCGATTCCCCGGCTACGCCCGGAAAGCATGGCGACTACGCCGTCAGATACTCCACCTCCCGGGACACGATCCGATTGGGCGTCTCCCGCGAGATGGCACCAGACTGCCGTGCTTGCTAGAACAGCAAAGACGCGAACTCGTCTGTTGAGATGTTACGACTGTTACAGTATGCTCAGCTCCATGGTATCTTTCACTTGGCTCCTCCTGACCTATAAGGTCCCACCCGAACCGGCCTCGAAACGGATCGCGCTGTGGCGCAAGCTTAAGGGGATGGGCGCAGTCTATCTTCAGAACGGCGTTTGCCTCCTTCCGAAAACCGACGATCACGTGAGACGGCTCAAAATGCTGGAGAACGACATCGCCGAAATGTCCGGCGAGGCGGTTCTTCTGGAAACGGTCGCGCTCGATCGGACTCAGGAGGAGAAAGTTCTCGACCGTTTCAAGGCGGATCGTGACGAGGCTTATCGCGAGTTCATCGACAAATGCGACGACTTCGAAGGCGAGATCGCCAAGGAGACGGTGGCCGAGCATTTCACTTATGCCGAGTTGGAAGAAAACGACGTCGATCTGAAAAAACTTCAGGGCTGGCTCGAAAAGATCAGCAAGCTCGATTTCTACGGCGGTGCGCTCGCCGAGGAGGCTGCGGGGCGGTTGAAGGGCTGCGAGGCGCTGCTCGACACCTATGCCCAGCGCGTCTTCGACGCTCACGACGAAAACCGTTGAACGCCGGCCGAGCGGGTCGGCCACTCCCATAGTCGAAGCCGGGAGAAGGAAATGCCTAAATCCGACAAGGCCGCGATGGCGGCGCAAACCGAACCTGGTGCCAAAGGCTGGCTCAACCGCACCGTCGCTGGGGCTGGCCTGACCAGTGCGCTTGGTGATTTCTGCTACGAGACGACGACCGTCATCCTGCCGGGCTTCCTCGCCGTCCTCGGCGTGCCAGCGGCGGCGCTCGGGATTATCGAGGGCGTCGCCGACGCCGTGGCGAGCTTTACCAAGATGATCGCCGGTTACATCGCCGACAAGTTCGGTCATCGCAAATTCCTGGTGCTGGTCGGCTATGGCCTGACGCCGCTCGGCCAGGCATTGATCGCGCTTGCCGTTGGCTGGCCCCTGATCCTGCTTGGCCGCATCGTCTCGTGGTTCGGCAAGGGATTGAGGGGGCCGCTGCGCGACGCGATCATGGTACAGGCGATCACGCCCGAAACCCGCGGCCGGGCCTTCGGTTTCCATCGCGCGATGGACACCATCGGCGCGGTTGCCGGGCCGCTGCTCGGCGTCTTCCTGCTTGGCTGGGCGCAGGGCTTTCAAGGGGAAACGGCCGACGGACCCTTCCGGCTGGTGTTTTGGCTGACTTTGATCCCAGGCGCGCTTGCGGTGCTCGCCTTCCTGACATTGGTCCGGGATCCCGAGCAATCGCCCAATCCGGCCCTCAAATTCTTCTCGACGCTTCGAGGACTACCCGCCCGTTTCAAGCGCTATCTGGCGGCTGTCGGCATCTTCGGGACCGGTGATTTCTCACACAGCCTGCTTATCCTCGCCGCAACGCACTTGCTGACGCCCTCAATGGGCATCGTGCGGGCCGCCCAGGTCGCCGGCCTTCTCTACGTCTGGCGCAACGTCGTCCAGGTCGCGACCTCCTATCCGATCGGCGTTCTGGCGGATCGTTACGGCCAGCGGAACATACTGGTGATCGGCTACGCGTTGGGCGTGGTCACCGCGATCCTGACCGCACTCGCCTTTGCGGTGAGCATAGACAATGTCGCGCCCCTTGCCGGCGTTTTCTTTGTCGCCGGTCTTTATGCCGCCGTGCAGGAAGCGATCGAATCGACGCTGACGGCCGAGATGGTCAGCCAGGAGACGCTTGCCACGAGTTACGGGGCGCTCGGTACCGTCAATGGCGCGGCCAGATTCGTGTCGAGCACGGCTGTTGGCGTGCTGTGGACCGTCGCTTCGCCGGTGTTCAGCTTCGGGGTTGCCGCGGTTTTGATGGCCGCAGGCACGTTCGCGCTCCTGCGGGTTGGGGCGGATTGAGACGATGATGCCAGACGACAAGGAGGACAGGGAGATCCAATCCAGTCAGAATGTTTCCCTGAAAACGCGGCTGAGATGCTGGGCGCGAGGGATCAAGCAGGATGTTCACGCCCTCTATCTCGCCGCCCGGGACCCGCGTGTGCCGTGGTATGCAAAGGCGGTCGCCTTTTTCGTCGCCGGTTATGCTCTTTCGCCGATCGACCTCATTCCGGATTTCGTGCCCGTCCTCGGATACCTCGACGACATTGTCATCGTCCCATTGGGCATTCTCCTGGCGATCAAGCTGATCCCGCCGGACATTCTGGCCGAGCATCGTGCGACGGCGGCGCACTCGGAAAGGCCCTGGAGCCGCGCCGCCATGGTCGCCATCGTCGCGATCTGGATTGGCGCCGGACTGATCGCGTTGACAGTGATGCTGAAGGCTATCTCAGCCCGAAACTGAAGGTTTGCCAGATATGCCTAAAGGGGCATGAACCCGCCGAGCCACAACCACAGGCCGGCGAAGACCATGGACAGAACGGTGATCGGTACGCCAGCTCTTGCATGATCCCGAAAAGTCAGCCGCACGCCTTGGGCTGACGCACGCTCGGCGACGATCAGATTTGCCAGGCTTCCGACCAGAAACAGGTTTCCGGCCAGCGTCGAAAGAATGGCGAGGCCGACCAAGACCCCCTCCGGAATCGCCTGCCAGACCTTCAGGATCATCACCACGGCTGGAACATTGCCGATCGTGTTGCTCAGAAAGAGCGAGATCGGCACAAGGAAAGAAACTCGATCGGGAAGGAGGCCATGGGCGGCGAGCATCCGCACCGCCTCCTCTGGAAGTCCTGTTCGAGCGAAGGCGTCGTTAACGACGAACAAGGCTGCAAACAGGATCAGCAATGGCAGATCGATTTCATCGAAGAGCTGCCGGGTCGGAAGGGTGCGGCTTACGATCAGGCAAGCGGCGACCAGAAGAGCCGAAATCTCGCGTGGCAGCGGCGTGGCAAACAGGGCAAGCAGCGCCAGAAGGGCGACGGCACAGATTCCAACCTGCAAGCGGTCGAAGGCAACAGGCTCGAGAGGTGCACCGTCGTCTGCCGCTGCGAGACTTGATCGCCAGATGACCGCGATACATCCGAAACTGAGACCAAGAGCTGCGATCGCCGGAACGGCCGCCTGTGCGAAATAGGACCAGAAGCCCAGCGCACCGGCCTGACCGATCAGGATGTTCTGCGGATTGCCGATCAAGGTGGCGGCCGAACCCGCATTGCTGGCAGCTGCGAGACCAAGCAGGAATGGCCGTGGGTCGAGTTTGCGGACTTTGAGGCCGGTGCATAGCAGCGGCGTCATGGCGAAAACAACGATATCGTTGACAAGGAAGGCGGAGAGAATGCCGCCGACCATGATGGTCAACGCAAGCAGGCGCAGGGGCCGGCCCGCCTGGCCGGCGATCCAAACCGACGCCGCGTCGTAGAAGCCGCTTGCACCAACGCGTGCGGAAAGGATCATCAGGCCGCCGAGCAAAAGCAAGGTCGGGAAATGGATCGCTTCGCTGATCTCGTCGACCGGAACTGCCCCGAGAGCTACGAGCACGACCGCGACGATCATTGCGATGCCGGCGCGGTCGATCCTCAGTCCTGGGACGCGACCCAATGCCATCCCGAGATAAGTTAGCCCGAAGAGAATAACGACGAGATTTGTCATTGTGTGAGGCCGTCCATCACGTCCATTCGCGATTGGACCAATGTGTCGACAAAGGCGAGCAGCCGGTCAAGCCGGCTCCTGACCTGCCCACATCATTGTTTCGCTAATTTCCGACGCGTGAAGAGATGCTCTCCACCGGTGTTTCCCGGCCTCGCATCGCGGCCCATCTGATTGTGGCGAAGACCTCCGCTTGCTCCTCGGCCATGTGAGCAATATAATTGAAGTCGATGGGGATGGAGTCCCCCGAAACCGCTCGATGAGCTGATGACTCCTGCCGCATGGAATGCCGGCAGGAGCGTCTATGGACAGAACCCGAGAGGGAATCGTCTGTCCTGCCAATTCCACGCGCATGACTGAACCGGTACCGGCTCGACGCCGGATGGAGACGTGCGATGGAAAACGTTTGGCTGATTTCCGCAGTCTGGCTTGGGCTCGCCCTGCTAGCGTCAATCATCTCGATCCGCGTGGCAATGTCCGTTGCGCTGGTCGAGATCATGGTCGGCGCTCTCGCGGGCAACATCATTGGACTGCAACTCACCGACTGGGTGAATTTCCTTGCCGGCTTCGGCGCGATCCTGCTTACGTTCCTCGCCGGAACCGAAATCGATAAGACTGTTATCCGGAAGCATTTCTGGTCGAGCATGTCGATCGGCGTCGTCGGCTTCCTTGCTCCCTATGTGGCTGTTCTCTTCTACGCCCGCTATGGCATCGGTTGGACCTGGCCACAGGCGCAGATCGCCGGCATCTCTCTGTCGACGACCTCAGTCGCCGTCGTCTATGCAGTGATGATTGAAACCGGCTTCAACAACACCGAACTCGGCAAGATCATTCTTGCCGCCTGTTTCATCAACGATCTCGGAACAGTGCTTGCGCTCGGTGTCGTCTTCGCCAATTTCGCCTACTGGCTGGCGCTGTTCGGCGCGGTCACCGCGGCTGCGCTGTGGCTGCTGCCGCGCTTTGCGCCGTGGTTCTTCGGGAAGGTCGGCCACCGCGTCAGCGAACCGGAGACGAAATTCATTTCGCTCGTTCTGCTGGGGCTTGGCGGCATGGCGACGATCGCCGGCAGCGAAGCGGTGCTGCCCGCCTATCTCGTCGGCATGGCGCTGGCTCCGGCCTTCCTCGCCGATCCCGAGCTGCCCCACCGCATGCGCATCATCGCCTTCACCATCCTGACGCCGTTCTACTTCCTGAAGGCGGGTTCGCTTGTCGACTTCCAGGCCGTGGCGTCGGCGGCCGGGCTCATCGTCATCTTCCTTGGCGTGAAGATGGCGACCAAGTTCGTTGGCATCCTGCCGTTGACGCGGGCGTTCCGCTTCGAGGCGCGGGAGGGGATGTACACGACGTTGCTGATGTCGACGGGCCTGACCTTCGGCACCATCTCGGCGCTGTTCGGACTGAACAACCATATCATCGACCAGCAGCAATATACGATCCTCGTCACCGCGGTGATCGGAAGTGCGGTGGTGCCGACCCTGATCGCGCAACGCTGGTTCCAGCCCGCTTTCAAGCCGATCGAGGACCAAGGCAAGCCGGCGCTCGTTTCAGGAAGGGAGGAATGATATGTACGAGAAAATCCTGATCGCCAACGACGGTTCGGAAGGAGCCGCCAAGGCGCTCGACGTCGCCATCAAGCTCGCCCATCGCCTGAAGGCGAAGCTTCATATGATCTCGGTCGAAGAACTGATGGATATGCCGGCGACTATAGATGAGGTGGTGGAGGAGGAGCTTGAGGAGAAGCATCGCTACGCACAGGTGATCGCTCAAACGCAGTTCAAGGCGAAGTCGGCGCACGTGACGATCGAGACCCATGTCAGGGTGGGGCATGCGGTACAGGTGATCGTCGAGTTCATCGAACGGGAGCGCTTCGACCTGCTGGTGATCGGCTATATGGGCCACTCCGCCCTCTACAACAGGCTGATCGGCAGCACGACCGACAGATTGGTGGAAGTCGCCCCGTGCCATGTCCTGGTCGTCAAGTGATCGACGGCCCGAAATCGTGCGCGTTTGGGATTTTGGGCATTACATTCGCCTCGACCTAATGCCGCCAAATCTTGAACGCTGAAACCAGAAGGATCGCCGCAAGAGCGGGCAGCAGGAACGCACTCGGCAAGATGCCGAGAAGCAGCCCGCCGATGAAGGTTCCGACAATCGATCCCGCCGCCATCACCAGCAGAAACGCCTTGTTTCGGCCGAGGACGGAAAAACTCCGGTCCCGGCTGTAGCGGGTGAAGCCGACAAGCATTGTCGGTAGGCTCACGGCGAGCGAAAGGCTTCCGGCCAGTTTGATATCCGCGCCGAACAGCAGCACCAAAGTTGGGATGAGCAATTCCCCGCCCGCCACGCCGAGCAGCGAGGCGACTACGCCAATGACGAAGCCGGCAATCACGCCCGCGACGAGTTGGGACGATCCCGTCAGAAGCGGCCGGCCTGCACCGGCATCGTGACCGAGGACCAGGACCACCGCGACAGCGACGAGCAGGGCGGCAATAACCTTGTAGAGTGTTTCCGATTTCAGGCGAACTGCCCATCCTGCCCCCAACCACGCACCGAGCAGGCTTCCGGCAAGCAGGTTGGCGGCGATCGGCCAGTTCTCAGCGATCACGGCGAAAGGCACCGTTCCGGCGCGGAACGGCAGCGCTGTCGCGACCACGACGAGGCTCAGGGCCTTGTTGAGAATGACGGCTTCCAGAGCCGCGAAATTCAAAAAGGCCAATCAGCAGCGGCAAACGGAACTCCGCGCCGCCAAGGCCGATCAGCCCGCCAAGCGCGCCGATAATTGCGCCGCCGCCGAATGCCATGGGTAAGTTGCGCGACTGAGGCGCGGCCGTCGTTTCGTTTGTCATATCGCTAGATGGAATACCGACGTTGTAGCGATTTGCTTTGTCACACGCCAGTCAAGTGAACGCCGCACCACGCGCTAATGCTTCATCATCATCGGAAGCGTGCTATGCGACAACAGATAGCGGGTGACGCGACCGAGCAGCAGCTCCAGGAAATACCCGTGCTTGAATGCGCCGATCAGCAGGCAGGTGGCGTTTGCTGTCTTCGCGAAATCGAGGATCGTCTCGCCGACGGAGCGGCTGCCCGAGCTGATCGCGATAACGTCGCCGTCAAGCCCGAGCTGCTTGAGCAGTTCCCGCGCCGTGAACCGATAACTTCCGTCGGGTTTGTCGTTGACGCAGAGAACGGTGATGCGGTTCGCCGTCGCCAGCCAGCGTCTCGCCGCGACGACGGCGCGCTGCGCGTGATCGTGCGGTTTCCAGCCAATCACGACATGGCCCAGGAGATCGCCGGCATATTGGCCGGGTGGCGGCACCAACACCAGCTTATGTTCGTTGAAAAGGATGTCGTGAAATGCGTCGCGGGCATCCATATTGCCATGGCAGGGAGCGACGACGAGTGCTGTTTCATGGCATTCGGTCGTTACGCAACGATTGAGATCGCCGCGGCAATCGTCCAGGAGCAGGCCCTTTCGATCGGGTCTTTCCCGTTGCCAATCCTCGAAGGCGCGTGTCACCCGTTCCAGTCGCTTTAGCGGCGAGCCTTCATCGTGCTCTCGCAGCATCTGCAGGTCGATTTCCTCAGGTGCGGCAATCATCTTTTCGGGGTCAGCACCGACATGGGCAGCAGCCATGGTGCCGTGGATGGCACGTGCGGCATCCTGGGCGATATCCAGGCAAGACCGCACAGTTGCTGGATCAGGGAGCAAGGCGAGGACATCGGCATGGACCGTGACTTCATGCACATGGTCGGCGAAGATGACGCCAGCCTGTTGCGGCGGTCGCGGCGGGCTGCCATTCGAGAGCACATTGTTCATGTCGGACCTCCTTCCACGATGCTTCCATCGCTCGTAGTCCACAGAACTTGATTCTACTCCCGCGTCGCATGGCTCGCAACGCCGCCGGCGGCGCCTGAAATGTCCAAATCAAACGGTCAATTGCCGAGCGCCTTCGGCCGACATTACGAAAACGTCTCTGTAGAGATCCTCCCCAAAGCTCGTGCGCAACGGCTCCGCCTCGATGAGTTTGAAACTCCGGCTTCCGTCGTCCCGTCGTTCGGCGCGCAGGAACGCCACGCCGGGCCTAGCTTCTTCGGCGAAGCCGTTGGCGAACTCGAACATGTGGGTGACAAAGAACATGCGCGCGCGATCATCGAGCAACGTGCCGACGATCTGCCGGGCGATCTCCGTGCCTTCCCGCTCGTTGGTCGCTGCGAAGGATTCGTTGAACAGCAGCAGCGCGTCGCTGCTATAGTGGTTCATGATCTCGCTCATGCGGCTCAACTCCTCATCGAGCTTGCCGCTTCGCATCGAATTGTCCTCTTCACGCTTGTAGTGTGTCAGCACACCTGAGCAGAGACTTGCCTTAAAGGCTTTGGCCGGGACGAACATGCCGGCTTGCATCATCAACTGCGCCAGACCGACGCTTCGCAGGAAAGTCGATTTGCCGCCCTGGTTGGCGCCGGTGATCAGCACAAGCAGACGCCCGTCACCATCGAAGTCGTTGCCGACGACGGTCGAACCAAGGTTCAGAGCGAGACAGGCATCGTAAAGGTCCGCGAATTGACATTGCTTGAGCGGCGGAGCGAGCGGTGACGGGAAAGTGGACGGCGCGCCAAGCCTTTCGAGCCGCTCATGGAGATTGAGGCATCCGACGTAGAACGCCAGTTCCAGCCGCAGCATGTCGAAGAAGCTATTGATATGATCGACTGCGTGGGCCGTCGCGTTGGCTACGAGATCGAGCCCGCGATCGCTGAGGTCTGCCAGCGCCCGCGAGCCGCTTTCGTCGCGCGGAGGCAGTGTGAAGGTTAGACCTTCCTGCCCCCAGCCGAACAGCTTCTCGTACCAGAGCCGCGTGTCGGGCAGCGGCTTGCGAAGTACGTAGCCGGTCCCCTTGTTTCCTCTTCCCAGCGCGGCGCTGACCAGCACGCCGTTCTTGAAGTTCAGCCTTTCGAGATGCCGGCTGACCGATGCCAGGTAGCCATCGTCGAGCTCGCGCCTCAGCATCGCGAAAAGATTGCGTATGCCCTCGGAGTGGAAGGTTGCGGAATGACGATCCGCGACGCTCCTGAGAATCGCCAGCCGCTCCATCAGCACCTGCAGCTTGTCGACAGCTTGATGCAGCGTGGCCGACGGCTGGTTGCCGAACCAATACCAGCTCGACTTGGCCTTGGGGCCGATGGTGCCAACAGCGATGTTATAAAGTTCACGGAAAACGGCCGGATTTGCCAGGCAATCCACCAGAACATCGTGGCGATAGTGGATGGTATCGTCGTTTCCGTTGACGCCGGTGAGGATTGCGCATTGCGCCACGACGCGGAGGAAGACGTCGCCGCCGGCCGTCGCATCGAACAGCGTGTCGAGTGCCAGGTCTTCCGTGAGGACCTGATGGTTCCATGGCAATTCCGCTTTCACATCGAAATCCCGATCTCTGTGCATCAGGAAAGCTTTCATCGTCCAATGCGCTCCTTCAGGCGCTCAACTGTCAGTCCATATTTTTCCGCGATCGAAAAGGCATAGGATCGGCCGCTGGCCGGCTGCCGCACGACCTTATAGGTCCGGATTGCCTGATCGCCGGGTTCGATAGTGCTGACCATGCTGACGGTCCGGTCCGAATGGGTCGAAAGCTCATGGATGAAGGTGACCCAGACGCAGAGAGCATCGAGCTTCAGGATGTGTTCCAGCACCTTGCCGCTGAGGAACGTCGCATCCCGCAACGTGGTCGAGGTGAAGATCTCGTTCATGACGATCACGCTGCGCGGCGTCGCGGCTGCGAGAATGTCGTGGATGCGCACGAGATCATCCTGCAGCTTGCCACGCAGATTGCGACTGTCCTCCTGCCGCTCGAAATGGGTGAAGATGCGATCCGCAAGGAAAAGCCTGGTGTCGCGTCCGGGGATCGGACAGCCCAGCCGCGCGAGGTGTGCCGGTTGGCCGAAGGTGCGCGCGAAGGTCGTCTTGCCGCCCTGGTTCGGACCGGACACCACTAGAATGCGTTCGTTGCCTGTCAGCATCAAGTCGTTGGTGACGACCCGTTGGCCTTCACGGTTCAGTTTCCCCGCAAGCGCCAGGTCGAAGCAACCGAGCGCTGTCATCTCCTTGCTCGTCGCGCTCATCACGGGATAGCTGAACGGCAGGCCGTCCTCTCTCAGTGGGGAAATGTAGGCGAGATAGGACAGGTAGAACTGGATCTCGCGGTCGAAGGTCGAAACAGCCGGATCGACGAACTGGCCGTCCTCGGCGGCGCAGAATTGCCCCAGGCGGCCGAAGAGCGCCGGATTCAGCACCGCGACGAGTTCGAGGATTTTCGCCTCAACATGGTTCATCCAGCTCGAGTCGCGCAACTCGTGGCGATAGTCCTTTGGCGCGGCTTGGCTGAACTTGCCGAAGACGTCCTCGATGTCGGCGCTATAGTCGGTTTCGCCCTTGAAATTGCGCACGGTCACCTTGCTGCCGTTGATCAGAACGCTATAGCGGACGGCGGACAGATCGGCGCGCAAGTCTCTGGCGGTCGCAGCCAGCGTCTCGAATCGCGGGCTGTCGACATAGCTCCTCAGCCACGCGCAAAATCCGTGAAGCCCACGCGACTTTGGCGACAGCCGCTCCAGGGCGCTGGCGAGTTCGGCCGTCGACTGGCAATAGACGTTGATCGCATCGAGCAGCAGGGCCTGCTTTTGAAGATCGAAGTGAAGCTTGGCGATCTCCTCAAAGATCTCGCGCATAGCCCGCATTTCGGTCGCGAAGGACCCGATCGCCTGCCGGACGCTGTTGTCCTCGACATCGCGCATGATTTCCTGGCGGTAGACAATCGCGTCGCAGTCGGTAAGTGCTGCATGGAAGAACGGTTTGAGATCGTATTCCTCACGTCCCGCTGTCACCGCGGTGACGATCTGGTCGAGGTTTAGGTCGCCGAAACAATCAGGTTGCGATTGCTCGGCGGCGGGCCGGCCGGCCGGTTCCAGAAACAGAATGCTGTTGAAGCGGATCAGGAACTGCGGACGGTCGATCGCCGAAGCGGTATCATCAACAGGACCTGTGCGGCCATTGGCCGCTGGCCGATTTTCTGTCGGGCGAACGCGCGCAGAGGCATGCGTTTTCGTTCGTGCCGCCGCCAGCGACGCGCTGAGCTCGCGATTGCCAACGTCATTGTCGAGAGATGTCTTGTGATCATCCATTTGACGGACTCCTGCTGTTGATCAAGCAGGAGTCATTGGCCGAGCGGCTTTTATGCGGTGAACTCCACCACCGTCTATCTCTTTATATTAGCCTTTCTCAGCGCAAGTTCAAGCGAAGGCAGAACGTTGTGTGGCGATGCTGGCCCGGAAATAGATATCTGGTGCTGCGGACCGATATTGACAGCATTGCTGTCCTATTTGTATGAAATCCCAACGGTAATGGATTCTGCCGGGCCATGGTGGCCGAACCGCTTCCCCGACGAAGCTGATGACTCCTACTCAACTCGCCCTCGGGCGGAGGAGTAGAGTCGTGCCTGAATTTAATTCGATACGCGTTTTTTTCCCGGAATCAGACCTCGCGTTGACAACCGCGCCCTCCGCTTCGGGTGAGGCGCACTGATGCCGGTCACCGCATTCGTTGACGCACGGCTCCTACAAGTTCGCAGCCTCTTCAAATGGATTGTGGTTGTCGTCCCGATGGCGCTGGCCGTCGGGTCGCTTTGCGCCTTGTTTCTCTGCGCGCTCGATCAGGCGACGCGGAGCCGTTTCGATCACCCCTGGCTGATCTACGGAATGCCGCTTGCCGGCTTTCTGATGGTCCTCGCCTATCAGCGCTTCGGCCGGGGCGCCGAAGGCGGCAACAATCTCATCGTCGAGCAGATCCACGAACCGGGCGGCGGCGTGCCGCTGCGCATGGCGCCCTTCATTCTCGTCTCGACCGTATTGACGCATCTGGTCGGCGGCTCGGCCGGCCGCGAGGGAACGGCGGTGCAGCTCGGCGGCAGCATTGCCAGCGCATTCGGCAACATCTTCAGGCTCGACCGCGCCGATGTCCGCATTCTGCTGATGGCAGGTATCGCCGCCGGCTTCGGAGCGGTATTCGGGACACCGATCGCCGGTGCGATCTTCGCCCTTGAGGTGCTGACGATCGGCCGGATGCAATATGAAGCGCTCATTCCCTGCCTGTTGGCCGCGATCGCTGGCGACTGGACCTGTCATGCCTGGGGTGTTGAACACACCCACTACTCGATCGCCCACCTGGCTGGCAGTGGTGAGGCGATCGGCTTCCATCTCGACGCGCTTTTGCTGTTCAAGGTCGGCATCGCTGGAATTGCCTTCGGTCTTGCCGCCCGGTTCTTCGCCGAGATCTCCCACCTGATGTCATCGGTGTTCAAGACCATCTGCCCCTATGGCCCATTTCGCCCAGTAATTGCCGGGCTGATCCTGATCGGGCTCGTCCATCTGCTCGGCACCCGCGAATATCTCGGTCTCGGCGTCTGGTCGCCCAATCCGGCCGACGCGACGATCGCCGGCTTCTTCGATCCCGCGCATGTCGACTATTGGAGCTGGCTCTGGAAGGCGATCTTCACGATCGTCACGCTCAGCGCCGGTTTCAAGGGTGGCGAAGTAACGCCGCTGTTCTTCATCGGGGCGGCTCTCGGCAATGCCCTCGGGGGTCTTCTTGGTGCCCCTACCGATCTCCTGGCCGGGCTCGGTTTTGTCGCGCTCTTTGCCGGCGCAACCAATACGCCGCTTGCGTGCATGATCATGGGTATCGAGCTCTTCGGTTCGACCCATACTGTCTACATCGCCGTCGCCTGCTTCCTCGCCTATCTCTGCAGCGGCCACTCCAGCATCTATCTCTCGCAGCGCGTCGGTGTTCCCAAGACGGCCGCAGCCAATGATGTCCCTCCCGGCGTATCCCTCCGCCATGTCCGGGACCTCAATGCGCAACTCCTCAGCGATCTCGTCGGCCGGGTTCGTCTGCGGACGATCACAACCACATTCCAAGAACATCCCACAGCAAAGGTATTCGCAATGACCCGCCACACGCTTGCTCTGAAGGAAATCGGCATGGTCCGCGTCTATATGAAGCCGCGCGAGAAGACACCCGGCAGCGGCGGCAGACTGTTCGGCGGACGGCCACTCTATCGCGAACTGGTGATGCAGGCGAAGGCAGCCGGCATCATGAATGCCGTCGCCCACCACACCCATTTCGGCTATAGCAACGGCGGCAAGCTCCAGGACGAGGGCGTCGAAATCGCCAATCCCGACCTTACCATGTGCGTCGAACTGATCGCGCCGCGAGACCAGCTCGAGACATTTTGCCGGACGCATGGCGATCTGCTGAGGGCCAAGGTCATCATCTATAAGCATGTCGAGCATTGGGACGTGATCGTGCATGATGCTCTTGCGGGAGAATCGCCAATCGCCGAGGCGGTTGCCTGACACTCCGGACAGGAGGTGTGGAGGTCATTTCAAAGGGTGTGCTGATGGCCTATCTGATCGTTTTCCTTGGCGCCGGTGTAGGCGGCGCGCTGCGCCACGGCGTCAACCAGCTTGCCGCCTACCTGTTCGGCATGGCATTCCCTTACGGAACGCTGGCTGTCAACGTCGCCGGGTCAATCCTGATGGGCATCCTTGCCGAGTATTTTGCGTTCCGCGGCGGGGTCGCCCAGGAAACCCGACTGTTCCTGACGACCGGGATACTCGGCGGCTTCACCACCTTCTCGACCTTTTCGCTCGACACGATCAGCCTGTGGGAGCGTGGGCAGTGGGCGATTGCCGCAGCCTATGTCGCGGTCTCGCTCGTGTGTTCGCTGGCCGGGTTGTTCGCCGGTCTAGCGATCATCCGATTCCTCGCTCAGGGGCAAACCGTCTGAATGCCTGCCTCATGTGCGCCTGGCGATGAGAAGCGTCCATGGTGCGCACGTAGGCTCCCAGCAATGCTGAAAGCTCGACAGTCGGTGTGCGGCGGTCCGTCGGGGTGCTGTGGCTTTTACTTCCCGATTTCAATTGAAGCCGTAGGCGAAAAGCCGGCTCTGCTTTTTGACCTTGCCGCTTCATAGGCTGCAGGGCAGAGCCCTTTCTAAGCGCGAATTGCTTTGCGAGATCGGAACCGCGGCGATCGAGCTCGAGTGGAACAATTTCGCCCCCTATGCATTAGGGGCCATGTTTTGAGGGGATTCACGAAATGACGGATCTGCCTAATGCGCACGCCATTGCTGTTCTTGTCGTTGAGGACGAGCCATTGGTGCGCATGGTCGCCGCCGAATTTCTCAGAGACGCGGGTTTCAAGATCTTCGAGGCGGCCAATGCCGACTAAGCCATCGAAATGCTTCATGCGCGGGCAGACGTTCATGCAGTGTTTACTGATATCGAGATGCCGGGCTCACTGGATGGGATCGGGCTGGCGACGACAATTGAGCAGCGTTGGCCGGGCATCGTCGTGATAGTTACGTCGGGGAGGAACCAAGAGGATCGGGGAGACCTTCCCGCAGGCGCAGCATTCATCACCAAGCCTATCTGCACGACACAGTCGTAGACCTGATCCACCAGTCGGTAACGCCACAGGTAATTCCTTCTCAGTAGCGTCAAAATACAACCTCTTTGCCAGTCTGATCGGCAACCTCTGCCCTTGGTATCGACGGGTCATCTCGGCAGAGGCATAACCGAGTTGCTTCTGGACATAGCTCGCTCATCGACCTCCGCCGAAGAGGCAAGACCGCGCGCAGCGAATGGCCGGCGACTTTTGAGGTGCCGTTCGATTTCCGCGAGATCGCCACGCATGCCGGCGGCCATGGCGGTGCGCTTGACAAGGCGGGCGATCTCCTTGTCGCTTCAATTGAAATCGGGAAGTAAAAGCCACAGCCGCGTCCGCGGACAAGGCAAATCCGCCGGCGGGGACCGCCTTAACGCGCTATGCTGAAAGTCCGGCCCGTAAATTTGAGCCACCGGCTTCACGTCGGCAGGGGAGGGGCCTGTTCAAAGGCTTGGTGAGGTTGACACGAAAGTGGCCGCGGCGGCAGTGGTGTGGGCCACCCCACCTCAGGGACGTGGCCCAGCCAGGATAATGCAGGCGCCGATCAGGCAGACCATTCCGCCGGTAAGATCCCAGCGGTCGGGGCGGTGGCCTTCGACCGCCCAAAGCCAAAGAATGGCCGCAACGATGTAGATCCCGCCGTACGCCGCATATGTGCGCCCGGCGGCCTCACTGTCAACGAATGTCAGGAGATAGGCGAAGGCCGCGAGGGATAACATGCCCGGCGCCAGCCACCACGGAGATTTGTCGAGCCGCAGCCAGGCCCAGAAGGCGAAGCAGCCGGCGATTTCGGCGAGAGCCGCCCCCACATAGGCAAACAAGGTCAACATGGCTGTCAGATTTTCAACGTTTGCTCCGCGGCGCCAGCCGCTGGAATTCGATATTCAGATGGCAGTCGTGAGGGCCAGCATCCAACTCGGCAGGGCGTCAAGCAGAACTGTTTGAACTGTGCGATCGAAGCCGGTGAGTGTCATGGCGCCGGCAAGAATGAGCAGCACACCGAGCGCCATTTTGAGGCCGCTGGCTGTGCTCATCATGCGCCCGCGCCAGCGCAACAAAGCTTGGCGCGAGAGCATCGACAGCAACAGCAATGGCAAGGCCGTGCCTGTGCCGAATGCCAGCATGTTCAATGTGACCATGACAAGATCTTCGCCGCGGGCGGCCATGATGGAGGCAGCGCCCAGGGTGGGGCCGACGCACGGCGTCCATACCGCGCCGAGGAGCAGGCCGACACCGAACTGTCCGGAGATGCCCGAGGTCGACAGGCCGCTGAAGCGACTTTGCGTCCAGTCGCTCACGGGTCCTGCCGCGGTGGCAAAACCAACCTGTAGACGTGGCACCAGTAGCACCGCGCCGACAAGGATCAACAGCACGGCCGCCCCCGTGCGAAAGACTGCCATGTCCAGGCCGATTGAGAATCCGAGCGTGGCGACGAACAGACCGATCGCCGTGAACGATAGCGCCACGCCGGCTGCCAACGCCAGCGGCGCGAGCCGGTGTTCCGCCACGGCGCCGGTCAACACGACGGGGACAAGTGGCAGAACACAGGGCGACAGGATCGAGAGGATACCGGCGAGCAGGGCGAGCAGCATCGGTCTACAGCGCCTTGCGCATGATTGCCTCGATTACGGCGGGGTTGGTCTTGCCGGTCATGCGGTCGACCTCCTTGCCGCCCTTATAGACGATCAACGTGCTTTGCATCTGGACATGCAGTAGTTTCAGCGCGTCTTTCTGCGTATCAAAATCGACCTTGAACTCTTTGATGTCCTTGAAATCGGGTGTGCTCAGAAGCTTGGCGACGATCGGTTTCTGCAGCTTGCATTCCCCGCACCAGGGTGCGGTGACGTGGACGAGGACCGGTCCGCCGGCTGCAACCGCCTCCTTAAAGCCAGGCAGCGGGTCAATGCCGGCAGCAAAGACGGGTGTCGCGATCACGAGGATGACAGTGGCGAAGGAAAGAAGGACGTGACGGCGGTTCATGCAGAAGTCTCCATGGTACGGGATGCAGGGGCGAAGTGGGTGAACAGGTCATCGGCAGCGGCGGCAGCGGCCTGTGGCGCGGTGATGGTGACGAACACGCCAGTGGCGTCGTGCGTCACGTCGAAGGTCAGGAAGGGGCAGCAAGCCTGCTCCACCCGCACCAGTTCCCGGACCTCCGAACTCGCTTCGGGCGCATAGGTCAGGTTCAGGCGCAGGCCGGTTCGGATTGCCTGCTGAAGATGGCGCGACGTCAGGGACCGGATGAGCTCGGTCCGCGCCTTGAACGCTTTGACGTCGAGCGTGCAGGTAATCGGGGCTTCTTGTTCGACGTCGGTGCTGCAAGCGCCGCAGCCACAGCTGTTCGCCGCCATCAGGTTTTCAAGGGCGGCCGGTGCCGCAGGCTTTTTCCGTGACAGCAATAACAACCCGGTTGCAGGCACAATGAGCAGGATCGCGACAACGCCCCATTTAAGAAGTGCGCCGCCAACCAAAACAGCGCTGGCGCTGGCGAGCATAAGAGGCACGACGCTGACTGCGCAGCACGCAGCACAGGCCACGACTGCAGCACCTGTCAGCTTCATTCCGGTATTCATCGTCGACCTCCCATTTTCAGGCTGGTCGAAGCCTACTCCTTCAAGTAACTTGAAGGGCAAGGAGATAATCTGGCATGAACGTTCACATCCGCGTGTTCACCATCGGCGCCCTTGCAAAGGCGACAGGCACCAATACGCCGACCATCCGCTACTACGAGGACATCGGTCTTCTGCCACCGGCAAATCGGACTGCAAGCGGACAGCGCACCTACGACGAAACCGACGTTGGTCGGCTGACCTTTATCAAGCAGTGCCGTGACTTCGGCTTCAGCATCGACCAGGTTCGCGTGCTGGTGGATCTGTCGATCAGTACGGCGCGGGACTGCACCGAGACACGCGATATCGCGCAGGCGCATCTTGCTGAGGTCCGCGCCAAGATGGTCGAATTGCGGGCCTTGGAAACTCGCCTGCAGGGTTTCGTCACAAGATGCAATGACGCCTGCGCCGGTGGGCCGGGCAGCGACTGTGTGATTTTCAAGGACATGGCAACGCCGCAGACGAAAGGCTGCTGCGGCTGACTCGATCTGCTCCTACGACGCCTAAACGGGGCGGTCGGCATAAAATGCTGTAAAGATGCGTTGCCGGCACCCGACGCCGGGGGCACCCTATACCTATGTGACGACCAAGCATTTCCTCGCAACTTTTGGCCTGGAGACGTTGCGCGACTTGCCCGATGTCGAGGCGCTCGAGGATGCCCACCTGCTCCGTCGTCAAGATCTGTTGGCTGATCCGTCGCCAAGTCCAGCGAACGAGGATTTGGAGCCCGTGGTGGAATAACGAGGTGCAATGCCGTGCTCCTCAGGCATTGTCTGTTCGCCACGACCGCGAGCTCGCATTTCTCCATCCGAGAGTTTCAGCTCACTCCAACACGGCGCGCAGGGCGGTGACGAAAGTATCGAGATCGCTCTTCAGCATGTAGATGTGTGGCGAGACCCGCAAGCCCTCAACGTGCGCCACCTTGCGGTATTTGACATGGACTTGATGCTTCTCACGGAGATCGCGCTCAAGCTGTTGCATGTCCCGATTGTCGATAGAGAACAGGCTTATGGCACCGAGGCTGTCGGAATCGATGTTCGTATGCAGTCTGAAACCTTTGATGTCGCGAGCAAGGCCGATCCAGTATCGGGTGAGGTCGCGCAGCCGCGCATGCATCCTCCGGGCTCCGATTTCCGTATGGAACTGAATTGCCGGCATAATTCCAGTCTGGATTGCGGAATTGTACGTGCCGAGGTTCCAGTGATCGAACTTGTCGATATCGACAGGCCGTTGTTCGAAGGGCGCAAGCAGCGGAAAGGTGCGGTCGATCTGACGCTGATTGACGATCAGCATCCCATTGCCGACCGGCGCTCCCAGCCATTTGTGAAGGCTGGTGACGAAGAAGTCGCAGTCGAGCTCCCGAAAGCTTACCGGCATTTGCGCGAAGGTTTGCGCACCGTCGATAATGGTGATGATGCCGCGCTCGCGCGCGATCGCGCAGAGCCGCTTGACGGGCAAAACACGCCCGTTCCAATGGTACATATGCGTCAGTTGCAGGACGCGGGTATGCGGCGTCATCGCCTCAACGTAAGCGTCAACGATATCGTCATCGTCGTCCATCAGGTCGAAAGCACAGTTCACGACCTTAATGCCTTCGCGCTGCTGACGTTGAAACCATCCGGCGCGGACGCTCGGATAGTTGCTCGTCCGAGATCGGGCGCCCCGCCGGCAAGGTTCGATCGTGCAATCGCTTTGGCAAGGTGCTTCATTGAAATCGTTAGCGTAGAATCGACGCCGATTTAGCGTTTAAACCTCACGGGCGTATGACATTTTCCGATTTGAAAAGAACGTAAAGCCACACGGCGTCTGTGGTTTTACTCACCGATTTCAGTTGAAGCGAAGCTGAAATTTTAGCGATGATTTTTTGACCTACCGATTTCACGCCGAGGAGGCAGGGCCAGTCGAAGGCCCGACGCTTTGGTTCGTTTGACATGGATGCGGTCGCGGCCGCGCTGATATTTGGTGAGGCCGTGGCGTTGACCATCGGATCGGGCATTCAAAAACGGATTTTTGCGTACCCATGGGTGCTATTTGCACTGACTACAATTCCCGCCCGTGTCATGCTGACGTGGGATGTCACTAGCCGGCGCTATACGAGTTTCAGCCACCGATAACCATGAAAGGATTAAAATTATGGCTGAACAGAACGCAACCGCCGCCAAGATCGCTCGCGCCTACGGCGAGGCAATGTCCAACAAGGACGTCGACGCTATCGTCAAAATTTCTGCCGATGATATCGTCTGCACCTCGCCGATCGGCAAAACCACGGGCGTGGCCGCCTTCCGCGGCTTCCAGGAAGGTTTTGCCCGGATGATCAAGAAGCTCGACATTCGCGCCGCTTACGGTGACGAGACGCAGGCCGTTCTCATCTATGCCGTCGAAACCCATCCGGTTCCGCATTCGCTCGTCGCTGAGCTGATCCAGATCAAGGACGGCAAGATCGTCTCAACGGAGGTGATCTACGACGCGACGCCCTATGCGGCCTACATGTCCACGGTTCAGCCGCACTGAGCTGACAGCCGGGAGCATTCGACATGAGTACCATTACTGCAGCAACGGGTCGCGATGGGCGGCTCGTCATCGAAGGATTGAGCTGCGGCGTTACCGCACCAACCCTAAAGAGAAATGTCCTGCTATGAAGGGAATCCAATATTATCAATATGGTGGCCCGGAGCTGATGAAGCTCGAGGAGTTCAATCTTCGGGTGCCGGGCAAGGGGGAAGTGACGGTCAAGGTCCACTTCGCCGCCGTTAACCCGATCGACTGGAAGGTGCGCAGCGGTTATCTCAAGATGATAACCGGTAAGAAGTTCCCGCGCGCCATGGGCAGTGACATCTCCGGTATTGTCACCGCGGTCGGGCCCGGCGTAGCGCGCTTCAAGCGTGGTGACGCGGTGTTCGGTTCTGTCAAGACCCAGGACGGCGGCGCACTCGGCGAAGCAGCCGTCGCTCCGGAAACCTTCCTTGCAAAGAAGCCGAATTCCCTCTCCTTTGAGGAAGCCGCCTGCCTTGGCACACCGGGCATCACCGCCTGGAACGGTATTGTTGACAAGGCCAAGGTGATTGCGGGGCAGCATATCTTCATCAATGGCTGCGCCGGCGCCGTTGGCGAAGCGGCAGTCCAGTTGGCTCTGGCTCTCGGTGCAACGGTCGCCGGAAGCTGCAGCGCGAGTGCTATGCAGCGCGTGAGCACTTTGGGAGTGAATCCGCTGTTTGATTATCGTACCACCGATCTGTCGAAGATCGGCGACAGGTTCGATGTCGTCTACGATACGGCGGGGACGATGAACACCGCTGTCGCATTTGGTCTACTTCGCCCAGGCGGCGTTTTTCTGGACATCAATCCGACGCCCGGTAAGTTCATTCGCGCGATCTTTAACCGCAAGCTCAAACCCATCGTCTGCACGGCGCGTGCCGATGTCCTCGACGGAATCGCCCAGAGCGCCGATAATGGAAAACTGCGTCTTCCAATCGGCGAGATCGTGCCGCTGACGGATGCCATCCGCGCCATCACCGCGCTGGAAACCGGCCACAAAGTCGACGGAAAGGTCCTCGTTCGCATGAATTAGGATCGATCATGCTCCAGCCCAGTTGCATGGACTGGAGCATGATCTGTCTTAGGAAAGTGTCATGTCCCAAAGCCAAAGATTGTTCGATATCCTTCAGATCCTTCGCCGCCATCGGCAGGCGGTTTCGGGGACCGATCTCGCGCAGCAGACCGGCGTCTCGCTGCGGACCATCTATCGGGATGTCATTCTCCTGCAATCCATGGGCGCGGAAATCGAAGGCGAGCCGGGCTTCGGCTATGTGCTGAAGCCTGGCTTTATGCTGCCGCCGCTGATGTTCTCGGAAGAGGAGATCAAGGCAATCGCGCTGGGGGTGCAATGGGTGAGCCGCCAGACCGACGAGGGCTTGTCGGCTGCGGCCCAGGATGCGCTTGCCAAGATCGAGGCGGTGCTTCCCTCGGAATTGCTGCATAGGCTCAACGACAACGATTTCCATGTCTCGTATCCGACCCCCAGCGAAGAGGCCATCGACCTCAGGGTCTTGCGCCAGGCGATGCAGCAGCAGATGAAGCTGCGCATACGTTACAAGGACGGCAAAGGCGCCGACAGCGAGCGTGTGATCTGGCCGATCGGCATCGCCTTTGCTGAATCGATGCGCGTCATTGCCGCCTGGTGCGAACTACGCCAGGATTTTCGGGCTTTCCGCACCGATCGGATCCAGCAGGCCGAGCTATTGGCCGAACGCTATCCAGGGCAACGCCGCGAACTTGTCAAGCAATGGCGGGCGCAGGTGGCGGAGGAAAGAGCAGCCAACACCACCGCGGCACCCTAGCAGGACGGCTTCGGCCGACCACCCCATGCTGACATTCCCTGTCAAGCCATGGCGATAGGATCGCGAGCGGATACCGCACGCAGTCCGGCATGCGGATCTCGCAACACTATCAACACAAGTCGGGGAACAATGGTTGCCTACTACATGCTCTGGAATCGTGACACCGTAAGTCTCGAGAGTCTAAGGGACTACACGGAACAAGCTGCCGCTTCGATTGAATTTTATGGCGGCAGGTTCGCATCTCTTTGCGGAACACTCGAAAGCGCAGACGGCGGGTATTTCGAGCGCCAGGTCGTTGCCATCGAGTTCCCGACCATTGCCATTGCGCGGGAATGGCACGGATCTTCCCGATACGAAGCCGCCAGAGGGCTTACCTCGACATTGCAGGGTTTCGACTCCATGTTTCTCGATAGCGATCGTTCAGCTGAGAAGTAGGCACGATCTATGGCGCAGTATTGTGCCTACGCTGCCTGACGACGCTCCCGCAGCTTCGAACCGATCTCCACGATCTTGTCGATGATCGGCAAGAGCTCGCTGCCAAGCTCGGTGAGCACGTATTCGGCCGAGGGTGGCGAGCTGGGGATGATGTCCCGGCGAATGACACCGGTCGCCTCAAGGCTATGGAGTCGCGCGCTAAGCATCTTGGGAGAAATGTCCGGGATGTCGTTTCGCAGTTCGCCAAAGCGGCGGGGTCCGCCACTGAGATACCATATCACATTCGGTGTCCACGCGCCGCCCAACAGCTTCATGCATTCCGAAATTGGGCAAGGCGAGCTGGGCTTCATCGCCTTCGTCCGTCGGATTTTGAGCACCATGACATCCTCGTTCTGATGAGCCGATTGGTTACCGAATGGAAACCGGATTCTTAGGTTACCAGAGGTTATTTGGTATACAAAGGTTATCTCACACTCTTATCTGTTCGGCGAGCCTTTTCGTCGCCGCCGTGGTGACAGGGCAGAAAACAGGAGTGAAAAAATGATTGTTGTTACCGCCGCCTCGGGCCGCTACGGCCGTCTCGTCGTCGAGGCCCTTTTGCGCCGCGGAGTTCCCGCTGCCGATATCGTGGCCGCAGTACGAAGCCCCGACAAAGTGGCGGACCTCGCAGCCAAGGGCGTCCAGGTTCGGGAAGCCGACTATGATCGGCCCGAGACGTTGGTTTCGGCGTTTGCCGGGGCGGATACGGTTCTTCTCATCCCATCAGTTTCTATCGGGCAACGCTTTGCACAGATGAAGCGGGCTGCGGACGCGGCAATGCGAAGCAATGTCGGCCGTATAGCTTATGCCGGTTTCGTCAACAGCGACACCAGCACTCTGAAGCTTGGCGAGGAGCACAAGCAGATGGAGGCCTATATCCGCAGCCTCGATGTGTCCCACACCCTGCTTCGAAACGGTGCCTACATCGAAGTTTGCGCAGGGGACCTGGGCGATATCGGCTATGCCCTTGCACAGGGCGTCCTCATCAGTTCCGCGGGGCATGGAAAGGTCTCTGGTGCAAGCCGAGCCGATCTCGCCGAAGCGGCGGTCGTAGCTCTGACGACTCCCACCGATGGTAATATCGTCTACGAGCTTGGCGGAACGGCATTCACCAAGTCGGACATCGCGGAGTCGATCTCTCGTCATACAGGCAAACCGCTCGTCCATCGCGATCTCCCCGTGGCGGAATATGAGCAAGTGTTGAAGGCGGCTGGGCTTCCCGACGGTCTCGCGGCGATCGTGGCTGATACCAGCTTTTCCATTACTCACGGCGACTGGTACACGGAGAGCAAAGACTTGGAGAAACTGCTAGGTCGCCCGAGCACGCCCATGCATGTTGTCGTTGGGGAAACTCTCGCCAGAAACGGTCTTCTCTGACCTTCGCCATCAGCGGCCGTCCGCTTCTATACGTAGGCGCGGGGGGTTCCATGAGCTCCTTAGGGGAACTGCGCGCTAGAAATGCAATCGCTTGGGAAAGCGTAATGTCGATTGAAATCGTTAGCGGAAAATTGTGCCGCCTTTTCCAGCTAACCTCTAACTGTGGAAGAGAATTGGCCGTTTGAAATCGTAAGGTAAAACCCACAGCGAGTGAGCGGCGCACGCCTGTCGTCGGGCCTAGTCTGCGAGAGCGCTCCGCTAGCCCTCTTTGTTCAGGTGCTCAAGGACAATCCGCGCAAAATTTGGCGTGGTGACTGCAAGTCTTGCAAGCAACTCGGTCGTGGTCAGTGTCGGCCTCCGATAGCCGCTAGCTTGCCTATACAGCACGTCGCTCACCTTCGAAGGCGTTGCGTCGAACAATGCGCATAGAAACTCATCAGGATGCGCCGCGTCGATACCAGTTGGGAGATCATAGAAGTCCCGAGTGTTCGCGGTGACGATCGCAACTGCGCCCGACGCTGCTGCGGCCGCAGCCACATGCCGGTCTTTGCTGTCATTGCGCATCGCTGGTTCAAGCTCCTCCCACCCTTCGACCATCGCCTCGGGAAATGCTTCATCCATAATCTCGCGCAAAGTGTCGGCTGCGTCTGCCGGCATGCCGCAGTCTCTCACCAGATTGCTTGTCATCTCCTCGAGAATCTTAGAGGACCAACGGATTTGAAAGAGACCGGCGGCAGCGCATCGCAGGAGGGTGTCGCGCAAAAGCATTGGGAAAAGGACATTTGCGTCCAGGACTACGGTTATCATTCACTGCCGTCGCTCTGTTTGACGCCTTCGATCTTCGAGCGCGACGTCGCATACTATGGAAATGCTGGAACTTAAATCGGCCAGCAGCCGACATCAACTCGAGCATGCGAGGTAGTGCGCCAGGCCTTGTGCTCAATATGAAAACGGGAAGGTTGCGTTTATAGCGTTTATGGACCATATTGCGTCCATGGCTACATCACATCGCAATCCTTCCTCAGGAAGATCGGAACAGTCGTCTAGCACAGTTCTCCCCATGGAGAGAACCGCTGCTGCGCGCCTCGCGAATATGCTTGTCTCCCGGTCAACCAAGCAGGCAGACTCCGTACAAGTCGTCCTCGTCAATGGCGAGTCGGTGGAATTGCCGAGCGTGCTTGCCGACGTGATGTTCCGCGCCGCCGAGTTGGTGGCGGAGGGACGACACGTTACGGTGCTTGCCGATGAAGAGCTCTTGTCTACCCAAGATGCAGCAGAGATTTTGGGCGTATCTCGGCAATATCTCGTTCGCTTGATCGATCGGGGTGAGATTAGTGCAGAGAAGGTTGGAACGCATCGCCGGCTCCGTGCCAACGATGTTGAAGCGTTCAAGACCGCGCGTGATGCTAAACGCCTAGCGGCGCTCGATCGTCTGACCGCACTCAGCGAAGATCTTGGTGGATACGACCTGGGTGGTAAGCCTTAAGCCCTCTCCGTGGAATTATAGAGCAAGATCAAGCTGCGGGTTCTGATCTGCTCCCTCCAAGCTTCCAAGGCTGACACCGAGCAGACGGATACCCTTTCTTGTCGGAAATACGGATTGGAGCAAAGGCTCCAGTACCATCCAGACGGAAGCATCGGTGCGATTGGCTACCGGCGACGTTCGGCTGCGGGTAATCGTCTGAAAGTCAGAATACTTGACCTTCAGCGTGACAGTCTTGCCGCTAACGAGGCACATCTGCTGGAAAACCTTGGCGCGCGGTCCATCAAGCTGAGCCCTGAAGACGTCCAGGCCATCGACACTTCCATGTCGAAATTTCCGGTCTATGGAGACCGAATGGGCAAGGACCACATGCAATCGATCGATTACTCCATCTGATCTGATGCACAACCAATCCGACCGACGATGGCGTCGGTCGGAATTTTCATTTGATCGGGGCCCCCCGAAGAGATTTTCATCGAGCGGTCCGTTGCTCCGCCGCCAGATTGAGAATTTTACTTTTAAGCCGATATAAAACACTATTGAAACCGCCCTCTCCGGTACCCAACCTTGGACGAGTTGGCGGCCATGTGACCGAAAAAAGTGCAAGGGTGGTTCGCATCCCTCAGGACGATCCAGCTAGTCACTCCGCTCATAACAGGGCTTGATCGCACCGATCTAGCCAGTCGTCGTATAGCCTTGACCTTCACGTCTACGCCCGTGTCAAAGGCTTCACGCGAGGGCGAACGCAGAATCCCATGGTGTCGGCTCCGGGAAAAGCTCGGCGAGAAACCCAACGAACGCCTTCACGTTCGGATTTCCACGGCGACTTTCCGGCCACAGCGCCGTGATGTGGTGCCTGTCCATCCAGTAGTTCTTCAGTACCGGGACTAACTCGCCGCGGGCAACGTACGGGCCGGCTATGTAGGTTGCCGAAATGCCGATGCCACCGCCGTTCACGAGGACTGCCACGACCGCATCGCTATTGTCGACGACGATGCTGGCGTTGGGCAAGATCTCCTGGATCCGCTCGCCGGTCCGGAAGGGCCATCGCATCGACTGCCCCGAGCTCTGATAACGGAAGTTGACGCAGTCGTGGCTGCCGAGCTCCTCGGGCCGCGTGGGGATGCCGCGTCGCTGAAGGTAAGCGGGCGACGCGAACGCGCAGACCCTGTTTGGCGCAAGCTTCCTGGCGATGAGACGGGAATCGACTGGCTGGCCCACGCGAATCGCCAAGTCGATACCTTCCTCGACAAGGTCTGTGAAAGTATCGCCTAGGCGGAGGTCGATGGAGACCTTCGGGTAACGCTCCCGGAACGCCGGAAGATGCGGACAGATGAGGTGCACTCCGATCGGCAGAGCGGCTGTAATCTTCATCAATCCGGCAGGTTCGGCCCGCGTCGCGGCTGCCGCCTGTTCGATCTCCTCGGCCTGGTGCAACAAGCGAAGCGCCCGTTCATGCAGAACAAGTCCCTCGGGCGTCAGGGTCAAGGAACGTGTAGTGCGGCTGAAGAGTCGAACGCCAAGCCGTTCCTCCAGACGCTGCACGCTTTTGCTAATTGCCGATGGAGAGATCGATAGCGAGCGAGCGGCCGCCGTGTAACTGCCAAGCGATGCCGCGCGCGCAAACGCTATGATCCCCGTCAGTCGGTCTATTCCGATTTGTTCCACCATGGCACTATTGAAACGAATTTCGCCATGATTATCAATATAAGAGTTTTGATCTATTCACCTCCACTATTGGATCACCGGATACCGGAATGTGTTCCCTTACACTTAAAGTGTCTTGGCGCCATCGATCTGACGATCGCAACTATATGGAGACATGATGTCCAACTTTAAAAAAGTCGCCTTTGGCGTTGCGATGGCAATTGCCACGGCCGGCGCAGTATCGACTGCTGCCATGTTCGCCGCGCCAGCGGCGATCGCCCAAGAAAACAACGCCGAGTTATCCGGCAATGTCGGAATTGTCGCGGACTTCTTGAACAACACCGGAGCCGACAAGGTCGAGGCAGCTGCAAAGCGTTTGGTCGCTCCGGATGCGACGTACATTTCGTTGAACTTCGAAAACCCTGAGCTGAAGCAGATCATACCTTGGGTCGGCACCCAGAAGGGCCCTGAAGCCTACAGCAGCAGCATTACGCGGGTTCAGCAATTTGGAACGCTGGAGGACTTCAAGGTTCTCGACATATTTGGGGCAGGCGAGAATGTCGCCGTCTTCGGCCAGTTCGCCTATCGCGCCAAAGCAACCGGGATTGCCGCTACGTCGCCGTTCGCCATCCGGGCCAAGGTCCGGGACGGCAAGATCGTACTTTTCCAGTTCTTGGAAGATAGCTACGGGACTGCGTCCGCATTCCGGGTAAGCGGCAAGTGGACAGTGAAGACTGATCCTGTCGGTTCGGCTTACGAAGTTGGCAAGGATAACTAAGCCAAGTCAGAGCTTCAGTTCGGACAGCTGATGCGTTTTCAGCGTTGGGCCGCCCCGAAGACCCGGGGGACGAAAGTCACCAAGAGCTAAAATCCAACCTTCCAAGCTTATGTAAAGCCAGTGCGCCAATTGCCTGTCCGGCCCTTTGGTTTGCTTGCTTAGGCTGACGCTGGATGGGGCGGCCGCATTGCTACGAACTGCGATGTCAATCGCAAGCTTCAAAAACCTAAACCCTCAAGAAAGGGAAAGCACCATGACCGATCAGGATGAACTTCAACCTCCCGCATCCATGTCGCGTCGCGGCCTACTGGGCGCTGTAGCGATCGCTCCGCTGGCTGCGGGCGTCGTGGCTGGAACTGCTTCAGCGCAAACCGCAGGCGGCGGCGCTGGAAAAGCTGCCATCGTCACAGGATCGTCCCGTGGAATCGGCGCCGCTGTGGCTAAGCGCCTTGCGCGCGAGGGATACACCGTGACCGTGAACTTCGTTGTGAACGGCGATCTCGCCAATGCGGTCGTGCGCGACATCGAGAGCGCAGGTGGAAAGGCGATCGCGGTCCAGGCAGACGTCAGTGATCCCGACGAGGTGCGTCGACTTTTTGACGAAAACGACCAGGCTTTTGGTGGCGTCGACGTTGTGGTTGCAAATGCGGGGATCATTCGTCAGACACCCATGAGCGACATGACGGATGAAAACTTCAATCGGCTGATTGACGTCAACATGAAAGGCGGCTTTTACACGATGCGCGAAGCGGCGCGGCGCGTTCGAAACAATGGTCGCATCATCACATTGTCTTCAACCGTCGCGCACGCGAGATTACCCGCCACAGGGCCTTATGGAGCCACCAAGGCAGCGCAGGAAATCTATGCCAATGTCCTGGCCAAGGAACTGGCAGGGCGCATGATTTCCGTCAACGCGATAGCGCCGGGTCCAGTCAACACCACGCTGTTCACGGACTTAAATAATGCGCAGGCGATTGCTGGTTTTGTTCAGCGCACGCCGCATGGTCGACTGGGCGAGCCGGATGACATTGCGAATGTCATTGCTGCCTTGTGTTCGTCAGATGGCATGTGGGTGAACGGCCAAACGATCCTCGCAAATGGTGGCCTGATCTGAGTTTCATGGCTCAGGCCGAACTCGAGGCGACCAACCCGCATTTTTGCCTTCCGCTCCCGTGGAGAGCGTCGGGACTTCAGCATGGCCGGTTTGCTCTGAGGCAATCGTGTTATGTCCCGCTAAAAAATTACGCCGCGCTCAAGTGGGTGTTTGCGACTGCAGAGGAACTCGGTGTCCGCCAAGATCGCCGTCATGGGTGAAAGCGCAGGTGGCGGTCATGCCGCTCTGCTCGCCATCAAGGCCCGTGATCGCAGAGAGGTTCCCGTCGCGTTTCAGCTGCTCGTCTATCCGATGCTTGATGACCGGACCGGTAGTGCCGTTCAAACACCATCTCATATTGGTCGCATCATCTGGACCCCTGCGGCAAACAGGTTCGGGTGGGGTTCCTTTCTGGGCATGCGACCGGGCACGGCGGCGGTTCCGCGCGCTGGGGTTCCGGCACGAACGCGTGATCTTGCCGACTTGCCACCGGCCTACATATGTGTTGGATCAATTGATCTGTTCGTTGACGAGAATATCAAGTATGCAAGCCGCCTTATCGACGCAGGCGTAGCAACAGAATTGTCGGTGGTTCCAGGCGGCTTCCACGGTTTCGACCTTGGCTCGCCCGACGCGCAGATTGTGAAAGCCTTCAACAGTGCCAAACTGACGGCGCTACGCAAAGCTTTTGCAGCGGCTTGAAGGTATGGCGGTTGGTTCAAGCCTTGAACGAGCTGACGCCTTAACGACCGGGTGACCTCGAAAACCTGCCGCACCATCCCGCGGCAGGTTTTTACGTTTTGGCGCCGGATAGTCTAGACAAAGATCCATGGGCGCTCAGGCAAAGGCCGTGATCAACTTCGCTTTGCCCGAACGCAATCCCGGCAGAGACGAAATTCCAATCTACTTCCTCTCATTCAGAAGCTACGTTTCTAACCTCATGCAGATTAAGCAGAATAATCAACACCCCTTTTCATTGCTAAATGTCTGTCCAGAACAGCCATAATGCAAGAAAGACCGTTCATCATGAAATCCCAGCTTTTCGAACCGTTCACATTTAAGAACGGATTGACCCTCCGGAACCATATCATCATGGCACCGATGACAACATGGTCGGGGAACGACGATGGTACAGTCTCCGATGAGGAAATCGGCTACTATCGGCGCAGGGCGCAGGGTGTTGGCCTGGTTTTGACAGGTTGCACACATGTTATGGCCAACGGCATCGGTTTCACCGGCGAATTCGCGTCCTACGACGACAAATTCACACCAAGTCTGCGCCGCCTGGCAGATGCCGCCAAAAGCGGTGGGGCGCCAGCAGTGCTTCAGATTTTCCATGCCGGCAACAAGGCAGAGGTAAGTCTTGTCCCTGCCGAGGATGTTGTAAGCGCCAGCTCTGTCCCGGTGGCTGCGGGACCGTTCAACGCAGGTGGAGTGACGCCACGCCCCTTGAGCCATGACGAAATCCTGGATGTGATTTCTGCCTTCGGTGCGGCCACGCGCCGCGCCATCGAGGCGGGCTTTGACGGTATCGAACTCCACGGCGCACACGGCTTCCTGATTCAGAACTTCTTCTCGCCGCTCTACAACCAGCGCGACGACGAGTGGGGTGGGTCTCCAGAAAACCGCATGCGCTTTCCGATCGCCGTTGTTCTCGAGGTCAAGCGGGTCATCAGCGAATTTGCCAAGCGGCCTTTTCTCCTTGGATACCGCATTTCACCTGAAGAACCCGAAGAGGGCGGTCTTCGTATTGTTGACGCCTATGGCTTGATCGACCGTCTTATCGAAACCGAGGTCGATTACGTCCACGCGTCGCTGAGCAATGTGCTTGAGGCAAAGCCCTTGGATGGCCGCGACGATCGCACGATAGCCGAGCTGATCGCTACCCGCGTGGCAGGACGCGTCCCAGTCATCGCGGCCGGCCAGATCCGGACGCCCGAGCAGGCAAAGCGCTCGCTTGACCTCGGTCTTTCGCTCGTGGCGGTCGGCCAAGGGCTGGTCATCAACCCAAACTGGGTGGAGCTGTCGAAGAATGGCGGTGAAAATCAGATCGAGGTTGAAGTCAGGACCTCGAAAGTCCCGGAAATCGAGATCCCAGGCAAGCTGTGGGGCGTCATTCAGGCCGCCACGGGTTGGTTCAGGATCAAGGACGCCCGCATGGAAGAATCACAAAAAGAAACGGCCTAGTTGTTTAGTACCTCCCTCAACCCCCGCAGTGCTGGCGATTCAGTCAGTCCTATCGGGGTCGAACATCAAGGAAAAGATCAATGAGTAAAGTTTGGATGATTACCGGCGCTGGCCGCGGCATGGGCCTCGACTTCGCCAAGGCGGTTCTGGCCTCCGGCGACAAGCTGGTTGCCACCGGCCGTAACCCAGAACGTGTCGCCAAGGCAATCGGACCGTCGGACAATCTGCTGGTGACCACGCTTGATGTGACCAAGCCGGCCGACGCAGTTTCTGCCGTCAACGCAGCGATCGACCGTTTCGGGCGCATCGATGTGCTGGTCAACAACGCCGCAAGCTTCTACGCAGGCTATTTCGAGGATCTCACGCCAGAGCAGATGGATCTTCAGCTGGCGAGCGGCCTCATCGGCCCTATGAATGTCACCCGCGCCGTGCTGCCGGTGATGCGGCACCAGAGGTCCGGCAAGATCGTCTCGATCTCGTCGACGGCGAGCTTGGTCGGCTTTGAGTTCTGCAGCGCCTATGCTGCCGCGAAGTTCGCGCTCGATGGCTGGATCGAGTCGCTGCAGCCGGAAGTGGCACCGTTTGGTATCGAGACCATGATCGTCAATCCAGGCTTCTTCCGCACAGAGCTTCTCAGTGAAGATTCAACGCAGTACGCGGCGTCAGCCGTCAGCGACTACGCCGAACGGCGAGCTCAGAACATTGCCGGCTGGAAGTCCGCCAACGGGCAGCAGCCCGGCGATCCGGCCAAACTTGCACAGGCTCTGATCACCCTGGTCAATCTGCCCGAATTGCCCCGCCGCTTCGTCGCCGGCGCCGACGCGGTCGGCATGGTCGAACAGAAGCTTGCTCTGGTACAGCAACAGATCAATGCCCACAGGGAACTGTCCAGCTCTCTCACCTTCGACGCATAGGCCTGAAAGCGCATGAGCGGGTGGCCCCAAGCGACCCGCTCACTCTTCTGAATTGTACCCGTCACCCAGGTGACGAGCAGAGCTAATCAGGCTTGCGCCTCGCTGTGTGGCGCCTTGATCGTGACGTTTTTCACATTCGTCTTGCACCTCAAGGAGACATCGGTTGCGGGCCTTTCGCCTTATGTGGCGTCGGGCTGTCAGGCGCCCGAGCGGTCCACACTCGTGGTGCCAAGTGTTTCCCTCCCACCGAACCAGATGGCCAGTGCGAGCAGCGTTAACGACACACCACACAGCATCAGCGCCGTCCAGCCTCCCCAGGACCATAGTGGCCCTGACAAAGGAGACCCGAGAGCTCCTCCGACGAAATTACAAGCCACGAAGGCAGTGTTGATTCTGCTTCGGGAGGCTGGATCAACCGACAAAATGCGCGACTGATTGAGAACGTTCACGGCCTGGACCGCGACATCCAGCAGGAGGACGGCCAAAAGCACCAAAAAGATCGAGCCCGCCCCGACCATGGTTATCAGGAGAAGCACGGCAGGACCGATATCGATCGACAAGACCCGGAGTTTGCTTTCGAAAATCAGCTCTCGTGCCCCGACATCGCCTTTCAGTGCACTTAAGCCTCCATAGCGCTATTTGGGGAACAAGACAGGATGTCCAGGCTTGTCGCGAAAACTGGCCCGGACAATGCTTTGTCCGCCTGATTGTTGGAAGGCGTGTACCACACGATCGATATGCTCGGTCATGATACCGGGCATTTCTGCGAACATTACAAGAAAACCATCGCACTCGGCAATTTGAGGATGCGCAACCCCGCACGCGATCGAACTGCCCATGCCGGTCACATAAGATGGATTGAATACAGTAGCAATATCGAGGCCCGCCAAGGCCTGCTCGACATCTCCCCGCCGATGCCCAACCACGGCAACGACCGGCGTCGCGTTTCAGGCCAGCAGTACAGCCGCGGACCGCCGTATCAGTGGTACACCATTGAACTCGGCCAGTAACTTATGTGGGCCGTTTTCTCCCATTCGGCGCGCCTGTCCGGCCGCCAGCAAGACGGCGCCGACCGAAATTCCCTTCGTGAATTCCATATTTGCTCGAGCCCCTCCCATCGGTCCTGCCACCTTCCTTTCCAAATTGTGCCGCGTTTTGGCGGCCGTAGTCCGCGGCTGGTAGATTTTGCAGTTTACGAAACCGGCCGACATCCGCCTCGCCGAAGGCGCCGTGCTGGAGCCTCGGAGGGACGGTTTGCCAACGATTGAGTGAAACATAGCATCTCAGAGAGTGCTCAATCAGTTGTGATAATCTGCATGAAGTTATTAATGGCTCTTATAAATTGCCATAGGCCGCATCTGCCCATTCGGCCTCAAGACAGCAATTCAGAAGGCGGCTTTCTAACCTCATGCAAACGAAGGCGTCTAATGCGATAGGCGGCGGCAAGGTAGTCTGACCCGAATGCTGTCCATCCGCTCCCGCAACGCACGTGAGGAACCTGAATGCCTGCCATGAGAAGCCGATCCGTCCTCTCGAAAATTGCCGGCATGATCTACATATCTATCGCAATCGCAAGTATGAGTCTGGTCAGTGGCCAGGCTTTGGCACAGGCGACCGGAAACCGCGCAACCTTCCCGAAAAACTTCAAGGAATATGTGCTTTACGCCACCTATGACCGCGGTTCTTCGAAAGAAGAGGCTTTTGCTACTCCCGAAACCATTGCGATCGCTAAGTCCGGCAATCCCCTACCGCCGGGCACCCAACTCGTTCTTGGTATCTGGACCGATTACAAGCTCGTAAGCTATTTCGTGATGGAAAAAGGAGTCGATTGGGGCCTTACTTCCCCTGAAGATCAGCGGACCGGCGACTGGCACTTTCAGCAGTTCGATATCAATGGACAGGTCAAGCGGGAAGCAATCGCAGACCGCTGTCAATCGTGCCATGGCGGACAGGCCGCCGACGATTTCATGTTCACCATCGACAGAATGCGGGCCTACCTACCTTGAAGCCACTTTTTTTATTCGACTGATCCTGGATTTCGCTGCGGCCAGCCTTTTGCTGACTGCGTTCGCGTACGACTGGTTCGGTAACGTCGCCCACGAGATTGTCGGAACCTCTATGTTCGTGCTGTTGATCAGTCACAACATCTTTAACCGGCGCTGGTACGGCGTGGTGACGAAAGGGTGGCGGGAGCCGCGCAGTATTTTCAGCAAGACTATTACGCTCAGTCTTTTGATGACGATGGTAGGGCTGCTTATTACAAGCATCATCATTTCGCAGACTGTCTTTGACTTCCTGTCTCTTCGGAGCAGTTTCACGGCACGACAGATACATACGCTCATCGCCTATCTCGTGCTCTTGATCGTAGCTTTCCATGTCGGGCTGCAAGGATCGATGATCATGCGGGTCGTTAAACAGGCCTTGCGCATGACGACAGATTCCGGAGTTCAGGTTGTAGTGCTCCGCGGACTGGCGCTACTGATCGCCATCTACGGTGTTCATAGCCTGTTCGTTATCGATATCAGATCAAAGCTTCTGATGCAGACGACCTTCAGCTTCTGGGACTTTGAAGCGGCGGCAATCGAATTCATCTTGCGGCATGCGGCGATCATCGCGCTTTGCGCGATCATCGCTCGTTACAGCGTCAAGCTTCTGGATTCATACAAGAGACATCGACGCAGCACGCCTCGGGCGGCAGAGTGAATTATTGAGGGACTGGTGGTTCGGCAGTTTGAAACAACCGTGTTGCAAGCAAATAGAACGGACCCATGATGAAAATTCATAGTGGAAATATAACCAGCGCCGCGCCACTTTTGGCCCCTGCGCGACCGATGATCGACCCGTTTCAGCGTGTCGTCACCTACCTCCGGGTTTCCGTTACCGATCGCTGCGATTTCCGCTGCACATACTGCATGGCGGAAAACATGAATTTCCTGCCGAAAAAGGAACTACTGACGTTGGAAGAACTGAAGCGGCTCTGTTCCGCCTTCATAGCCAAAGGCGTGCGCAAGCTGCGACTGACCGGCGGCGAGCCGCTGGTGCGCAAGAACGTCATGTATCTCGTGCGTGAGCTCGGCAAGCAGATCGGCTCCGGCCTCGACGAATTGACGCTGACCACCAATGGCTCTCAGCTCGCCCGCTTTGCCGACGAACTCTACGATTGTGGCGTCCGACGCATCAACGTCTCGCTTGACACGCTTGACCCTGACAAGTTCCGGCGGATCACTCGCTGGGGCGACTTTCACAAAGTAATGGAAGGCATCGATGCGGCGCAGAAGGCCGGGCTGCGAATCAAGCTTAACGCCGTGGCGCTGAAAGATTTCAACGACGTGGAAATGCCCGACATGATCCGTTTTGCCCATGGGCAAGGCATGGACCTGACTGTGATCGAGACCATGCCGATGGGCGAGGTCGAAGAAGATCGCACTGAACGCTACCTGCCGCTAGCCAAGCTGCGCGCCGATCTGGAAAAGCAATTTACAATGAGCGAGATCCGCTATCGCACTGGGGGACCAGCGCGCTATGTTACCGTCCAGGAAACCGGCGGCCGGCTCGGCTTCATCACCCCGATGACCCATAATTTCTGCGAGAGCTGCAACCGCGTTCGCCTCACCTGCACCGGCACCCTGTACATGTGCCTCGGCCAGAACGATGCGGCTGACCTGCGTTCGACGATGCGGGCCACGGACGACGACCGGCTGCTCCACGCCACCATCGATGAGGCCATCTCGCGCAAACCGAAGGGCCACGATTTTATCATCGACCGTAGACACAACCGCCCTTCTGTTGCTCGTCACATGAGCGTCACCGGCGGGTGAATTTCGGCATCGTTCTGATTTAGAAATCCGCTTTCTAACCCCATGCAGATATTGGCGACTAATAGCTCGCCCGCAATCGCAATATGTTTCAACATCTATCACTGGGTCCGAAAGAAAACGAGATGTCCTCCGCGTTGACGTCATTTTCCTTGCTCCACACTCCGCCCGTGCCGTTCTGCGCCTTCATGACCGATGATCCCGAGGCGATCGTCAACTATGCCGCCGACGGTGCGGAGACGAGATATGGAAGTGCTTTGGTGACGCTCGTTGAAATCCGTGGAGGCGCCGCCCGCGCTCTTGGCGCGCAGATGGCTGTCCGTGGTGATGGTGGTTATTGCGGTTATGTCTCAGGTGGCTGTACCGAGGCAGCTGTTGCAGCTGAAGCAATTGCTGCAATAAGTAAAGGGACGGACCGCTATCTTCGTCTCGGCGAAGGTTCTCAATTCTTCGACATCATCCTCCCCTGTGGCGGAGGCATCACATTGGCGATCCATGTCGTCAAGGACGTGAAGCCGCTCCGCCAAGTCCTGTCGGCCCTTCAGAAGCGCAAAAGGATAGCCCTGCACTATAACCCCGATGCCCAGGCGATCGTCGCCGTCAAAGCACATGAAAAGGCAGTGTCCTCGTGGAACGACACTTCGTTTGTCCGCTCCTACAAACCAAATCTCCGATTGATCCTCTGCGGGCGCGGAATTGAAGTTGCAGCCACACAGAGACTGGCCATGGCCTCCGCGCTCGAAGTGTTTTCCTTTGATCGGCGCTCGCGGGATTTCGACGAGACTGGCATCGATCAGGACACTGCATTCGCCGTATTGTTTCACGACCTTGATCAGCAGCTGCCGTTGCTGGAGGCAGCGCTACGCCATAGAGCCTTCTACATCGGTGCTCTTGGTAGCAAGAGAACGCACACGCGCCGTTGTGAGGCTCTATGGGCTCTGGGCTACACACTTGCCCACACAGATCGGATCAGGGCACCTATTGGAATGTTTGGACCTGCGCGCGATGCGAACACGCTCGCACTTTCCGTTATCGCTGACGTTGTCCGCGCCCATACCTCTACATCGGCCTGAAATTTGCGGCGCAGCAAATGTGAAAAAACAAAGTTCGATCACTCATTCAAAAGCTGCATTTCTAACGTCATGCAGATTCTGACGGCTAATCTTTTTTCATCGCGCGATTTACGCTGATCGCTAGAGATCCTTCAAGCGGGGGACCAGGACGTCGCAGATATCGCAAACAGGAAGTCTGGCATGGACCGTAAACTTGCAGCGAATCATGGCTGGCGACATTGTCGGCTACAGCCGTCTTATGGCCGAAAGTGAGGCAGCAACCTATGCCGAGTTGCGCGCTGTGTTTGATGATTTGATCGAGCCGACCGTTGGACGGTTTGGTGGAAGGACTTTTAAAAATGCGGGCGATGGGTTTCTCGCTGCTTTCGCTAGCGTTAGCGATGCACTGGATGCCGCAGTCGAGATTCAGAACGGGTTCGATGAACACCGCTTCGAATTCAGAATCGGGGTCAATCTCGGGGATGTAATCGAGGATAACGGCGACATATACGGCGATGGTGTCAATGTTGCTTCAAGGCTTGAAGCATTGGCGGCGCCCGGCAGTATTTTTGTCAGCAGTGCCGTCGTGATGAGCGCTGACCGAAGCCGAGGCAAAAGCTTCTCTCATATCGGGCGCAGAGCGGCAAAAAACATTCCCGAACGCCTGGATGTATATGCAGTAAAGCGGCTTAGGCAGTCCGATTCACGCTGGAGTCGCGTGCGGTCTTCCGTTCCGCGTCTCAGCATTCGGCTCGCCTATGCCCTCGGCGCCGCATGCCTCGTTTTGCTCGGCCTTTCACTACAGCCGATCCCCTTGTCCGCGATGATCGCCCGCCTGCCGTCGGGATTGTCCACCCTGGCCAGCACGGACAGATCGGATCCTCGACCGTCCGTTGCTGTCATGCCTTTCGACAATATGAGTAGCGACCCCGCTCAGGCTTACTTTGCCAACGGGCTGACGGAAGACATCACCACTCAGCTTGCACGCAACCCTGAGCTCCAGGTGATTGACCCCAGCTCTACATCTGCAGTGCAGGACGATGGCTCGAATATTCGAAGGATCGGCGACAGATTGAATGTCACTTATCTCGTTCAGGGAAGTGCGCGCCGCGTCGGTGATCAACTCCGCGTTGCCGCGCAACTGATCGATGTGAAGAGCGGAGCGCATTTGTGGACGCAAAGTTTCGACCGGCATGTCGATGATATCTTCGCCGTCGAAAGTGAACTTACGTCACAGATCGTTGCCAGTCTGGTATCTTACGTCGGCAAGACCGAGCAGGAAGTAGCGGTCAGGCGCCCCACCAGCAACTTGCAGGCGTACGACCTTGTCCTGCAGGCGCGCAATCGCTTCAAGCACGATATCAAAGATCCGGATGGACTTCTGGCCGCGCGCGGACTGTACCAGAAAGCATTGGAACTGGACCCGTCCTATGCTGCAGCCCGTGCCGGCCTCGGCATGACCTATATCCTGGACATGACGCAACGCGTCACAGGGCGCGCGACGGAAAGAGATGCGGAAATCGGGTTGAGCGAAGCTCGCCAGTCAATCCGCCTCGATCCGAATCTGGCGATCGGCTACCAGGTCGTGAGTTTCGGACTATCCGCCACCGGTGATTACGTTGGCGCCCTGCAGGCGGCGAGGCGGTCCGTAGAGCTCAACCCCAACGATCCTGACAGTTTGATGGCGGTGGCCAAGGCTCAGGTTCGATATGGCGACTATGTTGATGCCGTTGCGAACGCGGAACGCGCGCGCCGCCTTCACCCCATGGCGCCCGAATACTACGCCTATGTCCATGGACAAGCGCTCTACGCTGCTGGTCGTCACGATGAAGCGGCAAACGTTATTCGCGAATGCCTGATAAGAGCACCGCAGGACGCAAACTGCCTGCTTATCCAAACCGCGCTCCAGGCAGCACGGGAAGACTTGGGAGATGCGCAAACATCGATGAGCAGTCTTATCAAGGCCAATCCAGCGTTCTCTCTCAAATCGGAACGCCAGTTTAGCCGTTTTGGAGACTCGCCACTGATGAAACAGTTCTTGAACGATCTGGAACGTGCCAAGGCGCCAGAAACAGCGACGTTCGTGGGTGCCGGCGATGATCGCGCTTAGCTGTTTCGCTGCTTTCGCTATCAGCTGTTGAAGCAGGGCCAGCCCACGGTCGACCACCAAGGTGATCGGTCCTACCTCGTCGCGAGGTTCAGAGCTGGCCGCGTCCCATCGGCATGCTCAAGAAACGGCCCAGCGTGTAGCGGCTGCCAGAACCCTTGCCAAATCATTGGGCCACGCAACCACATCTCCATCCCTCGCCAATGATCAATGGTTCGTGAAGTCGGGCAAATAGGGCGACATATCTCGATTTTTTCGTTATTATCCGCAGCGAATTAGAAGCAGGATAAATGAATGAGACATGGTGACTTCAGCGAACTTGCAGCCTTTATCGCAGTTGCTGAAGCAGGGAGTTTCACGCGCGCTGCCGCGAAACTAGGTCTTTCCCAGTCTGCTGTCAGTTACTCGGTCAGGATGCTTGAACAGAAGCTCGGCGTGCGGCTGATCTCTCGCACCACACGCAGTCTGTCGCTGACCGACGCGGGACAACGCATGCTGAGAAATCTTCAGCCCTCGTTCGAGAACATCGAAAACGAGATCGCGGCTATTACCGCGCTGCGCGACAAACCCACCGGCACGATCCGCATCACCACTTTCAGATATGCGGCCACAAGTGTGCTTTGGCCTGTCGCCAGCAAATTCCTGGCGGAATATCCGGACATTGAAATGGAGATAATTCTCGACGAGGGACTGACGGATATCGTGGCGGACCGGTTCGACGCCGGTATTCGCGTTGGTGAACAAGTTCAAAAGGACATGATTGCCGTCAGAATTGGCCCGGACCTACGCATGGCAGTCGTGGGATCTCCATCCTACTTCGCGAACCGAAAGATTCCGCAAACGCCCCGCGATCTCGGAGAGCATCTCGGGGTGAGTTATCGGCAAACCACGGGTGGTGGCTTATACGCGTGGGAGTTCGAGCGCGGCGGAGAAGAAATTCAAGTCCGAATGAAAGGGCCCCTGATCATGAACGATGGTCTGATGCTGGAGGCCGCCGCCCTGGATGGCTTGGCGCTTGCCTACACTTTTGAAAGCCAGGTGGCGCCGTATATTGCAGACGGTCGATTGATCAGGGTTTTGGAAGACTGGTGCGAACCATTTTCTGGCTATCACCTTTACTACCCCAGTAGGCGTCAGCATACGGCTGCTTTTGCTCTTCTGGTAGAGGCATTGCGTTATAAGGGCTAAATGCTTTGTTTAGCGCGATTCAGAAGTCTCGCTTCCGAGGTATCATGCGATGAACGCCCTCTAACAGGATGGTTGTTCTTGGCTGGTCTTTCGCAGTTTTCGAGCGACGGACTCTTCGCACCGCTAGGACCTCGAGGTTTGTGCGACTCCTGTGTTCCATACGCTGGTTGTCGATCTGAAGCGCTCGACTAGCTGTTCGCGAGACCCGTGCTCCGGTCCTCGATTCCGGCTCGCGCAAAACCAAACTGGATACTTCTGGCGCTTGCGCGAGATGATCGTCTTTGGAACGGCGATGCTCTTTGAAGGGAACCTGAAGTGGGCTCGCGGATTCCTGGTTTGAGATTATTCAAACAAGGAGTTTCATCATGGCACCAAGGCGGCACGTAATCGAGTTGGCGATGAGCGAGCAGGAGATCGAAA